>PPYE01359536.1_pt1 | contig 13649 bp, 10 predicted proteins | sample 1559881 | NCBI WGS metagenome assembly PPYE01 (sample SAMN08240022, study PRJNA423297) | Human gut metagenome, whole genome shotgun sequencing project.
AATAAATATTTCAAAAAACATAGCATTTATTATGGCAAATAAGAAAATTTGGCTTAATTTGCCACCGAAACTTTAAAAAGCTAACCTATGAGAAAAGAAAAAATTCGCTTGGAGTACATGTTGAAAGCCGGATCCGGTAACATCGTATGGTCTATTATCAGTACTCCATCCGGCCTGGAAACATGGTTTGCAGACAAGGTGATATTCAAAGACAAAGTATTCACCTTTTATTGGGGAAAAACAGAAACACGGCAAGCTGAAGTTACAAACTTCCGGGTTAACAGTTTTATACGCTTTCGATGGCTGGATGATGAAGATCCTAAAGCCTATTTTGAATTGAAAATGGTCTATAACGAACTAACCTCTGACTATATGCTGGAAGTGATTGACTGGGCAGACCCCGATGAAGTAGAAGATACGAAAGAACTTTGGGATTCCGAAATAGAGAAGCTAAAAAGGGTAAGTGGACTGTAATTCTATAAAAATATGCAAAACTTGTCTTTGCTCTCCGTTTTTTATGCTATTTTTGTGCCTTGATAGTTGCACAAAATGAAATAATGCTACGCATAAAAAAATTAGATATATTTATCCTAAAGAGCTTTTTGATGCTCTTTATAGGTACTTTTTTCATCTGTCTCTTCATCTTCATGATGCAATTTTTATGGAGATATGTAGACGAGTTGGTTGGGAAAGGATTGGAAATGAGTGTTTTAGCACAATTCTTCTTTTATTCTGCTCTGACCTTAATACCTTTGTCCCTACCTTTGGCAATTTTATTAGCTGCCTTAATGACATTCGGTAACTTTGGTGAAAGATATGAATTGCTGTCAATGAAAGCAGCGGGTATTCCCTTATTGAGGATCATACGTCCACTGATTATTTTTTGTACTTTCCTGTGTTGTACCTCGTTTTATTTTCAAAATGTCATAGCTCCCAAAGCGCAGATCAAACTGCTTACTTTACTTGTATCCATGAAGCAAACTTCACCAGAACTGGATATTCCGGAAGGTGTATTTTACGACGAAATTGAGGGGTATAATATATATGTAAAACAGAAAGACCGTGAAACAGGAATGCTAAAAGATGTACTGATCTACAACTTTTCAGATGGGTTTGAAAACGCTCACATTATATGGGCTTCCGAAGGAAAAATGGAGATGACAGCAGACAAACAACATCTTTATCTACATCTGTACGTATTATCGAAAACAGACTCCGCAAAAATAGTTGAAACAAACAACAAAATCAATGTGGACAGCCTGTTCAATTCCTATACTTTAGCTGAAAAAGATAAGACACTGGGTAGTGCGGCGGATCGTACCGAGGCACTGGCCAGCGAATGGAGCATGAAAAGCTATCAAACTACAGATGCGGACAACAATATCCGGAAACACGAAGCCGACTGGCACAAAAAAATCACCCTCTCTCTCAGTTGTTTGATTTTCTTTTTCATCGGTGCGCCTTTGGGAGCCATCATCCGCAAAGGAGGTTTAGGAATGCCCGTAGTGGTATCCGTCTTAATTTTCGTAATTTATTATATCATTGATTCCGGAGCTACCCGAGTAGCAAAAAGCGGTGAAATGAATATGGTATTGGGCGTGTGGATGAGTACCATTGTATTGGCACCTATCGGAGCCTTCTTTACTTATAAGTCAAATAATGACTCTGTGGTATTCAATGCCGAAGTGTATATCAATTTCTTCCGTATGCTGCTAGGTCTGCGCCCCTCGCGCCATGTATTCAAAAAAGAAGTTATTATAGAAGATCCGGACTATCCACGTATACAAACGGAATTGGAGAAACTATGCAACATCTGTAACGAATATGCCATCAAGCATAGACTGGCCGATGCACCTAATTATATCCGCATCTTCACCAATAAAGGACATGACGACGTCATAGCCGATATCAGTGCCAAAATGGAACTACTCATAGAAGAATTATCCAACAGCAAAGATGGAGTATTACTGGAATACTTAAATAAATATCCCATTTTGTCCACCAAAGCTCACAAAAGTCCGTTTGACAACCAATGGCTTAATTTACTTGCAGGAATCATTGTACCAATAGGCCTGTTCTTCTATTTCCGCATTTGGCGGTTCAGTATCCGGCTGGATAAAGATTTAAAAAACATAATCAAGACCAACCGTGAAATTCAAGAAAGAATAAACAATAAATCATTTATAATTTGACTATGGAAGAATTAAAACTAAATACCATCGAAGAAGCGATAGCTGACTTCCGTGAAGGTAAGTTTGTCATTGTAGTGGACGACGAAGATCGTGAAAATGAAGGCGATTTAATTGTTGCTGCGGAAAAAATTACTCCCGAACAAGTCAATTTCATGTTGAAACATGCACGTGGCGTGCTTTGTGCACCTATTACCATTTCTCGTTGCAAAGAATTGGAATTACCTCATCAAGTAGATACAAACACGTCAGTTCTAGGTACTCCTTTCACTGTAACTGTAGATAAGCTGGAAGGTTGCAGTACCGGAGTTTCTATCCACGACCGGGCCGCTACCATCCGTGCTCTTGCCGATCCTACCTCCACTCCCGAAACATTCGGACGTCCGGGGCATGTCAATCCATTATATGCACAAGACAAAGGGGTGCTGAGACGTGCAGGCCATACAGAAGCCTGTATCGACATGGCGCGTCTGGCAGGGCTATACCCTGCCGCCGCACTGATGGAAATCATGAGTGAGGACGGAACCATGGCACGTCTGCCCGAACTAAGAAAAATGGCCGATGAATGGGGGCTGAAACTAATTTCAATCCGTGACTTGATCGCCTATCGTCTGAAGCAAGAGTCATTAGTAGAAAAAGGGGTGGAAGTGGACATGCCGACTGAATACGGCCATTTCCGTCTGATACCTTTCCGCCAGAAAAGCAATGGTTTAGAACATATCGCTATTATAAAAGGTGACATAAAAGAAGGAGAACCCGTTTTGGTACGTGTACATTCTTCTTGCGCCACCGGTGATATTTTCGGATCCATGCGTTGTGACTGTGGAGAACAACTGCACAAAGCATTGCAAATGATCGAAAAAGAAGGAAAAGGTGCTGTTGTTTACTTAAACCAAGAAGGAAGAGGCATAGGACTAATGGAAAAGATGAAAGCCTACAAATTGCAAGAAAATGGTGTGGATACTGTAGAAGCAAATATCCTTTTAGGGCATCAGGCAGATGAACGTGATTACGGAGTCGGAGCACAGATACTACGCAGTATAGGCGTCACCCAAATGCGTTTGCTGACAAATAATCCTGTCAAACGTGTAGGATTGGAATCATACGGTTTGTCCATAGTTGAAAACGTTCCCATTGAAATCACGCCTAACAAATATAACGAGCGTTATTTAAAAACCAAAAAAGACAGAATGGGACACACATTGCACTTTAACAAATAAAAAAGCTATAACTCAGACGAAATCACATCATTTTTTATGCGATTTCGTCTGTTTTACTTTCATAATTAAGATATTATCCTTTATTTTGCAGCAAGTAAACTTAAACACATTAAAAAATAATAGCAATGAATCAATTATCAGATCGTCTGAATCGTTTGTCTCCTTCAGCAACATTGGCCATGTCCCAAAAAAGTAATGAGTTAAAAGCCCAAGGAGTTGATGTCATTAATTTAAGCGTAGGTGAACCGGACTTCAATACCCCGGACCACATCAAAGAAGCAGCAAAAAAGGCAGTAGATGATAACTTTTCCAGATATTCTCCAGTTCCGGGATATCCTGCACTTCGCAATGCAATCGTAGCCAAACTGAAGAATGAAAACGGATTAGACTATACAGCTGCACAAATCTCCTGTGCAAACGGTGCCAAGCAATCTGTTTGTAATACGATTATGGCTCTAGTTAACGACGGTGACGAAGTAATAGTCCCTGCTCCCTATTGGGTAAGCTATCCTGAAATGGTAAAACTAGCAGACGGAACTCCTGTTATTATCACTGCGGGTATTGATCAGGATTTCAAAATCATCCCTGCACAACTAGAAGCAGCGATTACTCCTAAAACCAAAGCATTGATTCTTTGCTCACCGTCAAATCCCACCGGTTCCGTTTATACCAAAGAAGAGTTGGCCGGCTTGGCCGCTGTTTTGGCAAAGCACCCGCAAGTATATGTTATAGCCGATGAGATTTACGAACATATCACATACAGTGGCAAACATGAAAGCATTGCCCAATTCCCTGAGATTCATGACAATGTAATTATTGTAAACGGAGTTTCAAAAGCATATGCTATGACAGGATGGAGAATCGGGTTCATTGCCGGTCCGGAATGGATTGTAAAAGCTGTAAATAAGCTGCAAGGACAATATACCTCAGGTCCGTGCTCTGTTTCTCAGAAAGCTGCCGAAGCTGCCTATACAGGTACTCAGGCTCCCGTAGAGGAAATGCGCCAAGCATTCCAGCGCCGCCGTGACCTTATTGTAAAATTAGCAAAAGAAATTCCAGGATTTGAAGTAAACAATCCTCAAGGAGCATTCTATTTATTCCCGAAATGTGATTCCTTTTTTGGCAAATCAGCAGGTGACCGCAACATCAATAACGCTGACGATTTAGCAATGTATCTGCTTGAAGTAGGTCATGTGGCATGTGTAGGTGGTACTTCATTCGGTTCCCCCGAATGCATCCGTATGAGTTATGCAACTTCCGATGAGAATATTATAGAAGCTATGCGCCGCATCAAAGAAGCATTAGCCCTATTAAAATAAAATATTCTTTCTCTATAAAAAGAACAGGCATCCGTTTTTTTCTGTGATGCCTGTTTTTTTTATTCATAAAGCAGACATACGAGCTTCCAATCAAAACAAAATTTAGATAAACAAAAAAACGACCGTTTCCATCAACGGAAACGATCGTTATTAACTTTAAAGAACAAAATTGTACTGCTTAGCCAAGGTGAATAGCTTCAGAAGGACAAGCATCAGCACAAGTTCCGCACTCTGTACACAGATCCGGATTGATAGAATACTTATCGCCTTCAGAAATTGCTTCTACCGGGCATTCATCGATACAAGTACCGCAAGCGATACAATCGTCACTAATTACGTAAGCCATTTTCGTTAATTATTAAATTATTAGTACTAATTGATGGAACAAATATACAGCTTTTCTCTATTAGTTGTCACATAGAGATTACAAAAATGCACTAATTTGTATTTAATCTAAATATGATCATTTCATCAAAGCCTGATACATAACCTGTTGCATACGAGGACGGATATTTAACCGCATCAACTGTTTATGGTCAAAAGGACGCGGATAAATCCGATTACTCAGAAAAACAAAAACCAAATGATTTTTCGGATCTGCCCAAGCGCAAGTTCCGGTAAAACCAGTATGTCCTACCACCTCTTCGGGCGCTTCCTCCGCACACGGACTTTTCACACTATTATTCACATCCGGTTTGTCAAATCCCAATCCTCTCCTACTGATTTTTGAGGTATGGGTTAAAAATAAATCACAAGTTTCCCTACTCAGATAACGCTTTCCATTATAAACCCCTCCATCAATCAATAACTGATACACTTTTGCCACATCACGAGCCGTGGAAAATAAACCGGCATTTCCTGATACCCCTCCCATGAAAGCAGCTGATTCATCATGTACATAACCCTGCAACACTTTTCCTTTACGCAAATAATCCGCTTTCACTGTAGGAACAATTTCCTCCTTTTTGAACTGCCGAAGCGGCAAATAAGCCGTACGGTTCATCTCCATCGGTTTATAGAATTCCTTATCTAAAAAAAGATTCATAGGCATTTTACTGATATTCTCTACCATTTCCTTCAATAACATAAAGTTCAGGCAACTGTAACGATATCTCCTGTCTTTTAATGGAATACGTCCTATTTGTACCATAATGGAATCACGAAAAGAACGATGAAGAAACATACTGTCAGCTACCTGTAAAGGATAATCAGCAGAGAAAGTTTTTGCCATCAACTCTTTTCTATAATCAAACTTATCAATGACATACAGCCGTGTATCTATTTGCGTATGATGACTAGCGTCCGGTCTTGCTCTGTAAAAACTCCCCTTATAACTGTCTTTATCTATAGTCTCCTTATAAAAAGGCCAAAAAGCAGGAATGCCCGACTGATGTAAAAGTAACTCCTCAATAGTGACACGTTCCTTGTCCGTACCTTTTAAAGCTGGAATGTATTGAGATATGCGATCGGTCAAACCAAATTTTCCTTCATCGTAAAGTTTCATAACAGCCAACAGCGTTGCCGTGGTCTTGGTTAACGAAGCCAAATCATACAAATCATCCTTTTCCACCTTTCGGTCACTTTCATAAGTGAAAGTGCCGAAAGACTTATCATATACTGGTTTCCCATCTTTTAAAATTAGAATCTGACAACCAGGATAAGCCTTCGCCTTGATTCCTTCCATGGCTATCCTGTCTATCTTTTCCAGTATTTTGGAATTCATACCATAATCCTCAGGTCTATAAATACGAGACACTTTAGGAGTTATAGTCACTCCATCACCCGGTTTGAACAAATCGGCGACAGCCACCGACAAACGCCCGTCTGCCACTGCCTTTCCTACCAAGACATCAGCCACATACTCCTGAATAACAGATTCATCAGTATGCCCCAATACTACAGCCGCTGCTTTCTTCCAATAGCCCTCCATATCCAACATAGACTTTAATGGCATCAGAAACACATAAATAACAGGCAAATCAGCCGGAAGCGAATCAAGCATTGTTTTATACTTTTTGTAATCATCCGAAGTAACCACCACAATTACACGCTGACTACCCAACAATCGTTTTCTGATAGCTTCCATCGAATCCGGACGAGCAACAACACGTGTGAGAGAAAGTGTATTTTGCAAACGATTATAAAAAGCAAGACCAGCACCGGGAGTTTTCCCAATATTCAGAACCACCGTCCCCCTCAATTTTGAATCCAAGGGCAAAATTCCATTTACATTGGCAGGAACCGTTATAGCAGCTTTCTGCAAGCGGAGAATCAACTCCTTCGTTTCCGGACGGTTCAATCGTTTCTCCAGCCCGGAAAGTTGGATGTGAGGTTTATTCTTCAACCCTAAAACATATTTATAAGTCAATACCTTACGACATTTTTCCGTAATCAGTTCTTCTGATAGTTTTCCACTTTTTACAGCATTTAAAACACCATCCAATTCTCTCTTCAAATTACGGGGAGCCAATAATAAATCATTACCTGCTATCAAGGCTTGAGCGCATATATTCTCATTTTGCGAAATACCTTTCATCTCCAAAGCATCTGTAAAAACCAAGCCTTGAAAGCCCAATTCCCGACAAAGCAGATTATAAATAATATGTGAAGAAATCGAAGCCGGATTTTTACCCAATTCAGGTACCTCCAAATGTCCTACCATCATACCTCCCAATCCTGCTTTAACAGCCTCTTTAAACGGAAAAAGCTCAATGCTGTCCAAACGCGCACGATCAAAATTCAAAACCGGTAACGCCTTATGAGAATCCACTTCCGTATCTCCATGTCCCGGAAAATGTTTACAGACAGACAATACCCCTCCATCCTCCAAACCACGAGCATAAGCTACCACTTTTTGAGCCACATTCCGAGGATCACCACCAAAAGAACGGGTATTAATAACCGGATTCCGAGGATTAACATCTACATCGGCCACCGGAGCAAAATTGATCTGCACACCTATCTCCTTACATTGCCGGGCTACTTCCTTACCATATTCATAAAGCAGTTCATTATCCTGTATACATCCCAAGACTCTGTTTCTTGGAAAACGAGGGGTTCCCTTCAAGCGCATAGCCAGCCCCCATTCACCATCAAAAGTTATGAGCAAAGGCACTTCCGCCAGACTCTGCGCATAATTAGTCAATAAAACCTGATCAGACAACTGGCCGCCCGAAAAAAGTAATCCTCCTACTTTATATTCTTTTATAGCTGCATATATATTGTTTTTATTTCGTTGTGTCTGAAGAGGAGCTACTGTGTATATAAACAGTTGTCCTATCTTTTCCTTCAAACTCATTTCAGAAAGCTGTTCATCCACCCATGCCTTACAATCCTGAGTATCCGCCTTCCCCTTTTGTAACAGCCCAGGCATCTGCTGTGCATACGTCATCACACATCCGACGACACATAAACTTATAAATAACAATACGTTTCTCTTCATCTAATTTCTTCAATTATATCAGATTTCCTTATACAACAGCAACTATCAGTTCTTTTCCATCCTTACTTTCATTTTTCCCACATAAACAGCATTTTTTCCCATTTGTTGCAATGGAATCTCCTTGCCATCCAAATTCTTATAAAACAAAGTCTTATCAAAATAAGAATGCGAATGACCTCCCAAGACAATATCAATATTACGAGTATTAAGAATCAAAGTTTCATCAGAATAAGGTTTTCCTTGCCACCCTAAATGAGACAAACAAACCACTAAATCACATTTTTCCCGATTCTTCAATATATCCGCCACACGCTGAGCAGCCTCTATTGGATTTTCAAAAACCACTCCTTCACATTCATTCATCAGCTTCACTTCAACTTCACCACCAAACATATTATAAAAAGGAGAGCCTTGTGAAAAGTCACCACAATCAAACAACAACAAATCCTTATCCTGTTTCCGTATTTCTTTTATTAAGGTAACACGACGTACAAAACCCGCTTTTCCTGCAAACTCCGGATTCGGATCAGTAATGGGGATAGGTTCCACACGGCTGTGGGTATCATTAGTATGAAGTATCAAAAGTTCTTTGATATCCTGTGCTGCCAGCGCACAACATACACACAAAGCAGTAAATAATACATATATTCGTTTCATAACGGTTCAGTTTATTCTTTAACGGTAATTCTTCCTTCTATCTTTGAGTCTATTTTCTTCCCTGCTTTAGTCTGCTCATTCACATAGTTCAGAAACAACTGACGCACTGTGGCCTTTTCAGGCAGCAATTTATCCGCATCGCCCACTTTGGCAAAAGCAGTCATATGGTCATTTCCCTCAGCCAAATAATCCAAGGTGGCTACTTTATACTCTTTAGAGTCTTCAATTTCTTTTCCGGCCACTGTAGCATCCAATAATTTTCCATCTCCAGAAATTTCAAGACAAGCGCCACTTAATCCCTCACCATGCACAGCTGCTATATTTTCAAAAAGTTCACGCAGCAAAGCCCCATTCATAGTAACAATGCACAATGTATTTTCAAAGGGAGTTATTTCATAAATATTACCGTAAGTTATATCCCCCTCGGGCAAAGCCGTACGTAGTCCCCCCATATTCGTCACCCCCACGTCGGCCATACGGCCTATATATGCAGAAGCAGAATAACGTAAAATATCCGCTACCAAGTTGGATAACTCACTTTCAGGACGAAAGCGATCCATAAAACGAGCGCTTTGTCCTATGACCGGTGACATAATACTATCAACCGTTTTTTGATACGGAGCCAAAACAGCGATTGCAGCGGAATCCGGATTAGCATCCAAAGCTGCTGTCACTTCTATCCTGCTTCCCTCAACTGATGCCAGAGAATAGCCTGAATGACAGCTTGAAAACATAAAAATCCCGGCTACTATTCCTGCCGGAATGATACACATAATTCGGTTTGGTTTCATGTTTATTAGTTGTTTATTGCCCAAATGTAGTTAAAAAAGAAGTTGCAACCAACGATATCAGATGAAAAATAGTTGAATTTAATTTGGCTGTATGACAAAAATCTAGTAATTTTGCACCGCTTTCGCGCAATCGCTGTCAAAGAAGAGTTACTTGATATGTTGCGTTGGTAACGATAAACAATTTAAAATCAAAAAAAATGGATTTAATTAAAATTGCTGAAGAAGCATTTGCTACTGGCAAACAGCATCCTTCATTCAAAGCTGGTGATACTATTACAGTGGCATACCGTATCGTTGAAGGTAGCAAGGAACGTGTACAGTTGTACCGTGGTGTTGTTATCAAAATCGCTGGACATGGTTACATCCCCTTTACCACGATTTTTTATATAATCATGAACAAACAGACTTGAAATAGCATTTATATTTAATATTGAATCAAACTTAAACCATTTATGAAAAGAATAATGTTCATTTTAGGAGTAAGCATCATTATGGCCTTACTTACTGTTACCGCAGCCTTGGCAGGTTGGTGGCTCGGAGCGTCTCTGCCTCTAGATATATCTGATACCACTCGACAAATAGCAGCATTACTCACCGCTTCTGCTTGTACATGGATACTCTATATTGTAAGTCGCAAAGTACTGACAAAAATCAGTCTCAAACCATACTAAATATATAGTCCATTAAAACAAAAAGGTCAACCGATTCTATATCATTCTCGATTGACCTTCTTATTTAAAATCTTGTTTTCATCATTCCTTATTTTCTGTTTCCTGTATCCCGGACTCTTCCTTTCCACGTAAATAAACAGAAGGTGCCACACCGAATTGTTGCTTAAAACATTTACTAAAATAAAACGGATCATTAATACCTACTTTATAAGAAACTTCGGCTACCGTATAACGATTTTCCAACAACAGTTCCGCCGCTTTCTTCATACGAATAATCCGGATATATTCATTGGGTGAATATCCCGTCACCCCACGTACCTTACGATAAAAAACGGTTCGTCCCAATCCCATCATCGAAGCAAACTCATCAATCGTAAACTGAGCATTACCAATCTGTTGATCCATAACCATCTGTAATCTGTCAGCAAATTCTTTATCCTTATCAGAGGTACAAATAGCCGGTCGTACCATATTCGGATCATTCGAAAATTTCTCACGTAATTTCTCACGTTGCTCTATTAGTTTGAAAGCGCGTGCCAACAGTAGTTTCGGGCTAAAAGGCTTAGTAATATATGCATCCGCACCACTTTCCACGCCTTCCAAATGACTTTCGGCAGAACTCATAGCTGTCAATAAAATAATAGGTATATGACTTGTATCAAAATCATTCTTCAATTTTCGGGTTACCTCAAATCCTGTCATCCCCGGCATCAGCACATCACAGATTATCAAATCAGCATCATACGTACGTGCACGTTCCAATCCAGACGGACCATCCGCCTCGGCCACAACTTCAAAATATTGTCCCACTTCTTCTTTCAAAAACTCACGTACATCGTTATCATCTTCTATAATAAGTACTTTACGCTTATTAAGTGGTGCAGATGGAAGTTCCACGCCCCCTTCTTGCGCCGATATTTCTTCTGCAAGAACAGCTGCATGATGTACTTCCTCCTCTTCCAACAACACATTATGGGGAATCAGAAAATCTTTTTCCTCATAAACAGAAATATCAGTAGGCAAACTGACCGTAAATATAGACCCACCACCTTCATTTTCAGTATATACTATCGTACCTTTATGTACACACACCAGTTCATGTGTCAAATGCAGGCCAACTCCGACACTACTACCCGAAAAGCTACTTTGCATAAAACGCTTAAATAACTCATTACGTTTCTCTTTAGGAATGCCTACACCGGAATCGGCTACCGATATGACCAACTGTTTCTTTGCTTCATCCACCGTCACAGAAAAAGTCACTTTTCCACCGCTGGGTGTATATTTGAAAGCATTAGACAACAAATTATAAGTCACTTTGTCCAAATAACCCTTATCGATAAACATCTTATAAGAAGCTACAGATGGCAAGAACTTGAAATCCATATTCTTAGACTCAGCAGCATCATTGAAACTCAAGAAGATTTCATACAAGAAAGCCATGACATCCGTTTCCTCCAAAGAAAGGGCCAGTTTATTATTCTGCATCTTACGGAATTCCAGCAACTGATTGATAAGACGCAACATACGCTGGGTGCTTTTATCCATGACCTTCAATGAATAAGCCATTTCTTTAGGGATTTTACCACCACGCTGCATCTTTTCCAATGCTCCTTGTATCAAAGTCAAGGGAGTACGGAACTCATGAGAGATATTCGTGAAAAAAACTAATTTATACTCTGTCAGCTGTTTCTCCACCTGTATACGATTACGCAAAGTATTAAAGTCACGCATCAGTCTGAAAGTGATATATAGCGCCACCCCTATCAAAATAGCATAAATAAAGAAAGCCCAAGTAGTTTTCCAAAAAGGAGGAACAACAATAATCTTCAAAACCGTTTCTTTATCTCCCCACACACCGACCCCATTGCAAGCTTTCACCCGCAATTTATAAGTACCGGGTGCCAGGTTCTTATAAGCTGCAAAATTCAACGAAGACGGTATACTCCACTCTTTATCATAATTATCCAACCGATACGTATATTTAGTACTATTCGTTCCGGAATAATCAAATGTAGAGAAATCTATGACAAAAGAATTTTGAAAATATTTCAACTCGATTTCATCTGTATAAATCAACGAACGGTCTAACGGAGAATCCACATCGCCCGGGCGCATGGCAATACCATTAATTCGAAGATTGGTAAAAGCTGCCATAGGAGTTACAGTGGAATTATTCACAATTTTGCCGGGAGTGATAACAACCAATCCATAATTAGAACCAAACATCAGTTTGCCATCCTTACTCACACAACCACTGTTCTCACTATAGACATTCCCCAACGCATATGCCGAGAAAAAGAAATTTTCAAAGGCATGTGTATCCGGATCAAAACGAGAAATACCATATTCCGTTGCAACCCAAAGCTTACCCTCCCTGTCTTCAACAATAGATTGCACCATACTATTTACCAACCCGTCACTTCCATCATAATGCTCAAAAGTCAAGTTTCTGTAATCGCCTTCTGGCATACACATACTGAAGCCTTTTCCTGAAGTACCTACCCATATCCGGCCTTTACTATCTTGATGGATACATTTTATTTCATTACTACGTAACTTACCGTTATTATAATTATAAGTAATATAGTTATCCGGGTCATTCATTAACGAATCAGGATTAAATATGTAAACTCCGGCACTGGTGCCCACCCATATCCATCCATTATTGTCTTCCTGTATCACACGAATCTGGCGCTGGCTATAAAAATTGTTCAAAAACCGCTTGAATACATACTTATCCTTTTCCTTCACCGCCAAATTCAATCCACCGCCAAAAGTACCTATCCACATTCTATTCTTCCGGTCCCGGTAAAGAGTAAAAATATTATTATTCCCAATAGACAGAGGATCATCCGAGTGATAAGTGTACCATTTCCCGTCAATACTCAATCCGTTTCCACGGCTACCCAACCAAATACTACCATCAGCCCCTTCCTCAACAGCATAAATGTTAGAATCAAAATAACGACTGCTCTCTATCGTTTTCAAATGAGGGTCATAAATATACAATCCTCCACGACGGGTCCCCAGCCAAATCTTATCATCAGGCATACGGTTGATCATACGCACGGTATTTGAACGGTCTGATAAAGTTTCATCTTCAGGAAAAACACGCTCAGCTCCTTCATTCAAGACCGAAAGACGAGAAATACCCGTATATTCCGAACTGACCCAAATACCACCGGCTCGATCCTCCATAATATATTGCAAGAAATTTGAAGTGATATGACTGAATCCATTAATATTGGATTCGAAATGCTGCAATTCATCAGTAGCCAAATCATAAGCAAACAAACCGTTACCATAAGTGGAAATCCAAACAATATCACGAGAATCATGAACGATGTGGTAACGTTC
>PPYE01433398.1_pt1 | contig 13646 bp, 10 predicted proteins | sample 1559881 | NCBI WGS metagenome assembly PPYE01 (sample SAMN08240022, study PRJNA423297) | Human gut metagenome, whole genome shotgun sequencing project.
AAATGCGCCGGGAAGCCTATGGTTTCCTGTCTGATGGGTGATTCGACAGCGCTTGCCTCAGCAATTGTGCGGTGCTGCCCTAACTGCTTTGCAATACTGTTTGCAGAGTTTTCGTTATCGCCTGTCAAAAGCACAGACTGAACACCACAGTCCCGCAAAGTAGAAATCATTTCCGTGCTTTCTTTTCGAATGGTAACAGACAGCACAAGATATCCGATTCTCTCGCCATCTGAAATATGTAGCAAATCGCCCCCAAAACGAAGCTGTTTTGGCTTCCTTTATGGGGCGATTTTGCGTATTTTGAGGAGAAACTTTTTGCCATCAGTACCTTTTATCTTGCGGCTAATCCGGCTTTAAATGTTGTTCTCTCCATTCCGTAGGAGAAAACCCGGTCTCCTTTCGGAAAATAGCGGAAAAATAGTTGGAATCGTTAAATCCAACGGTGCTAGCAATCATGGAGATGGATTCGTCAGTATATTCCAAATATTTCTTAGCTGACTCTATGCGCAAATCGTGCAGCGTTTGCGAAAAGGACTTCGGGGAAAGTTCAGAGAAAACATGGCTTATGTAGGAATAGTTCATGTTGAGCAATTTGCTTAATTCCCGAAGAGAAAACGCAGGGTCTCTGAAATGGTGATTTATTAGGTCAAAGATTTTGGCGCTGAGAGCTTCTTTAGAGTTGGCCGGCTTTGCCACTGTTTCCTGTGAGTTGGCAAAGTGAAAGAGCAAAGAAAACATGTGTTGAAGTGGCGCAATCTGTAATGCGACCGTGTGAAAATCCGGGATTTCCTCTTTGAGGGATTGCATTGCCTCCAGCAAAGGAGGGAGACGAAGGCGGTATTTATGGGAAACGGAGGATACTCTTTGCAGGGTGTCCTCTGGGTTTCGCAAAAAGCCGCTGAGGCAAAGGAAGCCTAAAGCTTTTCCTGCGAAGTTTTTCAGCGGAAAAACAAACTCTGTAACCCCGGCGTAGCAGGTGCCCAAAATGGGTTGGTTTGAAACAGCAATAAGAACTTTATCTTGCCGGTCAATACAGTGCTGCCAAGCTTTCGAGGAACGCTTCACTTCTCGGCATAGCCAGCAAGAGTGATACTGATAGTTCAAAAAGCGGTAGAAGTAGCTCCCCAATTCTGCGTCCACGTGGTGAACGGTAACGCTGCAGTGAAATTGCAGCTGTAAAAAATCGATGTAATTGCATATATCATCGACTAGCGTATCGGTGTACAAATTTGGCTGCATAACTTTTCCTCTTCCTTATAGGCCTTGTTACATAAATGCGTATGCCCTAGCACATAGCGCAGAAGACAGGAGAAACCGCGAAAAGCAGTTTGATGTTAGTTATTACTATAATAATCGGAAAAGTCCATAAATGCAATATATTAAATAAAAAATTTCGCTAAAATCATCGAAATAACGCAAAAAAACAAAGGCGCTTTTTTAAAATAAAGTATATGCTATAGAAAAACGGAGGAAGGAGCTGTTTTTATGTGGACTATTTCACAGGGAGGAAGCCAAATACCAGTCTGCCGTGAGGTAGATGTTTTGGTCATCGGAAGCGGTCCAGCCGGAAGCGCGGCAGCCATTACCGCTGCGCGGAGTGGGGCAAAAACTCTATTGGTGGATTTAATGTCGGTTCCTGGGGGCATATCCACCGCTGGACTGATGAGCCATTATACAGGCAGTGTGGAGAGCGCTCTGTACCAAGAGGTTTTGCAGCGCATGAAAGAAAACGATGAATCACCAGTTGCGGGAGTGCCCAAAACTGTCATAGACCCAACCAGCATGACGTTGACATGGATCGAATTGCTGGAAGAAACCGGGGCAGACTTGCTGCTGTACACCATGGCATGTGAAGCGGTGGTCGAGGATGGAAAAATCCGCGGTGTAATACTTCAAAATAAAAGCGGGCGGTCAGCCGTTTTTGCCAAGGTAGTCATCGATGCGACGGGAGACGGCGATATTGCTGCCAGCGCTGGCGTCCCTTATGTGAAGGGCCGTGAAAGCGACGGTTCTATGCAGCCCGCTACGTTGATGTTTAAAGTCGCTGGCGTAGATATGGAACGGGCTGTTTTTCCAGGGTCTTTTGAAACAACAGTTCCAACTGCAAAAGGAGAACTGCAGGCGTTGGCAAAGGAACTGCTTCCATACCCTGCGGGGCATGTGCTGCTCTACAAAACTACACACGATGGAATTGTTACTGTGAATATGACCAATGCTATCCATGTTGATGGAACTACCGCAGAAGGTATGACCAGGGCGGAGATTGCATGTAGAAAGCAAATCCCCGCGATAACCAACTTCCTGCGTGAATATGTCCCAGGCTATGAAAACTGCTACGTAATCAGCACTGCTTCATTGATTGGAATTCGCGAAACACGGCATTTGAAAGGATTGTATACTCTTACAGAAGATGATATCCTCAAGCGTTTCCAATTTGACGATTGGGTAGTCCGAGGAGCGGAATTCAACTTTGATGTACACAATATGACAGGTGGTAGTTTGGATGCGACAGGCGTGCAGGCGAAATTCCCGAAGGATGTAAAGTATACCATTCCGTACCGGTGCTTTATACCGGAAAAGGTGGATGGCCTTTTGTTTGCGGGCAGGAATATATCGGGTACCCACATGGCTCACTCTAACTACCGGGCGATGCCCATTTGCTTGGCCATGGGGGAGGCTGCTGGGATCGCCGCCGGGATTGCCGTACAGAAAAATATCAATGTGCGCGATGTGGATGCTGCTGAAATCCAAGCGTATTTGTTGGGAAAAAGTAAGGAGGGGGCAAATGAAGAAGCGTAAAGTATCTTTGGAGAAAAAACGAAGCTTGCGTTCTTTGAAGCAAAATTGGACGCTCCTTCTGCTTTTACTCCCTGCGTGCGTGATGATTCTCGTTTTCAATTATGTGCCAATGTATGGAATCCAAATCGCGTTCCGCAATTTCAATTTCGTGGATGGGATTACAGGCAGCGAATGGGCAGGACTGAAATGGTTTCGATATCTTTTCAACTCTGTTCAGTTTTTACCCGTTATTCGAAACACCTTGGTGCTGAGCTTTTACAGTATCCTCACATTTCCTATCCCGATTGCGTTTGCGTTAATTCTTCATAACATCAATAACAGAAGGTTCAAAAGAGTCGCCCAAACCATCACGTATCTTCCGCATTTCATTTCCGTGGTGGTTGTTGTGGGGATGATTTACACCTTTACTTCCTATAACTCGGGGTGGATCAACACCGTGATTGAAACTTTAGGCGGAGAAAGGGTCAACTTTATGGCGGAACCCGGCCTGTATCCGCACATTTATGTGTGGACAGGCGTGTGGCAGGAGGTAGGCTGGGGGGCCATTATCTATATGGCTGCCTTGACAAATTCCAGCCCTGAGTTGCATGAGGCAGCGATGATTGACGGCGCAAGTAAGTGGCAGAGAATTATCCATGTGGATATACCGGCAATCGTTCCGACTATTTTGATTATGCTCGTTCTGCGGTGCGGTTCTATCATGTCTGTTGGTTTCGATAAAAGCTATTTGATGCAGAATGACTTAAATCTCTCCGTGTCAGAAGTGCTATCCACCTACAGCTATAAGACAGGCCTTATTAATACGCAGTACAGCTTTTCGACAGCTGTAAGCTTTTTCAACAACCTTGTTAATTTCATTTTCTTGAGTTTCGTAAATGGAGTTACGCGAAGAGCAACAGGATCGAGTTTGTGGTAAAGGAGGGGAAAGAGTATGCGAAAGCGCAAAAAATATTCAAATGAAACAACCCAGGATAAGATTTTGGATGTGTGTTTCTATGTCATTGTGACAGTTGTGGTTATCCTGTGCATCTATCCGGTCTATTTCGTTTTGATAGCTTCTTTTTCGAGCGCAACGGCTGTCAACTCTGGCCGATTTCTCTTATATCCACAAGAGTTCCATTTAACAGGTTATAAGTTTGTTCTAGAGAACAAAGACATCTTAGTTGGGTATTATAACACCATTATCTATACGGTTTTCGGTACCTTCTTGGGGCTTGCCTTTTGTATCCCTGCTGGGTACGCGCTCTCTCGGAAAGAGCTTCCCGCGCGAAGGATTATCATTAAGCTGATGGTGTTCACCATGTATTTTTCTGGTGGCCTCATTCCGACCTATTTAGTGGTGAAGAGTTTGAACTTGATTGACAGCAGATGGTCCGTTATCTTGCTGGGATGCGTGTCGGTCTATAACATCATCTTAATCAGAAGTTTTTGCGAATCCAACATTTCCGACGAGATTCTAGAGGCAGCCCGGATAGATGGAAGTGGAAATATCCGCTTTTTCTTCCAATTTGTAATTCCCCTGTCAAAGGCCATTATCGCTGTTATTGCTTTGTATTTAGCAGTATCGTATTGGAACAGCTATTACAACGCTTTAATTTATATAACAGATGGAAGTAAGAAGCCGCTGCAAATTGTTTTGCGGGAGTTGCTGATGACGGCCAATAATGCTTCGGATATTCAAGATGGTGAGCTTTCGGGTGATTATCTAAAAATGGTACAAGTTGTCAAATACGCGGTCATTGTAGTGGCAACGGCTCCCATTGTTTGTGTGTATCCGTTCTTACAAAAATATTTTGTCCAGGGGGTGATGATAGGCTCAGTAAAAGGGTAAATTTGTGTGTTTCTGTGATTTTAAAATGAAAGGATGTAAAGACATGAAAAGACTGGTAACAATGTTGTTGGCATTTTGTCTGTTGCTTAGCACCTGCGCCTGCAGCGGTACTTCGGGAACAGATAGCCAGAGTTCTGGGAGTGCGCAAGAATCTTCAGAGAGCGCCCAGAATTCCTCAGAAACCTCCTCTCCCGATACAGAGGAGAAGGTCAGCCTGCGAATTGCGATTGACCAACATGATGCAGACCTTTCTGATGACTCTAATTTTACGGAATTTAAACCTATGCTTCAGCAGGCGGCGGACGAGTTGGGGTATGAAATCGAATGGATTCCTCTCCGAGATTCCGATACCAGAAGTGAACAAATTGCTGTTATGTTGGCGGGCGATTTGCCAGATATCTTTTGGGGGTTATTGACTGATGACCAGGTCGTCAACAATGCAAGCCTGTTTGTGCCTCTGGAAGATAAGATCCAAGAATATGCTCCAAATGTCTATGAGCTCTATGAGAGCGGTGTTGAGAACTGGGAGGAGTTCTTGACATACCCGGATGGGCATATCTACAGTATGATTGGCAACATTTTTTCTTCGCCAAACAACGCTGTCCAGGGAACCATGTGGATTAACCAGAAATGGTTGGATGACCTTGGCTTGTCTGTGCCGACTACTATGGATGAATTCACAGAGGTGCTCACCGCTTTCCGTGACAACGATTGTGACGGCGACGGGGATGCTTCCAACGAAATTCCTTTGGACTGGTGCCAGGCCCATTATGCAGCAAAGTATTATGAACTTGCCCATTCCTATGGTTTGCCCATTGACACGGGGAAAATGTACGATATTGTGGACGGTGAAGTTTTGCCGGCAGTGAACACGGACGTTTTCCGCAATTTCTTAGAGGAGTTCCATCAGCTAGTAGCGGATGGCTTGGCAAATCCGGAAGGTGCGACACAGACAAACGAACAGTACAATTCCAATATTTCCAGTGGGAAGGTTGGTGTATTCTGGGGTTGGGCTCCTTACACATATATTACGGACACAGAACTGCAGAGCCAGTATGTGCCGGTTAGCCCGATTTCTGCGGATGGCGCCACTTTTAGAGTGCAGCCGAACCTAAACAACGCAAACCGAAATGGATTTGTAATTACAACTGCCTGTGAGAATGTAGAGGCAGCGATGAAGTTGTGGGATTATCTGGAGCAAGATGAAGAGACGCAGTTTTCAGCGGCTTTTGGGCCCGAAGGTTTGATTTGGGAATTTGTGGACGGTGTACCCACCAACCGAGTTTATACCGCTGAAGACGCAACAGCAATGGGGTTTGAGGATATTGCCAGCAATGCAGGAACTTCTGCATTTGCCGCAACCGTGGGCCTTCCCAACTGCGGTCCGTTGATGTTGACTGCCAGAGATAATCCGCCGGAAACCACAGGCGGCATTCGGCAAGGCGCTGTGGAACTGTATGAGCCCTACTATACAGAACAGACCATGTCTCGTGCTGTTGTTCCTGCCGATGTGATGGAGGAATTCACCTTTACCACGGATGGCTTAGAGGATTTTATTAACGCGTTTGCGTGTGAGTCCATTTTGAATGGGGTTACTGACGAGAGCTGGAACACATATGTGAATAGTTTGCCCCAGTATGGGTATGACTACTATGTGTCCTATTATCAGAAGTATCTTGATGGCTCTTTCTAAAGTAGGTTTACTTTGAGTTAGCCGCTGTGCAGCCAATTATCGCGGCTGTACAGCGGTTTCTTTTTATAGTTTCTAAAAATGTTTTCAAATTATATATTAATGAAAAGAGGGGAGTTTGGTATGAAAATTCACAGCGATTTTATTGGCGGCAATATTGACGTGGTGAGAGTGACGGATGCAGAGGTCTTTCTAAAGAATCAGATACGCGACACCATGGAGGATTGGTTCTATTGGGCCTTTTGTGTAGAGGGGGCGCAGGGGAAAACCTTGACGATCCATTTTGATAAGAAATGGATTGGCTACTATGGCCCTGCGGTAAGCCACAACCTACGCGATTGGCATTGGCTTCATTCGGAGGAGAAGGTGGGAGCCTCAGACACCTTTACCTATACCTTTGGTAACGAGGAGAAGTGTGTGTACTTTGCTCATGATATGTTGTATCATCCAGAGCACTTTGAAGAATTTTGCAGTCAACACGGACTGAAGATTGAGACTCTTTGTTTTTCCGAGGCAGGTTATCCGGTGCCTTACTTGGTTGTGGGTTCTGGCACGGAAACACTCCTTTTGACAGCGCGTCATCACGCTTGTGAGGCAACGGGGAATTATGTGATGGAGGGTGTTATCGATGAGCTTTTGCAACATCCACTGGAGGGCCTGAAAATTATCGCAGTGCCGTTTGTAGACTACGACGGGGTGGTACATGGTGACCAAGGAAAATCAAGAAATCCTTGGGACCATAACCGCGATTATGATGCGGGAAAGCCCTCTATTTACCAGACGGTGGCAACAATCCGTGAAATTGCCGCACGGGAACATATACGGTATGCCTTTGACTTCCATTCCCCATGGCATTTAGGCAACGAAAATGACCGTGTTTTCATTCCAAGAAAGCACAACGAAACCATCAAGAGTGAGATGCGGTTTGCCAACCTGTTTGAAAGAGCTATTACCCCAAAGGCGTTGCCCTATTCAGCAGCCCATACATTCCCGGCGGATTTCAGTTGGAACAGTTCAAATACTTCGTGTTTTGGCAATTACATGTACTGGACCGCAGGCGCTGAGCTGGCCTTTACCCTGGAGACACCATATTTTGATGTGTCTGGCCGTCCCTTTAGCCAGGAAGGTGCCAGAGAAACAGGCCGATGCTTTGCCAAGGCGTTGTCCCAGTATCATACTAGAAGCGCGAAACTGAGCTTTACGGGCGATATTCTTTACCAGATGCCGATGAACGATTTGTGCAAAACAGGGGATACGTATGACTTTAAGCCCTTGTTGTCAAAGATAGAACCCAGATTGGCTGACGCAGATTACCTCGTTGGAAATGTGGAATCCCCCTTTGCCGGAGAAGAAAATGAGGGATACACCCATGAGCGCTATTGTTTTAATACACCTGAGCAGGCTTTAGAGGCATTAAAGGAAAGCGGTTTTGATGTGGTCACGCTGGCAAATAACCATTGTATGGACCGGGGACAGGCGGGGATGCTGGCTACCCTTGATGCATGCGAGAGAGCCGGTTTAAAGCACATGGGCGTGTACCGGACAACTGCAGAACGCCAAAAAGTTTTTGTGGAAGAAGTTCGCGGAATCCGAGTTGGCTTTGTCAATGCGACCTATGGAACCAATGCCTTTGCCCATCATAAATTTCTGGACAACGATAAAAAATTCATGGTAAGATTAACACAGCCTGAGGAGACGTTAGAGGGGGCAATTGATTTATTGCAGCCCTTAGAAGACATCGCCGCTGAAACAGATAGATTGTATTCGCCAACGCAAGAAAGCGTGCGAATCTATTTAGGCGGGCTGAAGAACGATGTGCAGACAGCAAAGCAGAAAGCAGAATTTGTTGTTGTGCTGCTGCACAGTGGCGGACAGTATAATGTGGTTCCAGACGCCTACACGGAAATGCTGACCAAAAAGCTTAGAGAATATGGCGCAGACTTGATTGTGGTGAATCATCCCCACATTATTTTGCCCTCTTCGTATGAGGGTGCGTATTTTATTGCTTATTGCCTGGGAAATCTTGTAAGCATGGAGCCTGGGAGTGCCATTTCTTCTCTGGTCAATCCGGACTTTTCTGCCATTGTGAATTTGTATTTGCAGCGCGATGCTACAGGAAAGGTGGAACATCATGTTTCATTTAGGCTCTGCCAGCTGTTTTTTGATGCCCCTGAGAAGCCTCCCTATGTGGTGGATACCTATGACCAGTGGTGTTCGAATCCAACGGAGGAGTACGCAAACTTGATTTTAGAGTATGCCAATCGCTTTGCGCCGGGCAAGGGCTATTCCAGCCCACAGGCTGAATATTTGATTTTTTAGGATGTTAGAGGTTGAGCAGTATGGGATTTGTTACGGTTGAACATCAGGCTGATTTCTGTGTTGTGGGAGGTGGTTTGGCAGGAGTTTGCGCAGCGGTAGCTGCGGCAAGGCATGGCCTAAAAGTGGTTTTGATGCATGACCGCCCTGTTTTTGGCGGGAATTCCTCCAGCGAGATTCGCATGTGGGTGTGTGGTGCCCAGGGCGATAACAACCGTGAAACAGGATTGCTTGAGGAAATTATGATGGAAAACCAATATCGCAACCCGGATAAGAACTATTTTATTTGGGACAGTGTGTTATATGGTCTCGTGAGGAAGGAGCTTAACATAACAGCGCTTCTAAACTGTTCTTGCTTGGACGCCTCTATGGAGGACGGATGTATCCGGTCGGTTACTGGATGGCAGACAACCACGCAGAAATTCCACCGGGTAAGTGCGGCATTTTTTGCGGATTGCTCTGGTGACAGTGTCCTTGCACCGATTACTGGCGCCCCTTTCCGCACAGGGCGAGAGTCTTGCTATGAGTTTCAAGAGTCCATTGAGCCGGAAAAGCAGGACTCATATACTATGGGGTTGTCCTGTATGTTTCAGGTAGAGGAGCGGCGGGAAGAGAGCGAGTTTATTCCCCCGGATTGGGCAGAAAAAATCGAAAAGAATCAGCTAACTCACAGGATGCCGGATCTAAAAAGCCCTATGGAGAACTTCTGGTATTTGGAACTGGGTGGAACACGAGACTGTATTGGCGATGCGGAGCAGATTGGCGATGAGCTGCTTCCTTTAGCATACGGTATGTGGGATTACCTTAAAAACGGCGTGGGAGAAAAGGAAAAACATAAGAATTGGGCACTTTCCTGGATTGGGGCTTTGCCTGGAAAAAGAGAGAGCAGACGGTACGAGGGACCTTACATCATGAATCAAAACGATGTAGAGTCCGGGGGCGACTTTGAAGATGAGATTGCCTACGGCGGATGGAGCATGGATGACCACAACCCGGCTGGTTTTCGCACACAAGAGGAACCTACGATTTATCATCCAGCGCCATCCCCCTATGGGATTCCATTTCGTTGCTTATATAGTAAAGGCGTACCGAATCTTCTTTTTGCGGGGCGAAATATTTCTGTTAGTCACGCTGCGTTGAGTTCTTGCAGGGTTATGGGAACGTGCGCGTTGCTTGGCCAGGCAGCGGGTACTGCTGCCTCGCTTGCGATTACAGAGCAGTGCTTCCCAAAAGACTTTTCAAAAGAACAGATAGTGCGGCTGCAACATATTTTGATGGATGATGATTGTTTTCTCCCTCACTTTAAGCGTCCTATTAGTGCCCTTTCAGCATCTGCGAGTCTGTCGGGCGACGGAAACAACCTAGAGTGCCTCCGCGATGGCATAGACCGTGATAGGCCCAATGTGTGTCACGCTTGGGAGGGAAAAGTCGGCGACAGAATCCAGTACTCCTTTTCGAAGCCTTGCAATATCCACCGTATTCGTATAGTTTTCGACAGTGACTTAAACCGGACAACACTGCCACCACCTGAAAACACAATGAACCGAAATATGTTTCACAATCGGATGCTTTCCTACAAGCCATCCACGGTTCCTAAAACCATGCTTCGCAAATATCGTGTCATAGCGCAACGTAGTGATGGAACCGAGCTATGTGTGGTGGAAGAGCGGAATAATTATCAGCGTCTGCGAAAATATAAGGTTGAAATTCCCAGCTGCATAGGCTTCATACTCGAGCCATTGGAAACATGGGGTTCACCAGACGTGCGGATATTTGCCCTGGAGGCAGAGTGATTCTTTTTTTGCATATGCTGCAGTAAGCTCACCATAAAATCATGAAGCTCCGTCATACTTCCTTGCAGAGACTTTGAGCTTTACATCATTGTTCGTGTAGAAGCGCATCGGACTGTACTGTTCTTGTTGAAGCCTACCTCCTAAAGCAAATAGAGCGGCAGGGCGTCCCGTCATTTCGGGCCGTCCTGCTGTTCTTTTTTTGGGGCCTGTTATGCAATGCGCGTATCTATTTTGTGAAGGCGATGTGCTGGAGAAGAACGGCAGTTTCAAGGGCTTTTTCGCAAATTGGATTGCAGACTCTGGCATGCATGAAGTCAACCTGCAATGGCCCGTCCCCAATGACCGCCTCCAGGCGCTTCGTGTTCATAGGCTTTTTGCTGCCCCGCTGGGTGCCGGCCGCATGGCGCAGCCGTGCACAGACCAGCACATGATGTCCACGGCATGGCCTGGCGTTTCTGCGCTGGGGCGTTTCTGCAGGGATTGCCGTCTTGACGTTACTGGGGAATTTCCGCTACAATAGCCTAGCGGGGGAGAGTATGCCCGTCTGTCTTCCCGATAGAAACCCAACATCATTCTCTTTTGAAATGAGGTATTTTCCTATGCATACAAAAGAAGTGTCCGAACTGCGCCGCCGGTGGCAGGCGGAGAAAAACGCCGTGAAGCGCATTTACGGCTGCTATGTGAATGCCAGCGGGGAGATTGTCACCGACCTGGACGAGCCCCTGTCCCTCATGCCCCAGGAGGAGGCGGAGCAGTATTTCGCCCTGCTGAAAAAAGCCCTGTCCGGCAAGCTGGGAAAGAACCTGCTTGACCTGGTGTTCTCCACCCAACAGGTGGCGGACAGCGACGAGCACCGGCTGCTCATGTCCCTGCGGGATTCGGAGCTCCAAGACTTGGAGGCCCGGCAGGCCTTCTACCAAAAGGCCGTGGAGAGCTTGCACCTGGAGGGCAGCTACCTGCTGCTTCTGGCCCACGACACCTACGACGTACCCACCAAAGCCAAGGACGGCGCCGCCCTGGAGGACGGGGAGACTGTGTTCTCCTACCTTCTCTGTGCCGTGTGCCCGGTGAAGGAGGGCAAGCCCGGCCTGGGCTACTACGCCGGGGACAACGAGTTCCACTGCTTCGCGCCCCAGACCGTGGCGGCCCCGGAGTGCGGCTTCCTGTTCCCCGCCTTTGACGACCGGGCCGCCAATCTCTACAACGCCCTGTTCTACTGCCGCAAGCCCGACGCCCTGCCCCAGGAATTCATCGAGAGCGTATTCCACACGGACATCCCCATGGCCGCGGAGCAGCAGAAGGAGACCTTCCGGGAATCCCTGGCGGAGGCCCTGGGGCAGTCTTGCAGCATGGACGTGGTCCAGGTGGTGTACAGCCAGCTGGATGGGATGCTCACGGAGCACAAGGAGTCCGGCAGGGAAGAGCCTCTCACCGTCACCGCCAAGGATTTGGCCCACATCCTCCAGGGCTGCGAGGTGCCGGAGGAGAATATCCAGGCCTTCCAGTCCCTGTGCGATGAGAAGTTTGGGGAGGGCGTGGCACTGAACCCCGCCAACCTCATCGACCCGGGGAAGGTGGAAATCAAGACGCCCCAGGTGTCTCTCACCGTGGAGGCGGACTACTCCCCCCTGGTGCAGACTCGGGTCATCGACGGCCAGAAGTACCTGCTCATCCCCGCCGGGGAGGGCGTGGAATTCAACGGCCTGGCGGTGAAGATTCCCGGTGAGCTGGAAGAAGCCCGGAAAGAGGGGAATGGGGAATGAAAGTCTTGTTCATCGGCAATAGCCACACCTTTGTCCACTATGTGCCCGCCCGGGTGGCCCGCTTTTGCGCCAGCCATGGCAAGCCGGTAGAGACCACCATGCTCACCCATCCCGGCGTAGGGCTGGACTGGCACTTGGAGCAGTCCCAAACCTATTACAACCTCCTCTATGGTGGGTATGACGCCGTGGTGCTTCAGCACAACGCCCATCCCTTTCCCGGGCGGGAATCCCTGCTCCAGGCGGGGGAGCGCATAGCCGCCTTGGTCCCGGCTGAAACGGACATCTACCTGTATATGACCTGGAGCGAAAAAAACAACCCCCAGGGCCAGGAGGCGATGAGCACAGCCTATGAGGAGCTGGGCCGGCGCATCGGGGCCACAGTGTGCCCGGTGGGGAGGGTTTGGCAGCAGGTGCGGAAAGACCATCCCGAAGAGGAGCTGTATTTCACCGATGGGGAGCACAGCTCTGTGCTGGGGGCGTCCCTGGCTGGGGCGGTCATCAGCAGGACGCTGCTGGGCATGGATCTGTCCCCAATTTTGTGTTTCGAGGACGCCAAGGCGCTGGAAACCCTTCCCCTGGATCCCCGGATGCTGGATTTGGTTGTAGAGGGCGGCGGCCTAAAGCTAAAGCCTCTCGCAGGCCATCCTTGAATGTGGCCTTCCGGGTCGTGTTTTTCAATCGGAAACTCCCCCAGGGTACTTTATTGGCACATCCTAACAATCCACCAAAAAGGGGAAGTTTCGGCCAGATTGTGTCAATACAGTTTGCTACAGAACCACTGCCGCCAGCTGGGTGCCCTCATCCCAGGGGTGGACGCCTGATGGCCGGAATAAGCATTACCAGTGCAATTTAACAATCACAATAGAAAATAATATCCGCCTTGCCTTCTTGCTTTGTGCCTTTATAGACATTCGTATCCAAGCCGCCAATATGGAAACCGGTTTTTATGTAGAAAAGGCAAGCGGCAAGATTATTGTCTTGCCCTTGTGTGTAAATGCCCGAATACCCGTGTGCCTTACATACCTCTTTTGCCTTTTGCATCATAGCAGAAGCAATACCCTTCTTCCGATAGTCTTTAGATACTTTTAAATCATATAGGTACATATACTGGAACCAAGCATCCTGCAAGATTGCAAGCCCCACGCATTTGCCGCTATCGTAGGCGCCGATACATACACTTTTCTCTTTCATTTCTTCGTAGTTGTAGTTTTCATCCGGAAAGCACACATCTGTGATATCTGCTTCGTTAAAGTAGCGAACGCTGTAATTCCATTGTTCATCTGAATAAGAAGGTATCATTCTTCCAATTAACTGAAACGGCTCATTCGGGATATTGATGTCGTCCTTATGTGCCGCATCGATGATTTTTATCTCTATCATATATGACCATGCCTTTCCGCGAAAGGCACCAACGAGAAATGAAACAAGGCTGGTGCTTCCGCAATAGAGTGTAA
>PPYE01171118.1_pt1 | contig 13644 bp, 13 predicted proteins | sample 1559881 | NCBI WGS metagenome assembly PPYE01 (sample SAMN08240022, study PRJNA423297) | Human gut metagenome, whole genome shotgun sequencing project.
GCAAAGTAAGTGGGGCTTTAATGCGTGAAAGTGGTGCTCAAACTGCGTGCAGATGGGGCTGGGATGCCGATTTTTGCACATACTTTATTGTATTGCGTGTTCCACCTGGCAGACCATTATAAACAGCTATTACCCGAGAACTGTGATCCACCATCCAAATATTTCGCTTTTGATAGCAATCGGGAGAATATTTCGGGTTGATATAAACTATTTGGTTTGATGCCTGCAATATCGACCTATATCGGCTTTTCCATGTGGCAGACCATCGATCTTCAAACCCTTTATACGGACAGGCACAAATCAGCTGTATTGAAGCTCCTTCATTGCGAAGCCTCAATACAATCTCTGCTGCCCATATATCGACCCCACGTGCCATACCCGAGATAAAAGTATCGAAACCGTCTGCTATAGCATACTGTATTTCGGCATATAAAGCAGAAATAATGTATTCTTCTGCCTGTTTCAGCTTTTCTGGGCGATGCCCTGTAAAGGCACACCGTCGTTTACAATCAATCAGATTTGCCATCGTACCACCTCGTTTGATGAAACTCTTTTAAACGAACATAGCTGAAAATGTTTTTCGAAGTTTTGTACCCACTCATAACTCCTGTTTTTGCTACCTATAATTATAATGGTGTGGCAGGGTTTATGTCAATTGAACTATTACTTAAAATGGTAGCAATACATGGAGTAAGCGAAAGCACAGCTTTGAAGGCAGATGATACAATGCGGGATAAAAAGGAAATCAATATCCACATAGGAAATGAGATACGAAATGCGCGAGAACGAGCTGGATTAACGCAGGAACAGTTTGGCGAGCTTGTTTCTTTAGGGACCAAAAATGTTTCAGATATTGAACGTGGTGTAGCCGGTATTACAGTTTCAACGCTCAAACGGATTTGTGAAAAACTGTCTATTTCCAGTGATCTCATCATCTTTGGAGACCGTGAAAACAATGATGTTGAATACATTGCAGACAAATTGGCACGCCTGCCACCTGAGCAGTTCGAAGCGGTAAAAGCCATTTTGAATCAGATTTTTCAGCTATTAGCAGTTATAGAATAGCAGCAAAGAAGCGACATCTCAGACATATTGCCTGAGATGTCGCTTCTTAAATTATTACACTTATGCAAACTACCGGTACTACTTTCTTTAGGATATGCTTTACTCTATATAAAGCAGTTTCCATGCGCCATCTTCTTTTGACATAGTAATATGTAAGTCTTTTTCTACCGACTCGTTGCCCTGCTTTGCAGTTACAGTTATATCTGAAACAGCAATTTCACTAATAATACTGACATCAAAATCAGGATAGGCATTCTCAATTTCTTTAAGCGTCACGTCTGCATTGCGCTCAGACATTGTGTAAGTTTCGTTTACTGCATAAGATAGCTGGTAGCTATGTCCAACAGAAGATTCAAAGGAATCAAGAGTTGTACCTACTATATTTTCAAAATAGTTTTCAACATAGTCATCTTCACCATAATAATAAATATCACTGGACAAAGATACTAATGTGTCAATATCGTATCCTTCATATGCTGACATAACTTTACGAAGCAGACCATTATACCCCGTGAACTTGGATGCCACGTTGATTGCGGCTGCGGCTACTGCCACTATTAGGATCAGCACAATAACCAGTTTGAAAATTTTCTTATGCTTTTTCTTTCTTTCCGAGTCAATAATCTTCACCGGAGACATTTTAGTGCTGCTATCTACTGGGGTTCCGCACTGGCCACAAACTTTAGCATTATCGTCTATCTGGGCTCCGCAATTTCCACAAAATTTCGCCATATTACGAATTCACCTTACCTTTTTTCTTTCCTCTACGAATTTTCACTATAATGAGAGCTAAGATGATAAGAAGTGCTGCTCCGCCACAAATGCTCACATAAATCCAGACAGATGTTTTGACTTCCTCACCGTATCCGTTTTCTTCTGCACGCAACTTCAGATCGTACTTTCCATCACCATCTTCATCAATGTTGAGTACACTTTCATCAGAAACAGCCGCGACGGTATCAATCACAGTTTCCTTTGTGATTTTGACGTTCTCAAATCGGCGGAAATCACTATAATCTCCATTTTCGTCCATAAAACCGACAGTATAGTCCATTATGCCACGGCCAGTTCCAACAATCTGCACATTATAGTCTGCCCCCTCCTTGAGCCGGAGCACTTTGATACGGTCATCCTCATTAGCATCTGTTACATTTTCACTATCTTCGAAGGACAACGTGCCAAAGTCGGTTCGGACATTGAGGTCATCCTCAGCAGAGCACAGAGTTTCCCCATTATAAGTGACGGTAACATCAACAGGACAGGCGATACGAATGTAGATGTATTTTTGTCCATTGATTTGATCTGCCATATCCTCAAAGAAGAAAACCAGATCGTCCGCACTGGCAACTTCATAGTGGCAACCATCGCTGGCCAGATGCTCCATTAAATACTGTGCTGACGATTTACTCCCACCCAAGTCCTCAAAGAATCCCAACGTATAGATTAGGATATCGTCACTCTTGATGCCATCGGAATATGCAATGAGTTCTTCGCCCTCTTTGCCTCTGTTTGGTTCGCCGTCGCTCATCAGTACAATAATTTTTTTCTTGGCATTGCTACTATCCAACATGGATTTTGCCTCTGCCAAACCGGACTCGATGTTTGTCCCCCCTCCAGCGGAAATATCAGCCACTGTTTCTGTCAAGTGATTTTTGTCAACAGAAAAATCGGAGAGTTGCTCAGCGCTATCCTCGTAAGTAACAATACCAATACTGGCGTCTTCTTCAAGTACGGTATCGATAAATTTAGTTGCTGCGTTCTTGGTTTCTTCCATCGGGGTTCCAGACATACTGCCAGAGGCATCGAGAACTAAGACAATATCTCGTTCATCGGAAGTGGTTCTGACAGGGTCCTGTGGCTGAGCATTTAGCGTGGATTGATATTCACCCCATTCGCAGATAAATGCAGTTGTGCTTTCTGCCGCAGCACCAGCGTAATTCCCCGGTTCCCAGGCACCGCCATCCTGCTCATAAGCGATTGGCACCAGCTCCGATATGGCCGTATCGGTATACTTGCTGCCTGCGTAGACCGAATCAATTCGGACCGTCAGACGGTCGGTCTCGACTGCGGTCGGGAACCTGACGGTCTGCTTTTCGTTAACATCCTGCAGGGTATATTGTGCGCTGGTTCCATCCGAGAATCCAACTGTAATCGTTTCCGGCCGGGAATTCTTGTAATACAAGTCTTCGCTTTTCTGGTATCCCGCATATATTTCCATTCCGCTAATCTGATAGGCCTGGTCAAACGTCAGTGAGATGGATTCTCCAACGCCTTGTCCGTCAGTTCCTTCTACCCACGCAGTACGCAGATCTCCATCCTCGATTAGACTGGCAGCATAGCTTGACGTTCCTTCGTTCAGTTCGGAAGACGCTTCAATATGATTTATACCAGCCTGTGTACGCTCGCCGAACAGCCGCGCATATCTGCCGTCCTGCCCGTCGCCCCAGTTTGTGTAGTCCAGCTGCTCCTGGGTGATCCATTCCCATTTATCCTCATTTTCTGATTTAGAAAGACCGAAATACGCTTCGGTAAAACCCTTTTGATGGATATAGGAGAGTAGGAAGTCATTTTCCTCTTGCGATGTGATCGTAGCAAGATAACCACCCTGTTCCTCGCAAAACTGTGCGGCAAGTTCCCAGTTCGCTGCGGTATTGGCCGGGTAAGCGTAGTAGTAGTGGCCATTGAATTCAACAGCCTCAGCTGAAATGTCGTCTTCATCAAAATTGCTTATCATATTTGATGCTACCGCTTCTGCTGCGGCTCCTACATTTAACATTGGATATGTAAATGATGCTCCATCGCCAACGCCATAAGCTTGTACATTGGTATTGGTCAATAAAATATTTCGAACTTCTGGAGCGGATAATTCTGGATTCAAAGACCAGATGAATGCTGCACTGCCCGTAACCATAGGTGCCGCCATTGAAGTCCCAGACGATTCACCATAATTGTTGTCTACCAGTGTGCTAAAAATATTTTCTCCAGAATTATTTCCACCCTTGCCTCCAGGAGCGCAAATGTCAACATTTGAACCAAAGTTGGAATATTGACTCATTCGATAACCTCGAGCATCACAGTTGTTTTCAACCGCACCAACAACAAGGATTCGCTCATCAATAGCATTGTAATCTATGCCCTTTTGTGATATCTTATTCCTTACCGATTCACTCAAAATATTGTAGATTTCAGCATTTATTGCACAGAAAAAAGAGCTATAATGTGTATCTACACCAGGACCACTATTATCTTTACCATTGCCTGCTGCTTGAACAATTAAAAAGTCATCGTAACCATTTAGCATAAGTTGAATCATTATTATAGCACATTCTAAGCCAGTACGATCAGACACGGCTTCGCAGTACTCCACATAACTATCATACGCACCCGTTGTATGGATCGACAAATATTCTAACAAATACTTTAGACCATTATCATCACCATATACATTCTGTGTATATCCATCTTTTGATAAAAAATAATTGCCCCAAGAATTATTGATAACTTTTGTATCGTTTTCCACAAGCTGTTTAATAATTTCTATGTATTCTCCTGTGGATAAGTAATTAATAGAATCTGTAGGAGACCAATCCACACAAATCAACTCTGCGGAATCAGCAATACCTCGAATGCCAACTGTATTGTTATTAGCACCAATAATACCTGCAACATGTGTGCCATGATCCGCTTCAGAATTAGTTGCATAATCGGAGAGAAATGTCATACTGCCATTTAGATCCTCATGGTCGGTATCAAATCCGCTATCTAAAATACCAACTTTTATTTGCTGACATTGATTGCTATAATCCCACGCAGTATATGCTCCAATAGCTTCTGCCCACCAATCATTCCCACTTGGAGCACTTTCATTACTGCGGTCTGGTTCAGGATTATCGTCGGCTGCACTCCACGGATTGGAATCTGCTGCTATGGGTGATGGTTGCATAGGATAATCATATCCAGCATACAAAACATTCTCAGATTCCATAAGTTTGTTTGCCATTGATTCAAGCTCATCTAACGTAGATGCTTTTACCTGGATTTGTAGCGCATTAATGCCACCACTTAAATGCCCAACAATTTTCCCTTTTACAAGACCGGCCAATTTAACAGCATCATCCTCGCTTAGCTCAGAGAAAGTGTATACAATCAGTTGATTGTTGAAATAAATCATGTTGCTTTCTACATCATAAGCGATATGTTCCTCTGCGGGTGTAAAAACATAATCTCCGTTATCAAAAACAATGCTTGAATCTTGATTTTCTTCTTTGAGTTTACCAATTATCGACGATATAAATGGAATATCCATCACTTCAAAATACACAAGTACTCCGGATATAGCTGTTACAAGTATAGACAAAAGCAGAACAGTTAAAATTAATTTCAAGAAAAACTTTCGGATTTTCTTGCCAGTGGACCATTGCACACGTTGCTCCTTCTTGGCCGCCTTCTTTTGGGCTTTTTTGGACTTTTTATCCGCTTTTTTAGCTTCTTTTTTCTGTTCTTTCTCATTAAGTATTGGGTGGGTGTCTTCTTGATTTTGAATACGACTTAGGTCTTCCGATGCGCCAGACGCATTGGTTTCCTGCTCCTTGATTTTTTCCGCATCGCAATTAGGGCACAGCCCTGTAGTCTCGTCCAGCTTTGCACCGCATTTTCCGCAAAATTTCGCCATATTTTCCTCCAGTCGTTTGACAGTTCATATATTATTCATTATTTCTCTAATTTGTGGGTCTGCACAAGGTCAAGATATTCTTGCCTGGATATCGGGGCTGCTTCGCCAATTCCCATACCAGCTAATATGCTGGTCAATGAGCCAATTTTCCAGCCTTCTTCATAGTGATAGAGACGCATACTGCCACAAAAGTACTGGTCGTTTAATAAGTAAATAATATAATATTCGGCTATATCATCACACAAATATTGTTCACATTCTTTTGCAAAATTTTGTTGATTGCGCTCACTATCCTGTACCTCTGGATCTACATATATTAAATCTACAAAGTTAAGTGTTGATAACTGCATCGGATCAAGCGCAGCAAAGAGGTCTGCATATGTGGCGCCATCCGAAGTGTCGTTATCGGTGGAAATTACCGCCATTTTCGAATCAGCAATATCTTGTAGCTCAGTAAAATTGCTGTCTCCCAGCAAAAGATCAAATATGAAACAAACAATTTCTCGTTGGCTATAAGCCAGCCGTCCAATTTCGTTTAACGGTATATATGACTTATATGATTCATGCTCAGTGGGAAGCCGGCCCCAAGTACTTGCATCTGTCACCGAGTAAATTCCGCTACGCTCTATTGCAACTTCAACATTGCTTTGTGCAGCATTGATAATATCGAAATAGGTAAGTGCCTGATCAAAATTTTGGGTCTGCAAGGCGGAAGTAAATTCGGCGGCCAGCTCTTCAGGTGTAGAGAATCCTTGATCTTCAATAGTAAATTTTGCTTTTTCATCTTCGCTCGAACTCTCCAGCAGGTTTTTGATTCCGAAAAATCCTCCTACTCCGATTGCAACAACCAGTGCAGCCGCTATTACTGAAATGATAACTTTTTTTCCGTTACCCTTTTTTGGGGGAATATCTGTTGCATTTTCTAATTGGCTATGATTCAATGCGTTGCCACAGTATTCGCAAAACTTTGAATCAGGCGAGACTTCCTTACCACATTTCCAGCAAAACATTGTTTTATCCTCCTTGTCGTTCTATCAATTTCCTGCATTCATTGCCGTTTTAATGAAAGAGAGTCGTTAATGGTCAGCGTATCTCCTTCAATTTTATAGGGCCATAATGTTAGTTCGTTTAATCCTTCCCCTAATACAAACTCGGTTTCACTTATCACAAAATAGTACCCCCACTTGGAATCATATGAAGTCTTCACATGATAATTCCCATCCGTATCAAATGTATACGTTACATCTTCATTAGTCCATGTACCAAGAAGATTTGATACAATGTTGTCACTTACTCTTTCAAGAACAATCTCATCCGATACTAACTGATTATTCGCCGCAAAGACCTCCGGTGAAAATTCATTATATTCCATTGCTCTCAAGAGCACACTGTACGAGGATGTTTGTTTAACCTGTCCATGCTTGGCTTTTGCACTGCCCTCTAAATCGGCGAAATAAAGTGTTCCAAAACCTTCATCCGGATGTTGTGTATAAATATGATACACATATCTGTTATCCGCTGAATGCCAAAAGCCGTCAATATTGAAATATCTTAGATCCTGCAATTGATTCACATCTACTGTCTGCGGTATATATTCTGGCATGACAATGGACTCTTGCGGGGTTGTTGTGGTATTTTGGTTATATGTAACGGGAAGATCTTCAATTTCCTCTAATTGTACATTTTCTTCTTGCGGTTGTTCATCGTTTATCTTAATCACAATATCACTAACTTCATCGCCGTTTTCATCTACCGTAGCTTCCGAAATTGAAAACTCTACTTTAACCATATCCTCACCAATGCTGCTCTCATCAATGTGCAGCCCATACCATCTATTGTTCCACGAGGTCTTGTTTAAGGTGATGCAATTTAATGAACTGTTTTTTAGCAAATCATTTGCTCTGTCGCAAAATTCCTGCTGTGTTGATACAAGCTCTGCTCCATTATCCGTATAGCTGTCGTATCCCGCCACGTAAATAATTCGTTCAGAATCTTTTTGAATCTCAAAATTTTTCAATTCTTTCACATTGGATTCTACTGTCCGGCTAATTGTGTACAGTTCCTCAAAACCGGTTTCTGCCAATCGATAAACCGTTATGTTTTCAACATATATCAGTTTATCCCTGTTCGAGATGTCTTCCTGTTCGGATAATTGCGCAATAGCAAGCACTTTATCGTTGATAATTGCATAGCAGCGTTTATTCCTTGTTGGCATTGCTAATGTAATTCCATACAAACTGGATTCCTTACCATCCACACTATAGGAATAGGTCGCATTAAGCGCAATACCATTATTTTCATTATCAGATAGATAGATGCATACCCACCCCTCTGTTTTTTCATCCGGAGCAACGGTTTTAAAGAAAACTGCGCCTCCCTGTGAATCCTCTTTAAACTTTTCATCATATGTTATCGAAGTTGATCCGTGTCCAGTCTCCGTATGAGTTACATGTGTCCCATATATCGGATTATCTGCGAAACCATACGTTCGCTCAATATATTCTCGCAGACCCGCCGAATCATCGTCTGCCACATTTACCTCGTCAGATAATGTGTCTTTGCTATCGCATGCGCTTAATGGAGTCACTACAAGCAAGAGTGTTATCACTAACGCCAGCCTGCGAAACATGTTCTTCTTATCTCTTACTTTGTCCATGCCTTTCCTCCATAAAATGATATAAAGGGCAGCGGAAAACCATCCACTGCCCTTTGTCGCTTTTTAATCCATATATTTGCTAACCAGTTTATCCACGACAGGCGCAGTAATTGTTCCCTGATTCAGCGCTTTCACACCCAGCCCAATGAACAAGAGCTTTTCAATAATATCAATGATGCTCGTTACAGCACTTACCAAATTTGTAATAAATACTGCATAAAAGCTGCTGCCAAACATAGAGGCGATGTAATTTATGCTACTAATTGCATTGGGGATTAAATTGATCAGCACGGTAATAAAAGAGAAAAATACCATTAAAGATACTGCCTTCACGGCACTTCTTCTCAGCCAGCTATTTTCTTCAAAGAGAAGTACATAACCAGCCATAAGTACGGCAACCACATAACCGCTAAACAGCCCCGTCAAATAAATCGCAGCACCTAACATTCCTACAGAAATCCCTAATCTGGTTTTTTGCATCGATAGCACCCCTTAATCATTCTTTTACCAATACAAGTTCTTGATCCTCTACAGAAAGAACTAAACGATTTTCTGTCAACTCTTCAATATTCGTAAGCAGCACATCATCCCCTGATGGATTGGCAAGTTTAAGGGTATCCTCCGATATGCTCCAGTCAACATCGGTTGAATCATTTCCATCGAATCCAATTGCCGTCCCATCCGAGAAGAACTCAAAGCCTGCAGAAGTTTCTTCTTCATAAAACCACCGGCCTACGATCAACTCGTCAGGAGAATCAGATCCACATCCAATCAGTAAAGCCGCAAGGAACGAAACGCTCAAAAGACCTACTAAGAAATATTTTAACTTTTTCATTTGCTATACCTCCCAAGCTATGATTGCTGTAAGCCTTCATAGCAATCATCGCAAACAAAAACCATCATCCCTACCAAATTTTCATAGTGTTTGGTTGCCCGGTCTCCACACCAAGCACATTCCTTGCTACAATCCTTGCAAACATAGGAATATGAATTATCGCTCATCTTATAAGCTACTGATGGTCTATTTCCGCACCAATCACACGGCTCGTCGACCGTAGAAGTGAATCGGCTGATTGCAAAGACTGCAATAACAACTACAGCAACACCGGCAGCTACTTTTTTCCACAATCCTGATTTTCGGACTGGATGAGTAACTGCGGTAGTAGTACTTTGCTCCAGTTCCACAGGCGCGCCACAATTTGGACAGAATTTCTCTCCATTTAACTCTGTACCACATTTCCCACAAAAGGCCATATATTTTCTCCTTCCCACAATCAAAGTTTAGTTCCGCACTCCGTACAAAATGTAACGTCAGCTTCCACTTTAGTACCGCAGTTTGGACAAACTCTGCTTATTGTTTCACTTTCAGTAACAGTTGTAGTTGCCGATTCAGGCATTGCTGTCTGAGCCATTGGCTTACCACAAGCAGTGCAGAAGCGAACTCCTTTTTTGACCATAGCGCCACAGCTGTCACATCGCACCAAATCATCAGTATTTACCGGCTGAACTTTAGGCATGGGTGCACCGCATGAACTGCAAAAAGCTGAACCCGATTGGACTTCCGCACCGCATTGCGGACAGCGGACAACACCTTTGATATCCTGAATCTGCTGGCGATAGTTTTTGATCTTTTCTTCTGCTTCCGCAAGCAAAGTAATCATACCAGCAAATTCCTCTTCATGGTCATGCGAATGCATGGCTACATAGAGTTTACCGATCTGATAGTAGGCATTGTTGATTTTTGCCTCTTCCTCAGAAATCATCGCATTGAGCTTTGCAACATCAGACATTTCCTTTGCCTTTTGCATCGCTTTTGCAGTGGTTTCAGAAGCTTTTTGACTAAGATTATCCCAAAATGCCATTGGAACTCCTCCCTTAATTATGTGTGAAATTTCCGTGGTAGTATAGTCGATGACTATCCCCACACTTGTTAATGATAGTAAAGATTGTTTGCCGCAGCTCTGCCCCCGTGATTTCTGCATTGATCTCGGCAATATCTACAACATGTTTCTGTTTCTGAGCAGACGTTTGGCTGCCTGAGGTCAATTTTCTGCTTAAACCGTAAAAAAGTCACTCTGATTTACTCTTGTATTCCTCAAATTCTGCATATGGATGATTACAATGAACTCAGGTCCAAATACCATGACCGGCCAACCTTTATTACCGGGACTTCTATGTCCTCCGAACCGGATAAGGTACCAGTGTCAAGTGAAATTGTTACATGCACATTTTTCGCCTTGCTTACATCCACATCATAGGTTCGGTAGTTCTCCTGTATCTCTTGCAAATCTGTGCCTTTGATATCTGTATTCCCAGTGATGTCAATGTCAAAATCCAAGTCTCCCACAAAAGCGCCGCCAAATGCCAGCATCCCTTGCAGCTCATTTTCGGCTTGAGAAATAAATTCTTCCATATCTCCCATATCATAGCCTTCAGACGCCATGGCATTTTTGATTAGATCCTCCGGAATTAGCTCGAGTACACCCTGCACATCACCATCCAGGCTGGCCTCAAAGAAATCCTCCACCGTATCTTTATAACCTCTGCCGCCAAAAACAAACCAAGCCACAAGCAAAATTACAACAATAGCTGCCATGACTATAATTACTTTCTTTTTACCAACAGAACGATTCTGCGGTGCCACAGCTTTCTCCAACCCATCACCTGGTGACGTTGCCTGTGTCAATGGTGCACCGCACGCTTTACAATAAGCATCTGAATCGTCATTTTTTGTCCCGCAGTTTCCGCAATACATGGTTTTAGCCTCCAATCCCAGTGTTATCTATCTTCTTGTATCTCAAAGGAAACACCTATTTAATTGCTAAAACATTGATATACTTGCTTTGAAATATCAACAATATGGTTTCTTGCTAAATTGGCATCGGAAAGCTGATCCGACATTACACACAAGATGTAAGGCGAGTCCCCAACCCAGATAATAGCCGCATCATTTTCGACTGTATCCAACTCACCAGTTTTATTAGCAGTCTCGACATCGTCCGGAACGCCTGCCGGAATTTTGGATGTTCTCACCTGCTGCTTCAGTGCGTCCAGTATAACATCCGCCCCCTGTGTGCGGCCTGTGAGCAGTGAGTACAGGAAAGCGCAGCAGTCCTCCACCGAGGTGTAATTATCCGCGTTTGCATCAAAATCCAGCATCAGCCGCCCCATGGAGGTGTCCAAATATCCATGTGTGGCGCAATATTGGTTGACAAGCGCCATTCCTACCGCCGCATCACCGTTGCCCAGACTTCTGACCAGCGTGTTGGCCGCCTCATTATCGCTTTCCGAAAGCATATTGAACAACAGGTCGTCGGTTTCGCCGCTGTATTGCTCTCCTGCCGCAACGGTATTCCAATTTTCCTCGACTGTAGCAGCAACAAATAGCTTGATCAAACTGGCGGACTGCATCGGCTTGCTGTTAGATGCAATACAATCCTCCTCGTCTACGCTTTGCACTGCAACAGCCCACTCGCCACCTTCCTGTGACGCATCACTGGTAAAGGATTGCAGCATCGCGGATAGTTCTTTATCTCGCGATGATGGGTGAGGGCTTTCTGTCTCAGGCGCCCCGATCTGCTCAGGCGGTATCACCGCTGCTTCTGAGATAACGGGAACTTTTCCTGCAGCCACCGACTCCTCGTTCTGCTGACTTTGCTGCGTACAGGCAGTCAGCAGAATGAACAGCAGAACACAGTAGACCAGCCTGCTACTCCGCTTTGAAATATGCCTCTACCCCCTCTGCGATCCCTCCCGCCATAGTCTGGCGGAACGCCTCATCCGCCATCGCCATGTCGTCCTTCTCATTTGTCATAAAGCCCATTTCCAGAATGACTACCGGCTGCTTGCTCCAGTTGATGCCGGTCATTGTATCATTATACTGAATGCCCAGATTTGCCATACCGGTAGCACTGCAATAAGCGTCTAATATGGTTTGCGCCAGACTCGCGCTTTGCGCGGACAGACTGCCGACATAGGCGTTTCCCGCCGATGGCACAAGCGCAAGCGCGCCGCTTGCACCAGGGTCCTCACTGCCGTTGGCGTGGATACGCAACAGCACATCCGCTCCGGCCTGGTTAGCCATCATCGCCCGTTCAGCATTACTAATAGCTGTCTCGTTGTCCGCCCGCGTCATCAGCGTGTCAAAGCCCCGCTGCTCGAGCAGTTCGCGCAACCGTAGTGAGACATCCAGATTGAGCGCATACTCATATGTTCCGGAAAAGGTTCCCGCTGTCCCTGTGGTCGCTTTCACTTTCATCACAGACGAGCCGGGCGCATTAGGCTCGAGTTCGCTCATATCTATCGTCCAAGATTGATGCCCAGGGTCGATCGCGATTAAAATATCTTTTTCCGCCGACGCCTGCTTTTCTTGCGGCTGTTCGACAACAACCTCCGGAACAGCTTGTTGCTCCGCTGTTTCTTGCAGCTGCGCGTCGGTACAGCCAGTCAAAATCGCGGCTGCCGCGAACAGGGCGATGCAGCCCTTTCCCGCTTTACTGATCCAGCTGGTATCCATTTGGCGCAATACTGAACTCCACCTCAGCGAGGAATTCTGCGTTTTTCTTTTCAATGTCACTCAGCGAACTCTCCTGAAAATCCGCCGCATCCACGGTGCCTTGATACCACGACTGGGCATTAAAGTAGTCTTGCAACGGTGTACAAAGGGAACATTATAAAATTTAACAATGGACTGCCAATCTTACGCAGAGATACCGCCCAAACGAGACTACGGGCGGTATTTTTGTAGCTTGGCAAGAAAGGAGGAACAACCCCACCGGGGCCTGATGAAAAATCAGGCCCCTTTTTTCATGCTCAAAATCAGGAGGTAAACGTGTATGCCAGATGATAAAACCACAAAAGCCCCGGAGAAGGCAGCACCGGACACCGGGCCGGGCAAGGCCCCGGAACAGGCCCCCGTCAAGGAGCCTGTGAAAACCGAACCGCCCGCACCGGAACAGAAGCCCCCGGAGCAGGACGCAGACAAAGCCGCACCGCCGAAGGATAAGGAGGCTCCCGCTCCCGAGAAGGCAGGCGCAGAAAAAAGTCCGAATGTTTCCGTCTACAACTTTTCGGAAATCATGGCCGAGAAGAAAGCGGCGGAAAAAGAAAAAGCGCCGGAGAAAGCAGCCACCTCACCGGATAAGGGAAAGGAGCCCGAAAAGCCGGATAAGGCTGTAAAGAAGGAGCCTGACAAAACAGCGAAGCCACCGAAGCGCAGGGGCCGCCCTCCGAAGGAGGCGCAGGCGAAAGT
>PPYE01683195.1_pt1 | contig 13637 bp, 10 predicted proteins | sample 1559881 | NCBI WGS metagenome assembly PPYE01 (sample SAMN08240022, study PRJNA423297) | Human gut metagenome, whole genome shotgun sequencing project.
GAAAACCGATTAACAGACAGGTGGAGGGCGGCATCCATTTCGCAGGGCTGATGCTGTTGATGGCGCTGATGGTATTTGTTATGTACAATGATATTGTCAAACTGATCTGAGATAAATGATAGACAGAATATTTTTATAGATAGTTAGCTCGGGCAGAGCGTGAAAAAAGTGAATAATGTAAAAATATTTGCAAAAAAGACAGATTTTTAAAAAAAGAGAAATCTGTCTTTTTTGTAGAATTGTTATAGTTGACGGATGAACGTAGCCAAAATTCATTCCAGATTGCCTGCGGCAATGGAATTTTGGCTTGTATGTCTCGGGATAGTAGTGTGTGAACAGTAACGTCGGATTCTTTTATAATAAAGGTAAAGAATTTTTGACATTGCGAAAAATTATAGTTTGTTATATACTGATTTTTTGGCAGTATTGAGAATGTGACATCTGTCTGAGTTTGTCTGGAGGAGAGAAAAAAGTTATGCCTATTGGAATAATTATCAATGCATTATCCATAGTTATAGGCGGAATCCTGGGTGCTTTTGTGGGGCACAAATTAAGTCCGAAATTCAAAGAGGATATTACCCTTGTATTCGGGGTATGTTCTATGGGAATGGGAATCAGCACCATCGGTCTGATGGAAAATATGCCGGCGGTTATTTTTTCTGTTGTGATCGGTACGGGAATCGGACTTGCGATTCATCTTGGAGAAAGGATCAATGCCGGTGCCGGTGTTATGCAGCGTGTGATCGGCAAATTTATCAAGAATTCAAATTCAGAGCTTTCTGAGGATGAGTTTATGAATACACTGGTGACGATCATCGTATTATTCTGTGCAAGCGGAACAGGAATCTATGGCTCTATCGTATCCGGAATGAGCGGGGATCATTCAGTGCTGATCTCCAAATCTATTCTGGATTTATTTACAGCAGCTATTTTTGCCTGCAGCCTGGGAATGGTAGTGTGTATGATCGCCATTCCGCAGGTGATTATTTTCCTGATCCTGTTCTTTGCAGCAACGGCGATTTTTCCGCTGACTACGCCGGGCATGATCAATGACTTTAAAGCCTGTGGCGGGTTTCTGATGCTTGCAACCGGTTTTCGTATGGTGAAGCTGAAGAACTTCCCAACTGCGGACATGATACCGGCGATGGTGCTGATCATGCCTATGTCATGCTTTTGGGTGAATTATATATTGCCGTTAGTATCATAAGTTAAGTTGGCAGATTTTCATTTCTGAGTTCAGAAACGGAGATCTGCTTCTTTTTAGGTCAATTACAATCAAAATTATAGATGACTGTAATGGCGCTTATAAAAAACTAACCAATAGTTAATAGAAAATTTCTTCCTGATATTGTATTGTAAATATATAATAAATCTGAAAAAAATATCAGGTGTATCAAAAGTATTTCCTGATATTTGCCTGAAACTATAATGGCACATCAAGAGAGGAGGAGATTTTTATGAGTATGAAAAATCGATTTGCAGGAAAATGTAGAAGTTATCTGGTATTTTTTCTTCTGGCGGCAGTTGCAGTACTTTTATTTTTTCCAAGGGTAGCATCAGCTGCTTCCAAGCCAACTGCCAAACAGCTTAAAGTAACTTACAGAGGATTCGAATATGACAATGATACAGCAAAGTTATATCTGAAGCTGAGTCTGAAAAATACTTCGAGTTACACGATTACAAAAGTGAAGATGGGATATGAGATACCTATTATGGAGGATGGAACCATAACCCAGACCTTCAGTGTAACGATCAATCCCGGAAAGACAGTGAATAAGACGGTTTATATTGGAAAAATGACTCAGCAGCCATATAAAGCGCCGAAGGTAAAATGCTTATCGTTCTGGTATAAGTCAGCGACACCTAAGCTAAACCAGCTCAAAGTCAGCTACAAGGGATATGAGTACAATCCGAACACAGGAGAGCTGTATATAACTGCCCGTATGCAGAATACTTCCAGTTATACGATTACAAAGGTAACGATGTATTTTGAGATACCACTGGATGAAACTGCAACACCGACCAAAACCTACAATGTAAATATTCCGGCTGGAAAGACAAAAAATTACAGGTTCAAAATTGGAATGATGACAGATGCTCCGGATGGAAAGGTACTGGTGAAATGTAAGAAATTCTGGTATAAGAAATAACAAATGAAATTGTGATATCAGACAGGCAGCCATTGTGAGATACTCTAAACAGTACCGCAATGGCTGCTGTTTTGTTATGCTTAGGAAATTACGTCGGAATTGTTATAATTAGGTATATTTTAGCATAAATAATTCCTGTCTGAAATAAAAATTGCTGTTATTATTTCTGGCTTAGTCGGGCTCGAAGTGGCAGTAACTCCTGCTTTACGTTACAAATGTTTCATGTTATCATTATCTAAAATCAGGGAAGCTGTTTTTCGGGGAATTTTTTAACCGAATGCGGATTGCGAATATCCGTTTAACTTGCAAAATCTGGTAATGAAGGAGGATGAAAAATATGCGGAACAGAAAGAAACTGCCAATTGGAATAGATAGTTTTGAAAAAATAATCCGGCATAATTTTTACTATGTGGATAAAACAGAAATGATAACAGAACTTCTTCATAACTGGGGAGAAGTGAATCTGTTTACACGTCCTCGCCGTTTTGGAAAATCTCTGAATATGAATATGCTGCAGTCATTTCTGGAAATCGGATGTGATAAATCGCTGTTTAATGGACTGAAGGTATCCCGTGAAAAAGAACTGTGTGAAGAATATATGGGAAAGTTTCCGGTAATTTCGCTTACATTGAAGAATGTGGAGGGATTAAATTTTGAGTCAGCCCGGAAAGCGCTGAAGAATACTCTGGGAATGGAGGCGTGGAGACTTAGTGCTCTGGCAGAGAGCAGCCGCCTTACAGAGGAAGAAAAAAACTCTTATAAAGCATTGACTGTCGTTGATGATCATGGCGATTTCAAAATGTCTGATGCCACAATGGAGAAGGCGCTGCTTATATTAACTGTATTACTGGAGAAACATTATGGAAAAAAAGCGGTTCTTTTGATTGATGAGTATGATGTGCCATTAGATAAAGCGTTCCAGTATGGATATTATGACGAGATGGTATCTTTGATCAGAAACATGTTTGGAAATGTTTTGAAGACAAATTCGAGCCTGTTTTTTGCAGTACTTACGGGATGCCTGAGAATTGCGAAGGAAAGCATTTTTACAGGATTAAACAATTTTAATGTTTTTTCGATTACGAGTGTACAGTTTGATGAGTTCTTTGGATTTACAGATGATGAGGTCGCAGAAATGCTGAAATATTTTGGGCTTTCTGACTACCATGAAACAATCAGGGAATGGTATGATGGTTATCAGTTTGGAAAGAAAGCAGTGTATTGTCCCTGGGACGTGATCAGTTATTGCAGAAATTTATGTGCAGATCCTGATGCGATACCAGAAGATTTCTGGTCTAATACCAGCAGCAACAGCATTGTGAGTCGTTTTATAGATAAAGCGAATAAACAGACGAGAGATGAAATCGAAAACCTGATTTCGGGAGAAACGGTTATAAAAGAAATAAAACAGGAACTGACATATAATGAACTGGATAAATCCATTGAGAATCTTTGGAGTATACTTTTTACAACAGGGTATTTAACACAACGTGAAAGAATAGACAGCAGAAAGTTACGTCTGGCAATTCCTAACAGAGAAATTAAAGAATTGTTTGAACTTCAGATCAGGGAATGGTTTCAGGAAAAGTCATCTGAGGATATAAAGAAGCTTGATAAATTATGCATGGCTTTTCCAGATGGAGATGCAGAAACGATAGAAGATTTGTTTAACGACTATTTATGGAATACAATCAGTATTCGGGATACGGCAGTTAAGGGAAGAAAAGAAAATTTTTATCATGGAGTTTTGCTGGGGCTGCTAAGTCATATGGAGAACTGGGCTGTCTGGTCGAATATAGAATCTGGTGAAGGTTATTGTGATATTTTACTGGAAGTTCCGGAGAATCGTGTCGGAGTGGTGATCGAGATGAAATATGCTCAGGAAGACAGAATGGAGGCAGCTTGTACAGAAGCTCTGGAACAGATTGAACAACGTCAATATGCTGCAAGGTTAAAGAGTGACGGGATGAAGAATATTGTAAATTATGGCATTGCCTGTTATCGGAAACATTGTAAAGTTAAGATTGGGAAAGAAAATTCTTAATCTAAGAAGATATCTTAATAAGAAAACAGCTCTGCTGTTCTGAAATTACAGCTCCTCTCAGTGATTATTATTTGTGATACTGAGGGGAGCTTTTTATATCATAGAAGATTATTCTGCAATGTTTCTGTGATGTAACAGTCTTTTGGACAGGATTCTTTCTTACGTATTCCTTGTTGGAATAATCCATGTGAAAAGAAGAATTGCGAAAGAAATAGGAAACGAACGGGTATAATTTGTGCAAATTGTTGGAAAATTTTTTAAACATACTTTAATATGAACGGAAAAGTCAGGAAAGGAAGAAAAATGAGAAAGAGACTTATCATCGGTATGAGTGGGGCTTCCGGAGCGCCTCTTACAATAGAATTGCTGAAACAACTGCAGCAGTATAAAGAAATAATAGAGACACATCTGATCGTGACAAAAGGTGCGGAAATGACGCTGGAACAGGAGACAGATTATACATTGGAACAGCTATATGCTCTTGCGGACGAGGTACATGATTGAAACAATCTCAAACCCCCAGCAGAGCTGGTGGTACTGACTTCGGGAGATAATTATTATTGTGTAAATAATGAGAATGGAAAAGTATATTATTGGAGTTCAAGCGAAGATAGCTATTATTATATTGCTGAATCGATAGATGAATTTGCTTCTTTTTTTAGGTGATATCTGTTGTAAGGGTAATAAAACGGCTGCCAATCCGGTAAATATGTGAGATAACATATCAGTAGGTGAGGCAGCCATTTTACGTATATTTTTGCTACAACCCTAACGCAACTCAGCAATCCTGCTGACTGCCACATAGATCTCTTGGATTTTATACCAGGTTGGATAGTCTACGATCCCTGTCTGGTCCAGACCGAAAATGCTCTGGAAAATCCTGACGGAATTTTGGGTCTCAGGTCCGTAAATTCCATCTGCGGTTGCCGTCACAGTACTGGGTAAGGATTGGCTGACGTACATTTGGCCTGGAAAGATAATTCTCGAATAATTCATCTACAATGCGGTCAATGCTGGCAAAGATATTCCTGCCATAGATCCATTTGTGATCATAGGCAGTGGAGGAAGTGATCGTAAAGTCATAACCTTTGTTCCGGTACCATTCCGTATAAACCCTGTTCAGAGTAAAAGACATGATAGCCAGAATATTTGCCCGGATGGTGTCGTCGGGCCAGGTGGCATAGATTTCGCTGCTGGCTACATTTTTGATGTAATCTTTGTAGCGTACATAATAATTGCCTGCAGCGGAATCGTTGACAGGCCCATCGTGTACCACTATATATTCAGGGACAACGACCTTGCTTAATACGATTTCGCCGTTTTCGTTTATTGGTTTTATCTCGGCTTCTTCGATTTTGGGAGGATATTCATAGAACAACGTATGCGGAGGAATTACAATTCTCTGGAAAGTTTCGCTGGATTCCATGACATTCAGCGTTGTTGGCTGTCTGGATAAAGTATCTGCTAATACCTGGCTTCCTGCGATTTCTTTGGGTTCAAAGCCTTCTGCTTCGATCTGAATGGTATATTCTGAGTATGGCTGCTGTTCAACCGGTTCCATACTATATTCCAGAGGTGGAGTCTTAAGTTCAATGACAGGAGTGCGTCCGGAGGAATCTGTTGCCACTTCTTCAATGGTACTGTCGGGTGCTCCTGTGTAGGAGATTCTGACGCGTGCGTTTTCTATGGGACGATTGTTCAGCCGGTCTGATACGGTAACCTGATATTGTCCTGTATCTATATTTTCCTGCTGCATCTGCATATGATAAAAAGCCATACAAGCTCCTGTAGATAATGCTTTCCTGATAAATTATGCAGGGGATCGGAAAATGGTTACCTGAGAAAAGAATTATTGTAGAAAAAAGAATAAAAAAATAAGGCACCATGACTTCTCATAGTTCCTCATTCTTTAAATGCGGAAGATGGGACTTGAACCCACACGAGCGCAATGCTCACAAGATCCTTAGTCTTGCTCGTCTGCCAGTTCCGAATAAAAAAATTTCAATTTTTTTTTGAAAAAAAGAGGAATTTGAAATTTTATGTAGAATATAATTAATAAGAGGTATTTTGTCAGCTTGTGGAGGTATCGCTTATGAATATCAGAGAAAGCATGGAACAGCGTGAACAAAAGATGCTCAGTCCTTATGCTGCTTTGAGTCTTTGTTCCAGAGGCAGAGAGCGGCAGGAGGAAGAATGCGATGTACGGACTGTCTATCAGAGAGACAGGGACAGGATCCTTCATAGTAAAGCTTTTCGCAGGATGAAGGATAAGACACAGGTTTTTGTGGCACCCCAGGGTGATCATTACAGGACCAGACTGACACATACTCTTGAGGTATCACAGATTGCCAGAACAATAGCGAAGGCACTGAGACTGAATGAAGATCTTGTAGAAGCGATCGCACTTGGACATGACCTGGGACATACTCCCTTTGGACATGCAGGTGAGAGGGCTCTTGATGCAGTGAATCCGGATGGCTTTGCCCACTATAAACAGAGCGTCAGGGTTGCACAGATACTGGAGAAGAACGGCGAAGGGTTGAATCTCACATGGGAGGTCCGGGATGGTATCCTGAATCACAGAACCAGTGGGAATCCGTCTACTCTCGAAGGACAGGTAGTAAGACTTTCGGACAAGATCGCCTATATTCATCATGATATGGATGATGCACAGCGGGCGGGGATTATTTCTGAGGATGATATTCCGGTCACGCTTCGGATGCTGCTCGGTTATACAACCAGAGAGCGGCTCAATACATTTGTTCATGATGTGATAGAGAACAGTCTTGAGCAGGATACCATAAAGATGTCAGCAGAGATCTACGAGGCAATGATGGATCTGCGGGCTCTCATGTTTCAGAATGTATATGAGAATCCGGCAGCCCATAAGGAAGAGGAAAAGGTAGTGAAGATGCTGACGGAGTTATATGAATATTATGTCGAACACCCGGAAGCAATGTCAACAGAATACAGGGAGCTGATCGTGCGTGGAGAGAAGAAGGAACAGGCAGTATGTGACTATCTCTCAGGAATGACAGACCAGTATTCTATAAGGAAATTCCGGGAGATTTACATACCAAAAGCATGGGAAGTCTATTAATCGATCAAGAAGGAGGACGAAGCATGCGTTATTCAGACGATATCATTGAAGAAGTCAGGATGAAGAATGATATTGTAGATGTTGTATCCCAGTATGTGAAGCTGAACAAAAGAGGAAGTACCTATTTCGGGCTGTGTCCGTTCCATAATGAGAAAACGCCCTCTTTTTCGGTAACACCGGCGAAGCAGATGTATTACTGCTTCGGATGCGGAGCAGGCGGGAATGTATTTAATTTTGTGATGGAATATGAGAATTATACCTTTGGGGAGGCACTGAAGCATCTGGCAGACAGGGCAGGGGTGCAGCTTCCGAAGATTGAATATTCCGGAGAAGCAAAGAAGAAAGCAGAACGTCGGGCTGCCCTTCTGGAGATCAATAAGCTTGCAGCAGGATATTTCTATTATCAGCTGCGTCGTGAGAATGGCAGACAGGCACATGAATATCTGACAGGCAGAGGACTCAGTGAGGAGACGATCAGGAAGTTTGGCCTGGGATATTCGGATAAGTACAGTGACGATTTGTACAAATATCTGAAGTCAAAGAATTACAGTGACGAACTGCTGCGGGATTCCGGCCTGTTCAATGTGGATGAACGCAGGGGAATGTATGACAAGTTCTGGAACAGGGTTATTTTCCCGATCATGGATGTGAATAACCGCGTGATCGGATTTGGAGGCAGAGTGATGGGTGACGGAAAGCCGAAGTACCTGAACTCGCCGGAGACTACAATCTTTGATAAAAGCCGGAATCTGTACGGGCTGAATGTTGCAAGAACCACGAGAAAAAATTATCTGATCCTGTGTGAAGGATATATGGATGTGATATCCATGCATCAGGCAGGGTTTACCAATGCGGTGGCATCGCTGGGAACGGCACTTACTTCCGGACATGCAAGTCTGCTGAAGCGTTACACTCAGGAGGTATTGCTTCTGTATGACAGTGATGATGCAGGCGTGAGGGCTGCCCTTCGTGCCATTCCGATCCTGAGGGAAGCAGGTGTTTCTTCGAGGGTGGTAAATCTTAAGCCGCATAAAGATCCGGATGAATTTATCAAGGCACTTGGAGCGGAAGAGTTTGAGAAACGTCTGGAGCAGGCTATGGACAGCTTTATGTTCCGCGTACATATGGCAGAGCGGGAATTTCCAATGGAGGAACCCCAGGGACAGAACCGTTTCTTTGAGCGGTGTGCGCAGATGCTTCTGGAGCTTTCCGATGAACTGGAGAGAAATCTTTATATAGAAGCAATCGTAAAGGATTACAGAAGCAGTGGGATCAGTGTGGAGAATCTGAAAAAGAGAGTCGGAGCTCTTGCAATGAAGGGAACTCCGGCAGAGCAGAGAATTCAGCCTAAACCTGTGGGAGCAGGTCAGCAAAAGAAGAAGGAGAGTGCAGCAGAGAAAGCACAGAAGCTGATGCTTACCTGGCTGGTAACTTATCCGGGTATATTTGACACAGTGGAAAAATATATCCAGCCTTCAGATTTCGTGGTTCCTCTGTACAGGCAGGTGGCAGAGATGCTTTACCAGCAGCACAGGGATGGCGATGTGAATCCTGCAAGGCTGATGAATGCTTTCATTGACAGTGAAGAGCAGAGAGAGGTTTCATCCCTTTTTAATGCAACGATCCATCTGGAGACTCCGGAGGAACAGAACCGGGCTTTCTCGGATGCTGTGATCAGGATTAAGGATGAGAGTCTGAAAGAGAGAAACAGAACCTGGGATCCCACAGATATACAGGGACTGCAGGAACTTGTAAAAGCAAAGAAAGAACTGGAAGAGCTTGGAAGAAAGCGGCAGCAGCTGCATATTTCTTTCGAATAAGGATAAAATATAAACACTATATGGAGGTATAGAGCACATATGGAAATGAATATGGGTAAATTCAGTGAAAAACTGGTAGAACTTCTGGAGCTTGCCAAGAAGAAAAAGAATGTACTGGAATACCAGGAAATCAATGACTTCTTTAAGGATCAGCCACTGGGAGTTGAACAGATGGAGAAAGTATTTGACTTTCTGGAAGCCAGTGGAGTGGATGTGCTTAGGATTACAGACAGTAATGCAGATGATATGATCCTGGATGATGACGATGCAGACATTGATAAGCTGGATGAAGAAGAGATTGAGCTTGACAAGATCGATCTTTCTGTTCCTGAAGGTGTAAGCATCGAGGATCCGGTACGTATGTATCTGAAGGAAATTGGTAAGGTTCCGCTTCTTTCAGCAGAAGAGGAAATCGAACTTGCAAAGAGAATGGAGAATGGGGATGAGGCTGCCAAGAAACGTCTGGCAGAAGCAAACCTTCGTCTTGTTGTCAGCATTGCAAAGAGATATGTGGGACGTGGAATGCTTTTCCTTGACCTGATCCAGGAAGGTAACTTAGGTCTGATCAAAGCGGTTGAGAAATTTGATTACCGCAAGGGTTATAAATTCAGTACCTATGCTACATGGTGGATCCGTCAGGCGATCACCAGAGCAATCGCAGACCAGGCACGTACCATCCGTATTCCGGTGCATATGGTTGAGACTATTAACAAACTGATCCGCGTTTCCCGTCAGTTACTGCAGGAGCTTGGACGTGAACCTACGCCGGAAGAAATTGCAAAAGAGATGGATATGTCTGTAGAGCGTGTACGTGAGATCCTTAAGATATCCCAGGAGCCTGTATCTCTGGAGACACCTATCGGTGAGGAAGAGGACAGCCACCTTGGAGACTTTATTCAGGATGACAATGTACCTGTACCTGCAGATGCAGCAGCATTTACTTTGCTGAAAGAGCAGCTGGTAGAGGTTCTGAGCACATTGACAGACAGAGAGCAGAAAGTATTGCGCCTGCGTTTTGGCCTGGACGATGGACGTGCCAGAACTCTGGAGGAAGTTGGTAAGGAATTTAATGTAACAAGAGAACGTATCCGTCAGATTGAGGCAAAGGCGCTCCGCAAGCTTCGTCATCCGAGCCGCAGCCGTAAACTGAAGGATTATCTGGACTAAGGAGCCTGTTATGCAGCTTTCATTACGTTTGTCTGCAATAGCAGGCCTGGTGACCAGGGGAAACAGACTTGTGGATGTGGGATGCGATCATGGATACCTGCCGGTTTCGCTTTATCTGGATGGAAAGATTCCGGGTGCGATTGCCATGGATGTAAGAAAAGGCCCGTTGTCCAGAGCGCAGGAACATATTTCTCAGTATGGACTGGACGCATACATAGAAACCCGGCTTTCAGACGGACTTGAGGCTTTGAAACCGGGAGAGGGCGACACTCTTGTGATCGCAGGAATGGGCGGCCCTCTCATGGAGAGGATTCTTACTGACGGGGCAGAGGTCAGGGAGAGCTTTCGGGAAATGATCCTGCAGCCTCAGTCAGATATCCCCCATTTTCGCAGATTTGTCAGAAAAATCGGCTGGCAGATCACAGAGGAGGAGATGGTTCTGGAGGATGGCAAGTTTTATCCTATGATGAAGGTAATTCATGGAGAAAAGATGCATATTTCAGAAGATACTCCTTATACTTTAGATGAGTGGTTTGGAGGAATGCTTCTGGAAAGAAAGCATCCTGTTCTGCGGGAGTATCTGGAAAGAGAGCTTCGCATCCGCAATGAGATTCTTGACAGATTAAAGAATGCGCCCAATGCAGAGAAGCGTGCGGGCGAGATAGAGGAGGAAAAGCAGGCAGTTATTGCTGCTTTAGAGGAATATGAAGGCATATGAACTGACCTCCTGGCTGGAGAAGAAGTACCCGTCAGATGCAGCAGAGGACTGGGATAACGTAGGACTTCTCGCAGGAGATGATACAAATGAGATCAGCCACGTGTTTCTGGCTCTGGATCTGACAGAGGAAACACTGGCTGAGGCCATAGAGGATGGGGCAGATATGATCATTACCCATCATCCCATGATCTTTTCCGGAATTAAGAAGATCAATAATCACAGCTTTACAGGAAGAAAGATCCTTACGCTGATACAGAAAGGAATTGTTTATTATGCGATGCATACCAATTATGATGTGCTGGGTATGGCAGATCTGAGTGCAGACTATACGAAGATGCATGATACCACAGTCCTTTCCGTAACTGAAGAGAGAGAGGGAGAAGTACAGGGTTTTGGCAGAGTTGGGAAACTTCCCCGGGAAATGACGCTGAGAGAGTATGCACAGCTTGTCAAAGAGTCTCTGAAGTTAAATGATGTAAAGGTTTATGGGAATCTGGACAGCATGGTAAAATGTGCTGCTGTATGTACAGGATCAGGCAAGAGCATGATCAAGGATGTCATTAAGGCCGGTGCGGATGTGTATGTGACCGGTGATATCGACCACCATACAGGAATTGATACGGTTGCGCAGGGACTGGCGCTGATCGACGCCGGACACTATGGAACAGAATATATTTTTATGGATGCAATGAAAAAAGAACTGACACAGGCATTTCCGGAACTGAAAATCTCCTGTGCAGAGGTAAAGAGCCCGTACACGATTCTGTGATACGGGTTCTTACCATATAATAATGAAATTATAAATGAAAATTGGCTGATCTGCCTGTTGGCGGCGGAGCTGATAACTGTATTTACTTGTCGGTATAGCAGAAATGGAGGCAGGATTTATGGGACAGAAAATGTATAACGTTACGATACAGGGAATAACAAAACAATATCCTGAGAAGATTCCTTACAGTGAGATTGTAAAGGAATACGAAGGAAGTACGGATGCACCTGTAATGCTGGTGATCGTAAATGGCAGGCTGAGAGAACTGCATAAGCATCTCAAGGCAGACTGTGAGATTGAATTTGTGACATCCAAAGATCCGATCGGACACAAAACTTATTGCAGAAGTGCAAGTCTGATTCTTCTGAAAGCAATTTATGATGTGGCAGGGCAGGAAAATATAGACAGTGTAATGATCCATTATTCTGTAGGCAGCGGCTATTATTTTACAATGAAAGGACCTATGGCGCTGGATCAGGAATTTATTGATAAGGTAAAGGCGCAGATGCACAGGATCGTGGACGAGAATCTTCCCATTGTAAAGCGAAGCGTAAGCACTAGTGAGGCAGTTGCACTTTTTCATAAGCATCATATGTATGACAAAGAGAAGCTGTTTAATTACCGCAGAAGCTCTGCGGTGAATCTTTACAGTATTGGAAGTTTTGAGGATTATTTCTACGGTTTTATGGCGAACCATACGGGATATATTAAGACGTTTGATCTGTTTTTGTATGAGGGTGGTTTCGTACTGCAGCTTCCGACTCAGAATGAACCGGACCGGATACCTGAATTTAAACCGAGGGAGAAGATTTTTCGTGTGCAGAAGGAATCTCAGGAATGGGGAGATAAACTGGATATTGCGACAGTTGGTGATCTGAATGAAAAGGTTACCAGAGGCGGTATCCAGGATATTTTGCTGATCCAGGAAGCTATGCAGGAGGCAAAGATTTCGGAAATCGCATCTGAGATTGCCGCAGCCGGAAACAAGAAGTTTGTTATGATCGCAGGTCCGTCTTCTTCCGGAAAGACTACGTTTTCACACAGGCTGTCTATTCAGCTGGCTGCCCATGGAATGAAACCGCATCCGATCGCAGTGGATAATTATTTCATTGACAGGCACCTGACTCCTGTAGATGAGTTTGGGGAAAAGAATTTTGAGTGTCTGGAAGCGATTGATGTGGAGCAGTTTAATAAAGATATGCTTGAGCTTTTGGAAGGAAAAAGGGTAGAGATGCCGGTTTTCAATTTCAAAACAGGAACCAGAGAATATAAAGGTGATTTTCTGCAGCTGGATAAAGACGATATTCTGGTGATCGAGGGAATTCATGGATTGAATGACAGGCTCAGCTATGCGCTGCCAAAGGAGAGCAAATTTAAGATTTATCTCAGCGCTCTGACTCAGCTGAATATTGATGAACATAACAGGATTCCTACTACGGATGGCCGTCTGATTCGCAGAATTGTAAGAGATGCCCGCACCAGAGGGACTTCCGCAAAAGAGACAATTGCAAGATGGCCGTCTGTGCGCAGAGGTGAAGAACAGAATATCTTTCCGTTCCAGGAGGATGCAGATGTAATGTTTAATTCTGCGCTGATCTATGAACTGGCATGTCTGAAAGTATATGCGGAACCGCTTTTGTTTGGGATTGCCAAGGACGAACCAGAGTATACAGAGGCGAAGAGGCTGCTGAAGTTCTTTGAATATTTTGTTCCGGTGCCAAGCGAGGCAGTACCGAATAATTCGATTTTAAGAGAATTTATCGGTGGAAGCTGCTTTAATGTGTAAAATACTAGTACAGCGTTTCGTAAATAACTATACCAATCGCGTAGGATGCGGATTCGAGTGTGCTGGTATAAAAACGCAGGCGT
>PPYE01187203.1_pt1 | contig 13632 bp, 9 predicted proteins | sample 1559881 | NCBI WGS metagenome assembly PPYE01 (sample SAMN08240022, study PRJNA423297) | Human gut metagenome, whole genome shotgun sequencing project.
CGCACTCCCACAATCCTGCCCGATAGTCGCATATCGTGGGATTATCATCCCACTTTTATGCTCCTATCGGGGCGGGTCAAAAGGTCTTTCACCCACCTATGAGCAAGCTCATGTGGGCTTAGACCTTTTGACCCTGGCATCATAAAATAAAAAACCGTACATCCATTATAGAATGTACGGTCCTTTTTTGTAAAGATGAAATACGCTGTCAGGCAGCGGATAGCATCGAAGATGGTACGTGTGAGCTTATTTGTCGCTTAAAAGCTCCTTCGCACTGGTCAGCAGTCCCGCCATGTTCTGAATTTCGGACGGAATGATGATCTTTGTAGACTTGCCGTCCGCAACCTTTTCCAGAGCCTCCAGACTCTTTAAACGAAGTACAGAATCATCCGCTCCTGCATCCTTGATGAAACGCAGACCGTTTGCAGTCGCCTGCTGGACTTTCAGGATTGCTTCCGCTTCACCTTCTGCCTCACGGATCATCTTTTCTTTCTCTGCTTCTGCGCGCAGGATTGCAGACTGTTTTTCTGCCTCTGCTTCCAGAATTGCGGATTCCTTTTTACCTTCTGCTACCAGGATGGTAGATTTCTTTTCACCTTCAGCACGCAGGATCGCTTCACGACGTTCACGCTCTGCCTTCATCTGCTTCTCCATCGCATCCTGAATTGCTGCGGGAGGAATGATGTTCTTTAATTCGACACGGTTTACCTTAATGCCCCAGGGATCGGTTGCGATATCCAGGGATGCACGCATCTTGGCATTGATCGTTTCACGGGAGGTCAGTGTCTGATCCAGTTCCAGGTCTCCGATGATGTTACGCAGGGTTGTCGCGGTCAGGTTTTCAATCGCCATGATCGGATTTTCAACTCCGTAGGTAAACAGCTTGGGATCTGTGATCTGGAAAAAGACAACGGTATCGATCCGCATCGTAACGTTATCCTTTGTGATAACGGGCTGAGGCGGGAAATCCGCTACCTGTTCCTTTAACAGTACACGCTTTGCAACCTTATCGACAATCGGCACTTTAAAGTGAAGGCCAACGCTCCAGGTATCCTGATATGCGCCGAGACGTTCTACGACATAAGCCTGCGCCTGCGGTACGATCTTGATGCAGGACGCTACAATTGCAATTGCCAGAATTAAAATAATAAGTATTACCAATCCACCTATCATAATTACCCTCATTTCCGCGGTCTTACCGCATGTTGTCAACAGTCTCTCTGCTGTTTGTTACAGGTTGTTCTTCTGTTTCGATCTCGTCCGGGACAACGATCAGCTTCACGCCGTCGATCTTTTTTACAATGACGACGGTACCCTCTTCAATCGTCCCCTCAGTTTCCTGAGATCTCGCTGACCACTCCATGCCTTTGAGCGTAACCTGTCCGCAGCTGTGCAGGTTATCAATCCTGCCGGTCACGATACCGCGTTCCCCAAGCACGCTGTCCACATTGGTCTTCGCCCTTCCAACATTGAAATAGCGCATGGCAACCGGTCTTGTAAAAACAAGCATCAGCACGGACACTACCAAAAACAGGATGACCTGCACCAGAACCGGCGCACCACAGGCAGCTGCAATCGTCGCAACAAGAGCTCCGGCTGCAAACCAGATTGTCGTCAGCCCCATCGTCGCAAGCTCAATCAGCACAAGTAAAATCAACAGAGCCAGCCAGGCAAATACTTCCGTCATGTAACTCCTCCTTTCCTGTGACTTATGACTATCATACTACAAAAATCATGCCCCGTCTACCAAAATACATGATGTCCGATCACAATACCTTCCCTGCTTCCTGCCCGCCTAAAATGCGTCGCTATTCCAACCGGGGTGCTTCCCGCCATCGCTTCCTGTGCCGCCTGCAGGCAGCTTGCCTTGATCTTTCCACTTGCGACAACGCGTCCAACCTGTCCGCTTCCCGCCGGTGTAAACTGTCCCGAAGCATAGATAACTCCCTTGACCGTATTCGGATAAGCGCCGCTTCTGACCCGATTCATCACGACTGCGCCGACAGCCACCTGTCCTTCGTAGGGCTCTTCTCCCGCTTCACACTGAATGAGCGCCGCCAAAAGCACGCTGTCGTCCGCAGCCAGTGCAGCAGCCTTGTTCGCTTCCTTTTCCGCCTGCGCTGCCTTTTCCTTCTTCTGTTTCTGTGCGGCAGCTTCTTTTTCCGCCTGCAGTCTCACTGCTTCCGCTTCCTCGTGCGCTTTTACCTGCTCAACCGTCTCTCCGTAATCGATTTCAAAATCAACCTGGACATATTCCGAAGACACATATCCGGTCTTTCCGCCGTAATTGACCGCAACCCAGTCCGCCGTGATTTCCTGATCCTCGCTGAAACGGATCTGCTCTTCATCCACGACCTCATACTTTGCGCCTTCTTCCAGCAGATCATAAATTGCGGCATCTGCTGAAGGTTCTTTCCGGATCCGCAAAGCACCTGTTTTTGTCGTTGCCACAATCCGTCCCGCGTCTTTTGCCTCTTTCCGCGCCTCTTCCCCAAACAGCAGATAATCGTTGTTCGCCCAGCCGGTCAGTTCGCCGGACTCAAGCTTTGTCCATCCATCCTTTTGTTCCAGCACCGTACCACCACAGTCTGCATACAGATACCCTGCAAGCTCTGCCTCACTGTCCGGTTCCGTCCTGACATTCAATACATTCTGGACGCTCGTCATCACGATCGTTCCGGTCAGGTCGTCCATTTTCGTTCCATCGCCGGACGAAGCCTTGGTTTTGCTGTCCGCACTGTCGGACGCTACATCCGTTTCCTGCCCGCCGACTGCGGCGATCGCTGTATCTGCCGCATCATTTTGGGATGCTGCGTTCTGACTGACCTGTTCCTTATCCGCTCCTGTCAGCCACGCCTCCACGCCAACGCCCTTGTGCCAGTGCGCGCTTTTGCTCGATTCTGCCTCTGCCTGCAGACTGCTTCCGGCCGTCCACAAAAAGACGACTCCCAGCGCTGCAGCCCGCAGCCAGTGCTTCCCCCTTTTCTCACATTTTCTGCTCCAGCCCATAAATCGATGATCCTTTCTATCCCCTCATATCCGCAGACAGTAACGATAGCTGAGCCTCCATTGATTTTCCGCGCCTTTGGCGCTCCCAAAATCGGCTCATCAAATGTTACAATTATATTACATGATTAGCGTCATCATATCAAATCCGTCAATTACTGTCAAGTGTGCGCCCTGCGAGGATTCTATTGTCATGAATACAAAAAAGGCGTGTGAAAAACAATCCTTTTCCACATGCCCTTTTTCGCTCTTTTTCTGTCAGAAACAATGGATTCTTATCATCTTCTGACGATTCCCTTACAATGCTGTTGAGACAAATGCCCCGGCTATGATACTGTTTTAGTAAAAAACGTGATGTCCGATTACCTGTCCGGAACGACCGTTATTTCTTCTGAAAAACAGCTTGCCGCCGACCGGCTGTGCACCGGCTAATGCTTCGATTGCTGCCTGATAGCAGGCTGCATCTGCCTTGTCACTGCTCAGTGCCCTCTGCAGCGAACCGTTTCTAACAGGGGAAAACTGTCCTTTTGCGTAAACAACCTCGGTGATCGTATTGGGCTGCGATGCACTCTTGACGCGGTTCATGATGACATTGCCTACCGCAACCTTACCAACGTAGGATTCACTGCCTGCTTCACAGTAAATAATATTTGCGAGCAGTTTTAATTCCTCTGCGGATATCGCTGCGGTCTGGGCTGCCAAAGCTGCCTGCTGAGCTTCCGCTTCGAGCCGCGCTGCTTCCTCGGCTGCCTTTGCCTGCGCCTCCGCTGCGAGCCGCGCTGCTTCCTCGGCTGCTGCCTTTGCCTGCGCCTCCGCTTCGATGCGCGCTGCTTCCTCGGCTGCTGCCTTTGCCTGCGCCTCCGCTTCGATGCGTGCTGCTTCCTCGGCTGCCTGTACTTCTTCTATCTCATTCTGTGCTGCTTCACTCGCCTCTGCCTGTAAAGCTGCTGTTTCATCCTGCTGTACTTCTTCCTCTGCAAAGAATTCATCTTCGGATGCTGTTGCTCCTGTCCGTTCAGCGATCACCTGCTCATTGGCTGCAACAGCCTCTTCGTTGGAAATCTCTGTCTCGACCAGATTTTCAGCCGGTACCCATCCTGCAATTTCTCCCGCCTGGATCTGCACCCAGTCGTTGTACTTTGCAAGGATCGCCACATGACCGTCCTCCATGACCTGACCAACCACCGCAGACGCTGTATTTGCTTCTGCATGAATGTCCAGCATGTCTTTCGCATCAATGACACCGATACCACTTGCCATAGCGGTTGTCGTATATGCACCCATCATCATAACAGATGTTAAAATGCCGACTGCACTACGAAACAACTTTCTGCCTTTTCCGTTCATTCTTACCTCCATAAATCTTACTCTGCTTCCCCAGCCATTCTGCCGGTGAAATTCAGGAGCTTTTTGTGGGATGCTCCTTGTTACAGAGCTGTTTCAATTGTTACAAACTTATTAACAATTGTTACGCATGATATGATAGCAATATTACAATCAAATGTCAAGTCGTTCACCCGGAACCACAAATTTCCGTTAGTTCCCCACAAAGGTTTTTCTTCTATTGTGATATTTTTACAACAAACCTCCGAAATCATCGCCTTTTTCTTACTATTTTTCAAAGTTTTCAACAAATACCGCTTTAACATAGTAAATTCTCTTTTCATAAAAAGGACAGCCATTTTCTGCGGTTTTTTCGATTTTTTATCAAAAAAAGAAGACCTGACGGGATTATTTTTTCCATCAGATCTTCCTTTATTCCTGTTTTTAACATTTTTGTAACAAACTATTTTACAGGCTTCTGGACTTCTCCACCGCAGTGATGACCGCATCGGTCACTGCGCCGCGGAAGCCTTTTTCCTCTAAAACGCGTACCGCCTGAATCGTGGAGCCTGCCGGGGAGCAGACCATATCCTTTAACTCTCCCGGATGCTTTCCGGTCTCAAGCATCAGTTTCGCGCTGCCGAGCACAGCCTGTGCAGCACATTCATATGCCTGGCTGCGCGGCATGCCTTCCGCAACTGCACCGTCCGCCATCGCCTCGATCAGCATAAAAATCCAGGCAGGCGCACAGCCGCTAACGCCGGTCAGCACATCCATCAGACGTTCCGGAAGCTCAACCGTCTTGCCGAAACTGTCCAGGACAGCCGCCGTTTTTTCTTTCATCTCAGGAGTTACCCTGCTGCCATAGCAGACTCCGGTACAGCCTTCCCCGACCAGCGCCGGCGTATTTGGCATCGCACGCACAAACGGAAGCGGCGCACAGAACTGCTCTTCCAGCCACGCAAGGCTTTTGCCTGCCGCAATGCTCAGAATCGTCTTACCGGTCAGGTCAAGGTCGCTGATCTGTCCGATCACTTTCTCCAGAAACTGCGGCTTTACGGCAAGAATCAAAAGCTCTGCCTGCCGCGCGGTTTCCAGGTTATCGCCTGTCACCGTGATACCAAACATTTCATGCACTTTGCTTTCCGTCTCCGCCGTTTTTGCAGAACCGAAAATTTCCTCCGGCACAGCCAGGTGATTTCTCAAAACTCCTCCAATCATCGCCTGCGCCATATTTCCAAGTCCGATAAAACCGATTTTCATCTGTGCCTCTCATTTCTGCGCACGCTTTTTGCGCATGTCGAGTTTGTGTCAAGTGCGCGCAGACACAAATCTCGAGCTTGAAAAATGTTATTTTTCAAGCTTCGACCTTCTTTCAAATCGCCCTCTGCCGATGCGCTTCATACATCAGAATCGAAGACGCCACCGCTGCATTTAACGACTCCACTTTGCCCTCCATCGGAATCCGGATGTAACAGTCCGCAAGCTCTGCAGTCTCTTCCCGCAGGCCGTTGCCCTCGTTACCGATCAGAAATGCCGTCCCCTTTGTGTAATCCTGACAGGCATAGGAATTTTTCCCGCGCAGATGCGCCGCGTATACGCTGACACCCGCCTGCTGTACCTGATGAACCGCCGCCGCAAAATCGTCCGCATAATAAAACGGAACGCGGTAGATGCTGCCCATCGTTGAACGGATAACCTTCGGGTTGTACAAATCGACTGTATCCCGGCTCATGATAATCCCGGAAACGCCTGCGCCCTCACCGGTTCGCAGCATCGTGCCGAGGTTGCCGGGGTCCTGTATATTTTCCAGAAGCAGAAACAGCGGTGCTTTGTCCCGCAGCATTTCTTCTATATTATAGTGAAACTGTTTCAGCACGCATAAAACGCCCTGTGGCGTGCAGGTGTCCGATATTTTAGAAAAAACGCTGTCGGAAACGACTTCGTAGCCAACCTCTTCCAGATGCTCCCTGCAGCTGCACTTTTCCAGAAAGGATTCCGAAACATAGACCTCCTGCAGCTGCTCTCTCGGTGCTTCCAGAAACATCTTCACACCCTCTGCCAGAAAAACGTCCTCCGTTCTGCGCAGCTTCGACTTTTGATTCAATTGTACCAGCCTTTTGATCCGGCTGTTGGATGCTGCAGTAATCATGCAGGTTCCTCCGTTGATCTTTATGAAAACGCACAACGGCCACACACGTTTCGTGTGCAGCCGCCCCTTTGCGTCCTGTATCGTCAGGTGGCCAGCGCTTTGCTGACCTGATAATGATATTCGGGAATCTCTTTCTGCATCGCAAGCGCTTCCTCGATATCATAGTCTACAAATTCGCCGTGTTTGTAAGCCACAACACGGTTCGAGCTGCCTGCGCAGAGGATGTCTGCCGCATAAGCGCCCATGATAGAAGCATAATAACGATCCAGACAGGTCGGGCTGCCGCCTCGCTGCATGTACCCCAGGATGGTTGCTCTGGTTTCCACACCCGTTGCTGCTTCAATTCTCTTCGCCATGGAAGTAGAATGACCGATACCTTCTGCATTGATGATCAGATGGTGAGTTTTGCCCTTTTTCCGGTTGTTGATAATATTGTTAATCAGCTGCTGCTCGTCATAGTCGTACTTTTCAGGAAGAAGGATATCCTCCGCGCCGGTACCGACGCCGCACCACAGTGCGATATAACCGGCATTTCTGCCCATTACCTCGATAATACTGCAGCGTTCATGAGAAGAAGATGTATCCCTTACCTTATCGATTGCCTGCATCGCGGTATTGACTGCCGTGTCGAAACCGATCGTATATTCGGTACATGCAATATCCAGATCGATCGTGCCCGGCAGACCGATCGTATTGATCCCAAGTCTGGACATCGCCTGCGCACCTCTGTAAGAGCCGTCGCCGCCAATAACAACCAGACCGTCGATGCCGTGTCTGCGGCAGATCTCCGCGCCCTTTTTCTGTCCTGCTTCGGTCTTAAATTCCAGACAACGCGCAGTTCCCAGAATCGTGCCGCCCTTCTGGATGGTATCCGAAACGCTGCGGGCATCCATATCTATGATTTCTTCATTTAACAGGCCCTGATAGCCTTTTTTTATGCCTTTTACTTTGACGCCGTTGCAAATCGCTTTCCGAACAACCGCACGGATTGCCGCATTCATACCCGGCGCATCTCCGCCGCTTGTAAGAACTCCAATTGTCTTTATCTTAGCTGCCATTGTTCCTCCTGTCTGCCGCTGCGGGCTGGACTTCAATCTTAAGATTTCAAAATCCGTAAAACCATTTTTTATTTTAATCGAAACGGGCTTTCTTTTCAATGGTTTTGTGAAACTTACATCAGCTTTACGTTTTCTTCTCCAAACAGCTCTTCCAGCTGCTTTAAAAGCGCCTCGTCCCCATGAACGGTCTGATTCGCCCCAAGCTGCTTCATCGCGCGCGGATTTTCCACATAAATCACCACGGTATCCTTGCCGTCAGAAGCTGCGATTGCCGAAAGCAGCTTTTTTTCCTGCTGCTGATAGGCTTCCATCGTCGGAAACTTAATCCAGAGCTTTTTGGGGATTTCGTCAAACGTCTGCACGGATTCACAGATCAGCTTTGCGTCTTTGTCCTCCTCTGCGGAAACACGCCCCCGCAGGAGAACCTTTTCATCCTCAATCAGCTTGCTGCCGTACTGCTCATAGGTTTTCGGGAAAACGATAACTTCAATCGTTCCAACCAGATCCTCCACCTGTAAAAACGCCATCACCTTATCGTTTTTGGTATATTTGATCTTCTTTTCTTCGATAATTCCGCCGATAACCGCCTTTGCTCCGTCCTGAATATGGACGCTGTTTGTCTCCTCATCCAGCATAAAATCTGCCGTCGTATTAGAAATATTCCTGCGCCAGAGCTGCTCGTATTCCTGCAGCGGATGCCCGCTGACATACACACCGAGCACTTCTTTTTCAAAAGTCAGAAGAATTTCCTTCGAATATTCCCCGACATCCGGGAAGCGGATTTCATAGTTTTTCTTTTCCGACTCGTCCACCAGATCAAATAAGGAAAGCTGTCCCGCCATATTATTTTTCCGATTCTGCTGATTCTGATCCATCAGCTGCACAAATACGCTCATAAACTGCTTGCGTGTTCCCTCAAGGCTGTCGAATGCACCCGCTTTGATGAAGTTTTCCACGTTGCGCTTATTGACTTCCGTATCGGACATTCTGGATAGAAAATCCTGCAGGTTTTTGAACACGCCCCGCTGCTTCCGCTCTGCGATCACCGCGTCCGCAACCGGATGTCCTACACCCTTGATCGCAGTCAGTCCGTACCGGATTGATTTTCCCGATACCGAAAATCCCGGCTCTCCCTCGTTGATATCCGGCGGCAGAATCGCGATTCCCATCTGGCGGCAGACCAGAATGTATTCCGCCACTTTTCCGGGGTTATCAATTACAGAAGTCATTAGGGACGCCATAAATTCCACCGGATAATAATATTTCAGGTAAGCCGTCTGGTAAGCGACAACCGCGTAGCATGCAGCGTGGGACTTGTTGAACGCGTATTTTGCAAAATCCATCATTTCCGCGTAAATTTCCAGACCGACCTTTTCCGGAATGCCCCGGGCCACACAGCCGGGCACACCCTCCTCGGGATTGCCGTAAACGAAATTCGCCCGTTCTTTTTCCATGACAGACTGCTTTTTCTTGCTCATCGCACGACGAACCAGGTCGCTTCGTCCCATCGTGTAGCCGCCGAGGTCGCGCACAATCTGCATAACCTGCTCCTGATACACGATACAGCCGTAGGTCGGAGACAGGATCGGTTCCAGCTCCGGACAGGAATAGGTGATTTCGTCATGATTGTTTTTTCCTTTAATATATTTTGGAATAAAGTCCATCGGCCCGGGACGGTACAGGGAAATACCCGCGATGATATCCTCCAGGTTCTGGGGCTTTAGCTCCTTCATGAAGCTTTTCATCCCGCCGCTTTCCAGCTGGAACACGCCGTCCGTCCTGCCGGTGCAGAGCGAATCCAGCACTTTTTTATCGTTATAATCCAGATGCTCCATATCGAGCTTCACACCGGTGTCATGCTCAATCATCTTGACCGCGTGGTCGATTACTGTCAGGGTTCGAAGCCCCAGAAAGTCCATTTTTAAAAGTCCGAGCTCTTCCAGCGTCGTCATCGTAAACTGCGTTGTGATCGAACCATCCGACCCACGTGAAAGCGGTACAAAATGATCTGCCGCCTCCGGGCAGATCACAACCCCTGCTGCGTGCATCGAGGTGTGGCGCGGCAATCCCTCCAGCCGTTTACTCATGTCAATCAGCACGTGCACCTGTTCATCGCTCTCGTAGAGCTTGCGCAGCTCTGCGTTCATTGACAGTGCCTTATCAATCGTCATGTTCAGCTCGTTCGGAATCATTTTTGCAATCGAATCCACAAAGGAATACGGCAGATCCATGACGCGCCCGACGTCGCGGATGACACCCTTTGCCGCCAGCGTACCGAATGTGACAATCTGCACAACCTTTTCTTTTCCATATTTGCGTCCGACATAATCGATGACCTCCTGTCTGCGTTCATAACAGAAGTCGATATCGATATCCGGCATGGAAACTCGTTCCGGGTTCAGGAAACGCTCAAACAGCAGGCTATAACGGATCGGATCAATATTCGTGATATGCAGGCAGTAGGAAACGATGCTTCCAGCTGCACTTCCACGTCCAGGTCCTACCGGAATACCGTTTTCTCTGGCATAGTTGATAAAATCCCACACGATCAGGAAATAGTCCACATATCCCATGCGCTTGATAATACCCAGCTCGTATTCCAGACGCTTCTGCAGCGTGCCGTCGTCCTCCGGATAGCGCTCTTTCATGCCGTCAGTGCACAGCTTGTTCAAATATCCCCAGGAATCATAGCCCTCCGGCACATCAAAATGCGGCAGCTTCGTCTTACCAAACTCGATTTCCACATGACAGCGGTCTGCAATTCGCTGTGTATTTTCCACTGCCTCCCACGCATAGGGAAACAGTCCCTTCATCTCTTCTTCGCTTTTGACGAAATACTGACCGCCCTCGTAACGCATCCGGTTTTCGTCGGAAAGCTTTTTGCCGGTCTGGATACACAGAAGGATATCGTGGGGCTTTGCGTCCTCCGCATAGGTGTAGTGCACGTCGTTCGTGCATACTAACGGAATGTCCAGTTCTCGCGACATCTGTAAAAGCGCCATGTTTACGGTCTGCTGCTCCGGAATCCCATGATCCTGCAGTTCCAGAAAATAATTATCCTTCCCAAAAATCGACTGATACTTTAATGCGCATTTTTTTGCTTCCTCCGGCAGTCCTTTCTGGATATAGCGCGGCACTTCACCTGCCAGGCACGCAGACAGCGCGATAATTCCCTCGTGAAATTCCTCCAGAACCTCCATATCGACACGCGGCTTGTAATAGTACCCCTCCGTAAAACCGCGGCTGACGATTTTGCTCAGATTCGCGTAACCAGTATTATTTTCCGCCAGAAGCACCAGATGGTAATACCGGTCATCCCCGCCGGTAATCTCCCGGTCAAAACGGGAATTGGGCGCAACATAGACCTCACAGCCCAAAATCGGATTGATACCCTCTGCCCGCGCCGCACGGTAAAAATCGATCACACCGTACATTGCGCCATGGTCGGTAATCGCCGCAGCCGTCATGCCCAGCTCCTTGACTCGTTTTACATATTCTTTGATTTTATTGGAACCGTCCAGCAGGCTGTACTCTGTATGGACGTGCAAATGTGCAAATGCCATATTTTTGTAATTTCCTATTCTTGTTCTGTCTGAGTTTCCTTTGCTGTCCCATCGGGCGCAGAGAAGTCAAAGGCAGGGCTTTCTGCCCCGTTTTCTGACTTTTGCCCGCTCTTTGTCACAGACCTCGTGTCGATGCTGCCTGTCCGGTCGGATGCTGCCGCATTGTTTTCACTGATGCTGTCTGCTTCCCGGTCAGATACAGCGCTGTTTTGACTGACTGCGTTTTGTCCGGACACATCACCGCTTTCATGAACCTCTTTTACACTGCCTTCTCCGCTGTCTGTCAGTACAAGTCTGTCGTTTTCCACTTTCCATGTCTCGTACCAGCTTCCTTCCGCGTCCGAAAGGTTGACATGAATCCTATTGTTTTCCCCGGATAAAATCTGTATTTTCCCGGAATCTGATCCAACCTGCCGCAGGATACTCTTTAACACTGCCTTGCCGTTTTTATACTGCAACAGCTCTTTTTCACGGATTTCTTCTAATCGATACTCTGTCAGTGTGCGCAGGCTGATGTCATAATATCCCGGCGCGGCTTCTGTCCCGGCAGTCCATGCCATCAGATCGCCGTCATCGTCCAGCTCAAAGTGCCCCATCTGTTTTAACAGGCGCACTGCTCCTTGCTCCTGCACGCCAAACAGCATGTCGCTGACGCCGGACACTTCGTAGCCACGATACAGCACAAAGGCGCTTCCCAGCTTTTCCAGCTCCTTAAAGGCAAAATTCTCTTCTTCCAAAACTGCGCCGTCCGCGCCGACAAACCACAGGTCGCATACCGGCGCGCCGAAGGCTCCGTCGTACCTGCCGATCGCCGCAAACGTTTCTTTTTTGCCGTTCCCATCGTAATCCGCCGTCTCTGCAAAACACAGCGCATCATCCGGGTACTCCTGTACCTCCAGAATCTGTGCAACCGCCTGACCGACCGTCGCGCGGGCTGTTTTCTGCACTTTATTCAACCGGTTTTTCGTAAATTCGTTTGGAATATCCTCCAGGCTCTCCAGTGCTTCTTCCTGCTCCGATCTCGACGGGAAGAAAAATCCATCCCCGCTGATCGTCTCCGATGCTTTGGTCAGCTTTCCCTGATCCAGGCTGCTGATACACCAGCTGTACTTTGCAACCGCATGATCGATTCCTTCTTCCTGTCCGACCGACTGCCCGACTTCCCTGCAGCGATAGGCAATTTTGTCCTCCCCAATTGCATAAAACCAATAGGTATATTCTGTATTTTCATCCGTCTGCGTGTAGAACTGCTCTTCCAGCTTTTCCTTCCATGCCTGTGCCTCTTCATCCGAATCCTCTGCAGACACATACGCCAAATATTCCGACGCTGTCAGCTCCCGATACGAACGCTCTGCAAATCCATCCGCTGTTCTTTCATAATAAACAGGAACCGTTTCTTCTGCACTGTCCCATTCCGAAACAAGCGGATCGTACACAGTCTTCTCCGCAGGATAAAACGTACAAACGCCGTCCTTTGTTGCTTCGATCGTCTCGGCATCCTCCAGAAGCTTTTCGCACTTTTGATCTTTTACCGTCCAGACAGCCGCCTGTTTTTTGCCGGAGACTTCCGTTTCCAGAATAACAAACGGATTCCCAATTCCCGTCACCTGCTGCAGTCCGGTTACGACGATTCCTTTTTCCAGAAGCCTTGCCGACTCGCCGTCATAATACCAGAGATCGCCGGAAATCCGCCCGCGCGCTGTCAACGGCGTGCTCTCAAACATCAGCAGAAAGCTTTCATTTGCGTTGCTGTCATACTTCGCCATGTTCTGCAGGCAAAGCGTCTTGTCACCGTACTCCTTCTGTGAAAGAACTGCCGCCAGCGCTGCGTTTTCTGCACGGCTCAGACGGTCGTGTCCCGCCAGCTTACCGGTAAACGCATCCGATTTCTGCGCGTATGCTTCATAAACGGAGTCGGTCACTTCTGTCATCAGAGCCGGAATTTGAGGAGCTGTTGCTGCCGCAGATTCTGTAGCGGTGTCGGTCTGCGTTTCGCCGGTCGCAGGCATCTCGCTGTCTGCTGTTGCCGCGGTATCGCCGTGCTGCGCTTCTCCGCCGGTCGCTGTTGTGCCGCCCTGTATCTCGTCATCGGTCGCAGCGGTGCTATCCTGCACCTCATCATCGTTCGCTGCAGCGGTGCCGGTTCCTGTACTGACATTCTGTGTTTCACCTGCTACAGACGTCTCGCCCTCTGCTGTTGCCGCAGCATCGCTATCCTGCGCCATAGCGTCTGTTGTTTCCCCTTCCCAAAAGCTCTTTCCGGCTTGCTGCGCTCGCGCTGCATATTCACTGATATTCGGCGTGCAGCCTGAAAACAGCATCGTTGCCGCCATCAGGCATGCTGCTGTTACCTGTTTTCTTTTCATTCGTATCGATCCCCTTATTTTATGATGCCAGGGTCAAAAGGTCTAAGGCCACATGAGCTTGCTCATAGGTGGGTGAAAGACCTTGTGACCCGCCCCGATAGGAGCATAAAAGTGGGATGATAATCCCACGATATGCGACTATCGGGCAGGATTGTGGGAGTGCG
>PPYE01158086.1_pt1 | contig 13628 bp, 9 predicted proteins | sample 1559881 | NCBI WGS metagenome assembly PPYE01 (sample SAMN08240022, study PRJNA423297) | Human gut metagenome, whole genome shotgun sequencing project.
GCTTGAGGCCGTAGGTAGACTCCATCACGGCAAAGTCCGCCTCCGATACATATTGCGGATTGCGGATCAGCGGCTGATTTTTATTGCCAATATCCCCGGAAAAGACCACCTTTTTCGTCACATCCCCCTCCGTCAGCCACGCCTCTGTGAACGCGGAGCCGAGCAGATGGCCGGCGTCGGAAAAACGAACCCGAATGCCGGGCGCGGGCTCAAAAATCTCGCCGTACTCATGCGGCTCTAAAAAGGACAGGGTCTTTTCCACATCGTCAAGCGTGTAGAGAGGCTCCACCAGTTCGTGGCCGGCCCGGCGCCCCTTGCGGTTTTCGTTCGTTGCGTCCATCTCCTGAATGTGCGCGCTGTCGCGCAGCATTATGGAGAGCAGCTCGCACGTTTTGCCCGTCGCGTAAATTTTGCCGTGAAAGCCCTGCTTTGCCAAAAGCGGCAGCCGCCCGCTGTGGTCAATGTGCGCGTGCGTGCAGATCACAAAATCCACCGAAATGGGCAGAAACGGCAGCACGCGGTTATCCTTTTCGTCCTTGCCCTGCTGCAGCCCGCAGTCTACCAAAAAACGAATTCCGTTTGTATCCACACAGTGACAGCTGCCGGTAACCTCTTTATCCGCGCCAAAAAAAGTCAAATACATCCAAACGCCTCCCTGCTTTTATTTTTTAAATGCCGCCGGCCGCCGTTTCGCGTTCAGCCGGCCCGGGGATGCTCCCCGCCGGGGGGCACGGGAGCATCAAACGGTTTGTTTCTATCAGAATACCGGGGCCCAGCATGAATTGCAAGACCCCGGCACATATTATTTTGTCACCTTCGGCGAAAGCAGACCCTGCCGGTACGCGTTGAGCAGCATGGTCAGGTCATAAATCTGGTTGCTGATGTCGTTCCCGTTGTCGGTATCCATTACCATCATGCGGGCAAAATGGGTCTCAAACACATCGGAGCGGGACTGAATGTCTTTGTTTTCCTCCAGCGCGCTGCGCACGCCGTCGAACGGCTGGTGCGACTTGATGCGCATTCCGTGCGAATTGTAAATGAGGGTGTACCCGGCGATCCCCGTGGTGGGGTGGTACGCCTCGCAGAAGCCGCCGTCGATCACAATCAGCTTGCCGCCCGCCTTGATCGGGCTTTCCCCGTCGCCCGCGCGCACCGGCACATGTCCGTTGATGATATGGCAGAACGGCGTGTTCAGGCCGAACTCCCGGAGCAGCATTTCGCAGACCTCTTCCTGATTGTACCACTGGTAATAGGGATTCTTTTTCTCCGCCCAGGCGCTTTTGTCGTCGATGAACATGCGTTCGAACGTCGTCATCTTCTCGCGCCCGAACAGCGGGGAGTCCTTACCGCTCCACAAATACCACATGTAATCGAGGCAGAACGGCTTATCCGCCGCGGTGGGCGGCGCAAAATAAGCGCGGCGCACCAGCTTGTCGGAAAGATCCATCAGCTCCTTGCCCTTTACGATCCGCCCCCCTACGTTGACGCCGGTCAGCTCGCCGTCAGCCGTCATGGGGATGCACCCGTGGAACAGCAGATTCTGGTTAAAGCATTTGTACATGCCGCCCTTGGCGTACAAAAAGCGCATGTGGCGGTGCAGCCTCTCGCTCTCCTTAAAATCCTCCATCAGCCCGTGTAGAATGTTTTTCTCTTCCACGGTGAGCTCATAGGGATTTTCGCGGCTCACGGTCGGGAACACCGTTGTGTTGAGCCGGTAGGTTTTCCCCTCGATTTCGATCGTGCCCTGCTCGTAATTGATCTGGTGCAGCAGCATCCGGTGCTCCATCCGGAATTCCGGGTGACGGCGGATCAACTGGCCCTCGAGCTTAAACAGGATGATCGAGATCGCCTTGCGGATGGCGTGGTTCAAGTCCTCGCATTCCGGGTACTGCTCCTTTGCGAACATAGCAAGCCCGCGCATGCTGATGCCGTAGCCGCTCTCCAGCGTGGCGAGATTCCCGCCCGCCACGGTGTTGCGCACCACCGCCGCGGCGCACGCCTCGCTGCCGGAGGCCGCGCCCATCCACAGGATGTCGTGGTTGCCCCACTCCACATCCACGGCGTGATGCTGCATCAAAAGATCCATGATGCGGTCCGCGCCGGGGCCGCGGTCGAAAATATCGCCCACAATATGCAGGTGATCCACCGCAAGGCGCTTGATCAGCGAGCACAGCGCCGTAATAAACTCATCTGCGTTGTTAATGCCGATGATCGTGTCGATGATCTTCGCGTGGTACACCTGCTGGTTGCTGTCCTCCCCAGGCTGGGCGTGCAGAAGCTCGTCGATGATGTAGCTGAACTCCGGCGGCAGGGCCTTTCTGACCTTTGACCGCGTATACTTGGACGCCGTAATACGGCAGACGCTGATGAGCTGATGCAGCGTTTTCTGGTACCACGCGTCCAAATTGGATTCCGTCTGCTTGATGTAGCGAAGCTTTTGCTCCGGGTAATAAATCAAGGTGCAGATTTTGGAACGCTCCTGATCGGACAGGCTCTTTCCAAACACCAGATCCACTTTTTCGCGGATGACGCCGGAGCAGTTATTGACAATGTGGTAAAAGGCGTCGTATTCGCCGTGCAGATCGCTCATAAAGTGCTCCGTGCCCTTCGGCAGGTTCAAAATCGCCTGAAGGTTGATGATCTCTGTGCACACCGCCTGAATGGTCGGATAATCCTCCGCCAGAAGCTTTAGATATTTCAGTTCATGGTTCGACAGATGATATTCTGTGCCGCGCATGACTTGCGTCCCCCTTTGATCAAATAAAATCATACCGAACCGCAGTAAAGGCCGCGGATCACGCCTGTGCGCTCTCCGCTTTTTCCCCGCAGTTCAATATCAGTCCTACCGGACAGTGGTCGCTGCCCTGCACCTCTGAATAAATCACGCTGTCTCCGAGCTTTTCCCGCAGCCGTTCAGAAATAAGAAAATAATCAATGCGCCACCCCGCGTTGTTCTGGCGCGCCTTGAACATATAGGACCACCACGTGTAGGCGCCGGTCCGGTCGGGGTACAGCTCGCGGAAGCTGTCGAGAAAACCGCTCGCCAAAAGCTCGGTCAGCTTGCCGCGCTCCTCATATGAAAAACCGGCGTTGCCGATATTGCTCTTTGCGTTTTTCAGGTCGATCTCCTGATGCGCCACATTCAAATCCCCGCAGATAATCACCGGCTTTTTCTCGTCGAGCTGTGTGACATATTCGCGGAAGGCATTCTCCCATTCCATGCGGTAGGGAAGGCGCACAAGCTCGCGCTGGGAGTTGGGAGTGTACACGTTTACAAGGTAGAACAACTCGAACTCCAGCGTGATCGCCCGGCCCTCGCCGGTATGCTCCGGGTGCCGGATATCGTAGCAGACGGAAAGCGGCTCCTTTTTGGTGAACACCGCCGTACCGGAATACCCCTTTTTTTCCGCGGAATTCCAGTACTGAAGATACCCCGGCAAATCCAGCTCCGCCTGGCCCTCCTGCATTTTGGTTTCCTGCAGGCAAAAAACATCCGCGTCCGCCTCCCGGAAAAAATCAAGAAAGCCCTTATTCAGGCAGGCCCGAAGGCCGTTGACATTCCAAGACACAAATTTCATACTGCTTCTCCTTTTGCTGTACAGCAGCCGAAGCTGCCGAAAATCATGCCAATTTTCCGTAACATCCCGTATTTCCTTGCTGAAACCGGACTTTCGGTTTATAATAAACGAATAACAAAGTCATTGGAGGAATTTTAGATGAATCCTGTTGTAACGATCGAAACCGCCGAGGGCGTTATAAAAGTGGAGCTCTACCCCGAGGTTGCACCGAATACCGTGCGCAATTTTCTGTCTTTGGTAAAGAAAGGGTTTTATGACGGCACGATCTTTCACCGCGTGATCCCGGGATTTATGATTCAGGGCGGCGACCCGGAGGGCACCGGCATGGGCGGCCCCGACTACCATATTCGCGGCGAATTCGCCAAAAACGGCTTTCAGAATGATTTAAAGCACACCAAGGGCGTGATTTCCATGGCGCGCTCTTCCCATCCCGACAGCGCCGGTTCGCAGTTCTTCCTGATGGCGGGCGAAGCCCCGTACCTGGACGGCAGCTACGCGGCCTTCGGCAAAATCATCGAAGGGCTGGAGGAGGTTGACCGCATCGTGGCGTCTCCCCGCGACGCGAAAGACCGCCCAAGAGAGGATCAGGTGATGAAAAGGGTGACCGCCGAAACCTTCGGCGTGGAGTACGAGGAGCCCGAAACCCTTCCCTTTTGATTTTTCGTTTATTTCTAAAGAGCGTCTCTGTCGGAGAATCCGGCAGGGACGCTTTGTTTTCCTCCAGCCCCGTTGACCAAAACAACCAGATTTACTATTCAATAGTATAACATTTTTCATAAAAAGTAAAGGATCGATAAAAAAGCAACGCTCTTTTTTATCGATCCTTTTTTGTACCGGAAACCACCGTCTCCGCCGGTGGAGGTACCCCTGTTTGCATTCGCTTCGGGCTCCGGGCAAAGCAAATGGCCGTCTATCAGCGCGTGCGGCTGTAACTGCTTTGGCAGTTACAGCCGCACGGGAAACGTGTGGGGGATTTTCAGGGCCTTTTCAAAGCAAGCCGGCAATATGCCCTTTTCGGGCCGGTACACCCCACCGGTTGAACGGGCGGTTTTGATTCTAGGGCGAAACCGCGCAAAGGAGAGGCGGAGCCCAAATGCTCCCCTCTCCTCTTTTGCATGGAAAATATAAGTAAAAATCGTGACTTGCAATCTTATCGAAACAGCGACAGCAGAATACCGGCCGCAACAGCGGAACCAATGACGCCAGCGACGTTCGGGCCCATGGCGTGCATCAGCAGATAATTGCCCGGATTCGCCTTCTGCCCTTCCACCTGAGCCACTCTGGCTGCCATGGGGACTGCCGAAACACCGGCGGAACCGATGAGCGGGTTGATTTTCCCGCCCGACAAGAAGCACATCAGCTTGCCGAGCAGAAGCCCGCCGATGGTGCTGAAGCAGAATGCCATGAGTCCCAGGAAAATGATTTTCAAAGTAGCGGGGCTGAGGAACTGCTGCGCTGTTGCGGTCGCTCCGACCGTTACGCCAAGGAAAATCGTCACAATATTGATCAACGCGTTCTGAGCGGTACTGGACAGCCGCTCCGTAACGCCGGACTCTTTAAACAGATTACCCAGCATCAGCATACCGATCAGCGGTGCGACAGAGGGCAGCAGCAAAATGCAGAGGATTGTTACCATGATGGGGAAACAGACCTTCTCCAGCTTGCTGACTTCGCGCAGCTGCGTCATTTTGATCTCGCGCTCTTTCTTGGTGGTCAGCGCACGCATGATCGGGGGCTGAATGAGCGGGATCAGCGCCATATAGGAATACGCCGCAATCGCGATGGACGGCAGAAGATCCGGCGCAAGCTTCGAGGTGAGATAGATTGCCGTGGGGCCGTCCGCACCGCCGATGATGCCGATCGACGCCGCCTCCTGCGGGGTAAAGCCCAGTGCCACCGCCACAATAAAAGCGATAACAATTCCGAACTGCGCCCCCGCACCCAAAAACAGGCTGCTCGGCCGGGCAATCAGCGGGCCAAAATCCGTCATGGTGCCGATCCCCAAAAAGATCAACGACGGGTAAATTCCCAGCTTTACGCCCTGATATAAGTAATAGAGCAGGCCGCCGGCCTGCCCGTTCGCCGGCCCGTCCATCAACCCGATTTCTCCGGCCGGTATGGGCAGATTGATGAGCAGCATTCCAAATGCGATGGGCAAAAGGAGCAGCGGCTCGAATTTTTTAACGATCGCAAAATAAATCAATACGAGTGACAGTACAATCATGACAACGCTTTGCCAGGTAAGGGCCGCAAAACCTGAACCCTGAATCAGCTTTTGAATCGCTTCAATAAACAATGTTCTTCCTCCTATCCTATGATCTGTTTTTTTCCGCACGCCTGCTTTCAAATTTGCGGATTCCGGCGGTGAAAATGCGAATTAAGAAGTACAATACCGCCAAAATCCCAAATACGAGAGACATGCAGAAAACACCGACCAATGCGGCTTCCGACACAGTCATTTCAAATCCTCCCTTTCTCTCTTAACGCCATGACCGGCTTACCAAAGGGGAGGGGAGCTCTGTGAGAAGCACCGGAAAAAAGGCGACAAAAAAGAGCGGGATGCTTCACACAGAAGCTTCCCACCCTTAAAGCTCAAAATCTTGAAAACAGAATTCAGAACCGAATCCTGCCCAACCGGTATTTTGTATTTTTCAATTTGTGCTTATTATACTCAAGTTTTCGACAGAAGTCAAGCATTCCCATCAAAATAGATTTTACTCATTGCCCGACTGACAAGGAGAGCACGAAGCCCATGCCGACCTCTTTTACAGAGATTTTTTCATGGATTGCCGCGCGCACGGCAAACGAGGTACAGTGGCAGGGATACAGCCGTCGGATTCCCGCCTCCCCGAAATACCGGATGGTGGCTTTTCCCCTTTCGTTTACCTGAAACAGATGAAAGCCGCCGATCACACCCGTTACTGTTTGAACGCCGCATACTCTTTTTGCCTGCTCTATGATATTGCAGATACCGCTGTGTGAGAGCCTGGCATTCGCCCGATCACCGAGGCTGAATAGAACAAAAAGCACCCTACAAAAAAGTAAGATGCCTTTTGCCGCGGCCGAGAAAGCGCTTCTCTGAAGAAACATTCCCTTTTGAAAAAGCCTTTCTGCCGCGATTCAAACCAAAATTAAGGACACAGAGCGTCAATTACAGCTCTGTCTTCCACAGGCCGTGCAGATTGCAGTACTCATAAACCGCAACCGGCTTTTCACCGTCCTGCAATGTAAATACAGCTTTCGGGGCCTCGCCGGGCTGAAGAGCCGTGCGGTGGCCGCTCGTGGTGGTCAGCAGATAAATCCACTGGATATAGTGCTCCGGCTGCATGGGATGCTCTACACTGCCGACAACAGCAGTAACGGTGTTCCCTTCAACGGTCACAACGGGAACATGCTTCTCGGTAGCGGCATCGGTCGTATTCGCAACCAGCTCGGTCATTTTATCCCCACAGCATACCATGGGAGCGCCGGAACTGAAGATCATTCCAACCAAATTGCCGCAATGCTTACAGATAAAGAATTTTTGTTCCTTGTTCATTTCTTTACTCCTTTCAATTGTCATAAAGCGGTGATTTCGATCACATAAATTATATCTCATTCTGCCGGTAAAATCCACCTGTAACGGCAAAATTCATTTGTAAGGATTGCCAAAATACACGGCTATTTTGTATCCGCCGTTTTCATTTGCTTCGCGACGATCAGCAGGCGCCCGTCCTCTTTGGAATACTCACAGGTTGACAGCAGCAGCAGACGATCCCCGAACGATACGCTTTCGCCGGTTGGATACAGCTCGCGCTTTTCACACGCGGAGAGAAAGGTCTGGAATTCCTTTTCATCCGAAGGGAAGGCGGCCTTTGTGTAATCGAACGCGCTAGGGTCATTCAGCAGCGCTGTGGTTTTGACGACCATGACAATCTGATAAAACCCGTACCGCTCCAGCGTATCAAACAGGATCACCGGATGCGCCTGATAATAGGACTGCCTTTCATACTCCACCAGAGCACCGAACATCCCCTTGTTTTTGGTGTGATGCCCGTAAATCAGCACGTTGCCGCCGGACAAATCGCTGCGGGAATCCGCATATGGAACTCCGTAGGGGCTGTATTGGCGCTGAAAATCGTGATCGAGATAATAATGCGGGTCTTTTGGGGTCTGCATCACCGGATAATTGATCGAGGTGCCCTCAATCTGAATCCACCCGGCCAGATCAGGATTTTGCTTTGCCAACTGACCATACCGCTGGCCGGCTGTTTGGGGAATGACTGCCGGGGAGGAGGGCCCCCCGGCAGTTGATAACGTCTCTGTCGATAGAATACCGCGCAGATCTTCAAATTCCTTGTCAGCCGTCATCTGGCGCTGGTAATCCAAAAACAGGATTGTACCGGAAATCAAGGCCAGAGCGGCAAATAAAACACATCCGACTACAGCCAGACGACGCTTACCCGTCTGTTTACTTATCGTTGGCATGACGTCCCCGTTTTCTCTCTACCAACAGTGAAATCACGGAATACCCCAGGCCGGCTAAAGACAGACCCAGCATCAGCGCCCACAAGGGCGATGCGCCGGTATAACCGGTTTTCGGCCCGAAGGTTTCTTTTCCGCCCTTCGGAACATCATTGTCTGGAATCACTTCAACCGGGTCTGTAGGCGGTGTGGGCTTAATACCGCCCTGAGGCACATCGTTGTCCGGGATAAATTCAGGACGCAGCTTATTGACAAAGCTGAGCTTTGTGCCAAACCCGGAAATACGCACTGTCTGCTCTGCCGGAATCACATATCTGTCCGTTACTCCCGCAACACTGATTTCGCGGACGGTATAGCTCCCGCTGGGTAGTTCGCCAGTCTCAATTTTGCCGTTGGAATCCGTTACAAAGCGCTCTGTATAGGTCTTGCCGTCCGTAATCTCGAAGGTAAAGCCGGATAGCGTACCGTCACCCTCAATGGACTTTTGAATCATAATATACCCGTTAGTAGAACCACCCGGATTTTTGGGCCCGCCGCTGCCACCGCCACCGCTGCCACCGCCACCGGGGTTACCGGGCTTGGTTGGAATTTTATTATTTGTAATTAAAATCGGATTCGTGCTGGTATCCACGGTAACGGTTTCCCCAGCGGTCGTTAGCTTTACGGGAATCGCCTTACCGTTCAGATAGTACCCATCAGGAGCATTGACCTCTTTGATTTCATACTCACCGGGGGCTGCATGGAATGTAAAGTTTCCGTCAGAACCGGAAGTGACAACCTGAAGCGGAGAATTTGAGCCTTTTATAAACAAGCCGATTCTCGCACCGGACAGACCCGTCACTCCGTTCTCTATCGTTTTCTTTCCGGTAATCGTACCTGTTTCATCAGTCTTTACATTCTTAAGGGTGAGAGAATAATGATAGGTGTCTGCCGCGATGGCCACTGCTCCCAACGAGGTAATGTCGTGCTCCGCTGTACCAAAAACAAAATATCGAACTGTTTCATCCGTGATATACCCGGTAGGAGCCTGTGTTTCCTCAACCCGATAAGGCGTACCCTCTTTCAGGAACAAGAAAGTCGCAAATCCCTTATCCGACGTTTTTTTCGTCATTGCCTTCGTTTCATTCAGAACCCATTCTGCTTTGGTATCGTTCCATTCCAAAGGAGTAAATTTAAACTCCGCTCCAGCCAGAGCTGTATTGCTCGAGTCTGTTTTCTTTATTTGAATGAGTCTGATATTTTTTGCAGTTGCATAGCTGTTCATATCAAAGCTGGCGCTGCCGCCCGGCCTTTGTTCCCCAGTATTGGTAGAATTATTTTTCCCCCACGTTAATGTGACGTCGTTTGTCATGGAACTGTGCTCGGTATTTTCCAGGAAGTAGGTCTTGAATTTCACAATAAGGGGAGTTGTTTTGTAAGAAGCCGGGATATTAAACGTAAAACCGGTTACAGATGTTTCAATTCTAAAGTTCTTTAGTTCAGTCTCTGGAATCCCGGTTTCACTGTTAATTGTCCCGTTGGGCTGTAAAGTTGCAGAATAGAGCTGAAAGCTATTCTCGTCTAAAGCAAACCAGTTTTCCAGTTCATCTTTTACAGTAGCATTGGACAGGTCGATTCGATCTTTATTTAGCACGATCGTCCAATCGACCCACTGATTACCGTCTGCAAAGGTTCCGCTTTTCTCTACCGGAGGAACCGATACTGTACAATCCGCATGCGCTTCTGCATTGGTAATAGTTTCAGTATCTACCTTACCGTTCATCTCAACATTGTTTGTGACAGTGTCTGCTTTCGTAAAGAAATTGTCGCGATAATTTTGCGGGTAAGCAGTAGTAAAAGTAAAGACATAGCTGTCGGTGTTTTCTGCTGAAGGCAGAGTAAAGGTCACTGTGCCACGATCCGGCTGTGTAGGCGGAGTCTTATCGTCAGCCTTCCAGTCCTTAGCAGCCGAATCATCCACCGAATAAGGAATGGTGGAACCGTCTTTGAACTGAATTGTGTCACTCGTTACAGAATCCAAGTCATACTTAGTGGTTCCATCTGCTTTGATCCGCTGCGCGGCAGTCAGCGTACCGAAAACAGCGCCGACAGGAAGCTCATCCGTCACCACACCATCCGTAATCGGAACGTGGTTGGGGTTTACCGTCACCTTCCAGGTAACACTGTGATTTAAAAAATCATAAGACCCTACCGCAGCTTTTTGAATCAATGTGTTGGAGATATTCTTCTTGACTTCCCCGGTATCCTTTGTTGTTCCGTTATAATTTAGGGTCGCTTCATTTTTGAGTTCACTATTGCCCTGTTTTGCCAAAATAACTGGATCAACCACTTCGGTGACCAGAGTCAGCTCATACACCTCATCATCGGCAATATCAGGCAGAGAAATAGTAAGAGTCTCATTTGCTGTTCCTGCATTGGCCAACTCATAATAAGGCTTTGTTCCACCAGCAATTGCTTTTTCCTTAATTTCAGTTAAGGCGTTACTGCTGAATTTGATTTTTCCATCTTCCAGCACGGCTGTTTTGTAATTCAGGCTGACAAATTTCTGCCCATACATTCCAAGCTCATCGGTAATGGATACGTTGTTTAAAGGCTGCCCAGCCTGATTCACTGTGAATTTCCAAGTCTGCTGATGCTTCGATTCGTTGTAATTGCCAGCAGGTGCTTTTTTAATCAGCGTATAGTCTGCGTTCACTGTTTTATTAACAGAAGCGGAATGATCCCAGTTTCCACCGGTTCCACCTTCACCCTTTTCCCACCAAATCAAGGATGCCTTGTTGTTTAAATCCTTCTGGAACGTGCCGTCTGACCCCAATTTTGCTTCGGTCTGATATTCTATGGTGACTGGGGAGCTTAAGTCGCTGGCAGTAAAGGGAATAATCATAACCGCCTGCTTGGTCGGCCCATTATTCACGGTATAATAGACGGCGTTATTTGAACCGACCAATGTTGAAAAGTAGTCTTCCGCAAGCCCGCTATCTAGTAGCTGACTGTAGGTTTTTAAATCAGATGCCGTTTCAGTTATGTCAACCGCATAGACCTCTGTGGTTGTGCTATCTATATCCACTTTAACCTTAACTTGATTCCCGCTCTCCATCTTATACATGTGGGTGTTTTCAATATCATCCACAGAATCAATCAAATAAATCTTATCACTACCCGAAAAATAGGTCTGTGCTGTAATTGTCCAGTCAAAGTATGGTGAATTCAGCGCAGCGCGCTTACCCTCTTTTGTCATAAAAGAGTTAGGCTTATCGGTTGTGCTCTTAGGAAGATTTGCCGTTGCCTTGCTCTCTATCGGGTCGGTTATTTTGTCACCCGAAAGCGTCGCGGTGTTTTCAAAAGATAGCGCATCCCCCTTGAGATATTTTGCGTAATCCTCTTTTGTCATAGTGCTTGGGTCAATTTTAACTGTGACAGTCAATGTCTCGTCTTTTGCCGTGGAAGTATCCGGAAAGATATACTCAAGTACCGGTGGGGTATCTGTTGAGAGGGTATAGTGCTTCCCTTCCGTACCCGGTGTCGTCGTATCCTGTGTCAGTGTTGTCTTGCCCAGCTTTACCTCACTTATTTTCAATCCAGCAGGAATCGTATCCTGAATCTTGGTACCGGCCAAAGTAGCATGGCTGGCAGTTGCTTTGATCGTATAAGTAGCAAAATCGCCGGAAAAGTCTGTGGCTGTTTTCTTCAAGTCATAAGAAGCGGTGGGCTTAGTCACAGTTATACTGACTTTAATTTTTCCGTCCTCCACCGTAATTTCAGGCTCAGCTGTGTCATCATTATCCATAATGATTTTGAGTGCCAAATCCAGGCCACCGGTTACATTTGTATGATTATATACAATCTTACTCAGTGTTCCGACAACCGTTAATGTTTTCTCTGTTTCGTCATATAGAACACTGTATGTTCCAATCTTTAAATCTTTACCAGCTTCGTCTTTCGCAATCAGTTCAACATTGCTTTTTTCCGCACTATCTACATTTTCAAAAATAGAATCATTCACTGGAATGGTAAACTGAAAACCAATCGGCGGAAGCGTTGTATCATCTGCACCTTCAAATGCAGAGTCAGGCTTACTGGTATCATCACCCAAAAAGTCAGCATACTTATCACCAATAAATGTTCCTTCACCGGTGAGCAATGTAAAATCATATCGAAGATAAAGCGTTTTATCCGCATTCACTACCTTATATTTCAAATCAGCACTGTCAAATGCATCCTCTGTCGGTGTAAGAGAATCTGATAGTTCTGCTTTCAAATCGAGCGTTTTAACTCCGTCGGTATCTGTTTTCCAATTTGGTTTTGCACCCTCCGCCACAAACGGCAGCATCTGCAGCGAAACCAGCAGACACATTGCAGCCGCAAGCACTTTTTTCCCTATCCCTTTTTTCATGGTATAACCTCCTCAAGTACGCTCCGCCTGAATTTAGAAACATGTGACCAATCAGGTGCAAAAGCACCTTCTCATCATTCCTTTATTCATTCTATCGAATGAAAAGAAATAATACAATAATGATTTTTATTTTCTCCGTTATGCTAATTTATATGGTCACAAACTGGTAATTGTAAGTATTTTATTTTGGAAATTCTCTAATTTGTTTGTTAGCTTTTCCAAACAAGCCGGCACTTACGTTTGGGATTCTTCTCTCGGCGTGTCCTGTCTGCCCGATAAAACCGCTCCCCGGCATTTAGAAAACAGAAAGATATTTTTACAAATTGTCTTGCATTTCGGCCGGGATGGAAATACACTAGGAGGGAACGGCGGAATTGCCATTTTCCATTGTCTTTGAAAATCCGTTCGGTAGAAAGCGGCCCGCACCTTTTGCAGGCTCGCGGAGAAGGAATGAAAGTCACCATGGCGCAAAAAAACCAAATCAAAACCGTACTTCTGCATTTCGTTATCGTGCTTGCCCTGCTGCTGTCGGCGGCGGGAATCGGATACCTGCTGCGCGGCCTTGGACTGCCGGAGGCCAACATCGTAATCGTCTTCTTTCTGGCCGTATTATTGACCTCACTTCTGATTTCAAGCTACGCCTTTGCCATTCTGGCATCTGTGCTTGCGGCTTTTCTGTTTAATTTTCTGTTTACCGAGCCTTATTTCAGCTTTGCGGTACACGCGCCCAGCTATATGGTCACCCTGTTCATCATGAGCATTGCGGCTCTGCTCACCAGCACGGTGACGTTCCATGCCAAGCGGAACGAACGAAGCGCAATGGAACGCGAGCTCGAATCCCGTGCGCTTTATGCTTTGACCAATCTGCTGACAGACGCGAAAACCTTTCCCGAAATCGCGGAGCTGGCGGCCGACACCATCAGCAAATCGGTATGCGCGGGCGCGGCCTGTCTGTGCTTTGACGAGAACGGCAAGCCGGAGGATACCTATATTCAATGCCTGCCGGGGCAGGCGGTGCGGCGCCGTACCGAGGATGTATCGGACCTCTTACAGCGTCTATCTGATTTGGACGCGGGTTTTGTCGCCGGCCCCGTATTTTACGACTGGCCGATTTACGCAAAGGATTCGATTCTGGGACTGATCCGCCTGCCGAGGGAGAAGGCGCAGCGCCTGTCTGCGGCGCAGATTCGGAT
>PPYE01780074.1_pt1 | contig 13625 bp, 9 predicted proteins | sample 1559881 | NCBI WGS metagenome assembly PPYE01 (sample SAMN08240022, study PRJNA423297) | Human gut metagenome, whole genome shotgun sequencing project.
TCCGGTTGGGCAAACAGGGATAAGACACGTAATGTATGTGGCGGAGAATATGAGAAAGCATTACCGGCCGGTGCTGAGATAGACAGCTACTCGGCTTCCGGTATACCGGCATTGATGCTTCTGTTTCCGGCAGAAAAATAATCCGAAGAGAAACGGGGCAACGACCAGATATAAAAATGAAAATACACCTGAATATCATGAACAATAAACATTTACTGATTGCTCTCGGCTTGCTTCTTGCCTGCAATCATGCTACTTATGCGCAAAAAGGAAAAAGCAAAGAAGCAAAGACCACGTTTCAGACTTCTGAACCCTGGAAACCCGAAACAGACGTACGTGCTGATGCCACGATGGTATATGGTACACTGGATAAGCCCGGAGTAACTTTTGAACAACGCATTCAGTCATGGAGAGACAAAGGTTATCTGACGGAATTTATGACCGGAGTTGCCTGGGGAGACTACAAGGACTACTTTCTGGGGAAATGGGATGGAGTAGACGGGCATCTGAAAGAAGGACAGCGCGACCGTAATGGAAATGAAATAGCTCATGGTCATCTGATCCCTTATATCGTACCTACCGAAAGTTTTATCCGCTATATGCAGGAAACACAGATCAAACGGGTGATTGACGCCGGGATAACATCCATATATCTGGAAGAACCGGAGTTTTGGATGCGTGGCGGATATAGCGAAGCTTTTAAATCCGAATGGCAGAAATATTATAATTTCCCCTGGAGAGCTCAGCACGAATCTCCCGAAAACACATACCTTTCCAACAAACTGAAATATCATCTGTACTATAATGCGCTGGATAAGATATTCACTTATGCCAAAGAATACGGAAAATCGAAAGGACTGGATATCAAATGTTATGTGCCGACGCATTCTTTGATTAATTATACTTCCTGGCAGATTGTAAGTCCGGAAGCCAGCCTGGCTTCATTGGATTGTGTAGACGGCTACATTGCCCAGGTATGGACAGGGACTGCCCGCGAACCGAATTTCTATAACGGCGTGCAGAAAGAACGTGTATTCGAGAATGCGTTTCTGGAATACGGGTGTATGAAGTCGATGACTGCACCGCTGAACCGGAAAATGTATTTCCTGACAGACCCGATCGAAGACCGTGCGAAAGACTGGCTGGACTATAAAATCAACTATCAGGCCACTTTTGCAGCACAGTTGATGTATCCTATGGTAGATACCTACGAAGTAATGCCCTGGCCGGACCGTATCTATCAGGGACTGTACCGGATAGCGGGAACGGATCAGAAAGAACGCATTCCCCGCTCTTATTCCACCCAGATGCAGACAATGGTTAATACACTGAATGATATCCGTACTTCCGATAAAAAGATTACAGGTACACAGGGCATCGGTGTACTGATGGCAAACTCACTGATGTTTCAACGTTTTCCGAATCATAACGGTTACGATGATCCGCAATTTTCCAGTTTCTACGGACAAACTTTGCCTCTGTTGAAGCGTGGTATTCCGGTAGAGCTGGTACACATGGAAAATACCCCTTTCAAAGAAACATTCAAAGGACTCCACATACTTGTCATGTCTTATTCAAACATGAAACCGATGAAACCGGAATATCACAACTATTTGGCTGATTGGGTGAAGAAGGGCGGAATACTTATCTATTGTGGAGAAGATATCGACCCTTATCAAACGGTACTGGAATGGTGGAATACAGATGGAAATGAATATAAAGCGCCTTCGGAACACCTGTTCAAGAAGATGAATCTATCTCGTAATCCGGGTGAAGGAACTTACCGCTATGGTAAAGGAACGGTGATTGTGATGCGTGAAGACCCCAAACATTTTGTTTTGAAAGCCGGAAACGATCAGAAATATTTTGAAACGATCGCATCCGCTTATCAGAAAAAGATTGGCAAAGAGATAGAAACCAAGAACAGCTTCATTGTAGAACGTGGTCCATATACCATTGCTGCTGTCATGGACGAAAGCGTTTCCAAAGAGCCACTGACGTTATCCGGATTATATATCGACCTGTTTGACAAAGACCTGCCGGTACTGACTTCCAAACAAATCCAACCGGGTGAACAGGGGTATCTTTATGATCTGAATAAAGTATCCGGTAAAATAAAAGCCAGAGTGCTCTGCGGAGCTTCTCGTATCTATGATGAGAAAGTCAGCAAACAAAGTTACTCTTTTGTAGCCAAAAGCCCGATAAATACAACCAATGTATCAAGAGTCCTCTTGCCTCGTAAACCAGAGAAAATACGTGTGAATGGAAAAGAGGAACAACCGGAATGGGATGAATCATCAAAAACTCTTCTGTTGAGTTTCGAGAACGATCCTTCCGGTGTGAATGTGTCAATAGAATGGTAAATAGATTAAATAAAACAGGTAATTAAATTATGAAACAACAACTGATGACGCTGTTGCTGGGAGCAGCCTCTGTATTTTGTAGCTGTGAGACCCAGCTGGAACAGCATGTGAAGAGCGAGTTGCGTGCTCCGGCTTATCCGCTGGTGAGCATAGACCCGTATACCAGTGCATGGTCTTTCACGGACAACTTATACGACGGTTCGGTCAAACATTGGAGCGGTAAAGATTTCCCTTTAATCGGTGTAGCTAAAGTCGACGGACAGACTTACCGCTTTATGGGAACGGAGGAACTGGAATTGAGACCTCTGGTGAAAACTTCGGAACAAGGTAACTGGACAGGAAAATATACAATTCAGCAACCTGCCGACGGATGGCAGAATGTCGGCTTCAATGATGCTGCCTGGAAAGAAGGTGAAGGTGCCTTCGGAACCATGGAGAACGAACATGTAGCCAAGACCCAGTGGGGTGAAGAATTTATCTGGGTACGCCGTGTCGCTGATATTCAGGAAGACCTGACAGGTAAGAATGTGTATCTGGAATATTCTCATGATGATGATGTGATTATCTATATCAACGGAATAAAGGTTGTAGACACAGGAAACGCTTGTAAGAAGCACGTACAGGTGAAGTTATCGGAAGAAGTGGTAGCGTCCCTGAAAAAGGGAGAAAACCTGATTGCCGCTTATTGTCACAACCGTGGAGCGAATGGCTTGCTGGATTTTGGTTTGCTGGTAGAATTGGATAATAACCGTTACTTCAATCAGACTGCACAGCAGACTTCTGCCGATGTTCAACCTATGCAGACTTATTATAACTTCACTTGTGGTCCGGTAGACTTGAATTTGACATTTACCGCGCCCCTGTTTATGGACAATCTGGACTTGATGGCACGCCCTGTCAACTATATTTCTTATGAAGTCATTTCTAACGACGGACAGGCGCACCAAGTTGAACTCTATTTTGAAGCTGCTCCTCAATGGGCACTCGATCTGCCTCATCAGGAATCCGTAGCCGACAGCTTTACTGACGGTGATCTGTTGTTCCTGCGCACCGGCAGCCGTAATCAGGACATCCTGAAAAAGAAAGGTGACGATGTACGTATTGACTGGGGACACTTCTACTTGGCTGCTGAAAAAGAGAACAGCACTTATGCTATCGGTGACGGAAAGAAACTTCGCCAAAGCTTTACAGAGAACAAACTGGAAGCTCCTACCACCAATGGTTATGACAAACTAGCTTTAGTACGCTCACTGGGTGAAACAAAGAAAGCGAACGGACACCTGCTGATCGGTTACGATGATATTTACTCTATCCAGTACTTTGGTGAAAACCTCCGTCCTTACTGGAATCGTACAGGCAGTGAAACAATCGTATCACAATTCCAGAAAGCAGAACAGGAATATAAGACTCAAATGAAAAATTGTGCAGCTTTCGATAAGAAACTGATGGCGGAGGCTGAAGCGGCCGGCGGACGCAAGTATGCCGAACTTTGCGCTCTGGCTTATCGTCAGGCATTAGCTGCCCATAAACTGGTACAAGCTCCGAATGGTGACCTGGTATTCCTTTCCAAAGAAAATTTCAGTAATGGTTCCATCGGAACAGTCGATCTGACTTATCCGGGAGCTCCGTTGCTTCTGCTTTACAATCCGGAACTGGTCAAAGCTACCATGAACCATATCTTCTATTATAGTGAAAGCGGAAAATGGCCCAAACCGTTTGCTGCTCACGACGTAGGTACATATCCGCTGGCTAACGGCCAGACTTACGGAGGCGATATGCCGATCGAAGAATCCGGCAATATGGTAGTCCTTGCTGCAGCGATTGCTGCTGTAGAAGGAAATGCCGACTACGCACAAAAGCATTGGGAAACTCTGACAACCTGGACGGATTATCTGGTTGGGACAAATTGCTGAAACTGCAGATTTTCCCGGAAAAAGTTGCTGAGACAGAAATTGCTTATTATCTTACGAAGCAAAATAAATACGGCCTTCCGCTGGATAACCGTGAAACTTATACCAAGACTGACTGGATCATGTGGACAGCTACCATGGCACAGGACAAAGCTACTTTCGAGAAGTTTATTGAACCGGTATATCTTTTTATGGATGAAACGACTACCCGCGTTCCGATGTCCGACTGGGTATTTACGGACAATCCGATTCAGAGAGGTTTCCAGGCGCGTTCCGTAGTTGGCGGCTATTTTATAAAGATGCTTGAAGAAAAACTAACTAAATAAAACAAGAACACCATGAAAAAACTCGCTCTATTAGCTTTTACTTTATTTAGTGCGTGGAATATGGATGCTAAAACGATTACCGGACCAGTGGACTATGTCAGTCCGCTGGTAGGTACTCAGTCCAAGCACGCCTTATCTACCGGAAACACTTATCCCGCTATCGCCCTTCCCTGGGGAATGAACTTTTGGGTTCCCCAGACCGGAAAAATGGGGGATGGCTGGGCATATACCTATGATGCCGATAAAATCAGAGGTTTTAAACAAACCCACCAGCCCAGCCCCTGGATCAATGATTACGGTCAGTTCTCCATCATGCCGATTACCGGTAAAGCCGTTTTCGATCAGGATCAGCGTGCCAGCTGGTTCTCGCATAAAGCAGAAACGGCTACTCCTTACTATTACAAAGTATACCTTGCCGACCATGATGTAGTAACCGAGATTGCTCCGACAGAAAGAGCGGCAGCATTCCGCTTCACTTTCCCTGAGAACGATCACTCTTATGTAGTTGTAGATGCTTTCGACAACGGTTCGTTTGTGAAAGTCATCCCTTCGGAAAACAAGATTATCGGTTATACGACCAAGAACAGCGGCGGTGTTCCCGCAAACTTCAAGAATTACTTCGTACTGGAGTTTGACAAGCCTTTTACTTATACGGCAGCTGTTGCCAATGGTAACATCGATACCAATAAACTGGAAGCCAACGATAAGCATGCCGGCGCATTGATCGGCTTTAAAACCCGTAAAGGCGAACAGGTAAATGTACGTGTAGCTTCTTCTTTCATCAGCCCCGAACAGGCGGAACTGAACTTGAAAGAGTTGGGCAAAGATAACATAGACCAGATTGCGGCAAAAGGCCGTAAGGTATGGAACGACGTTTTGGGACGTATCGAAGTGGAAGATGATGATATCGACCATTTGCGTACTTTCTACTCCTGCCTGTATCGTTCGGTACTTTTCCCCAGAAGTTTCTACGAAATAGACGCGAAAGGAGATATCGTTCACTACAGTCCTTATAATGGTGAAGTACTTCCCGGCTATATGTTTACCGATACCGGTTTTATGCTTATAATGACTGGTGTATCTATCAGCTGGGTAAGGCCTTGAACAAGCCTAAAAAGGAAATTGAGATCTTTGCAAAGAGAGCCATGAACTATAAGAATCTGTATGATCCCGAACATAAACTGATGCGCGGCAAGAATGAGGATGGCAAATTCCAGTCTCCGTTCAACCCGTTGAAGTGGGGAGACGCTTTCACCGAAGGAAACAGCTGGCATTATACCTGGTCCGTATTCCATGATCCTCAGGGATTGATCGACCTGATGGGCGGAAAAGACGGCTTCAACCAGATGATGGACTCTGTATTTATCCTGCCTCCTGTCTTTGACGACAGTTATTATGGCGGTGTCATCCACGAAATCCGTGAGATGCAGATTATGAATATGGGTAACTATGCACACGGTAACCAGCCTATCCAGCATATGCTGTATATGTACAACTACTCCGGTCAGCCGTGGAAAGCGCAGCACTGGATTCGTGAAGTGATGGATAAGCTTTATACTCCTGCTCCCGACGGTTATTGTGGTGATGAGGACAACGGCCAGACTTCTGCGTGGTATGTGTTCTCTGCCATGGGCTTCTATCCGGTATGTCCGGGTACGGATGAGTATATTCTCGGTACTCCTTACTTCAAACAGATGAAGCTGCATCTTGAAAATGGAAAGACAGTAACCATCTCCGCTCCAAATAACGGAGACGACAAACGTTATATCTCTTCCATGACCTTGAACGGCAAAGACCATACAAAGAACTACGTGACTCACGAGGACCTTATGAACGGTGCTTCCATCACTTTCAAGATGGATTCCAAACCCAATGAGCAGCGTGGTACCAAAGAAACCGATTTCCCTTATTCTTTCTCCAACGAATTTAAAAAGAAAAAGTAATTTATGAAGAAGCAAGTAAAATATATCAGTGCGGGTATGCTGGCAGGCATGCTCCTTTGTGGCGGTCAGATGCAGGCTGCAAATACGATGTCCGGAATGCATGTATGTGTGACGGACGCTATTCAGAAAGACAATCGTCCGGAAGTTTCCAAACGTCTTTTCCGTTCGAATGCGGTAGAAAAGGAAATCATCCGTGTGCAGAAACTTCTGAAAAACGAGAAACTGGCATGGATGTTCGCAAACTGTTTCCCCAATACCATCGACACTACCGTACACTTCCGCAAAGGCGCGGATGGCAAACCGGACACATTCGTTTATACGGGCGACATTCACGCAATGTGGCTTCGTGACTCGGGTGCGCAGGTATGGCCGTATGTGCAGTTGGCAAACTCCGATCCCGAACTGAAAGAGATGCTGGCAGGTGTTATCCTCCGCCAGTTCAAATGTATCAATATCGATCCGTATGCAAACGCATTTAATGACGGTGCCGTTGAAGACAATCACTGGATGAGTGACCTGACCGATATGAAGCCGGAACTGCACGAACGTAAATGGGAAATCGATTCACTTTGCTACCCGCTGCGTCTGGCTTATCACTACTGGAAAACAACCGGAGATGCCAGCATCTTCTCAGAAGAATGGATTCAGGCTATCACCAATGTGCTGAAAACATTCAAGGAACAACAACGCAAAGACGGAGTTGGCCCGTATAAATTCCAGCGTAAGACAGAACGTGCATTGGATACATTGAATAATGACGGACTCGGAGCACCTAAAATCTATGCTTTTGAGGTAGACGGCTTCGGAAATCACTTCCTGATGGATGATGCCAATGTACCGAGCCTGCTTGCCATGCCTTATCTGGGTGATGTAGATGTAAACGATCCTATCTATCAGAATACCCGTAAATTCGTGTGGAGCGAAGACAATCCTTACTTCTTCAAAGGCAAGGCAGGCGAAGGTATCGGCGGACCGCATATCGGTTATGATATGGTGTGGCCGATGAGTATCATGATGAAAGCCTTCACCAGCAAGGATGATGCGGAAATCAAAACCTGTATCAAAATGCTGATGGATACCGATGCCGGAACAGGCTTTATGCACGAATCTTTCCACAAAGACGATCCGAAGAACTTCACCCGTGCCTGGTTTGCCTGGCAGAATACGCTTTTCGGAGAACTGATTCTTAAGTTGGTCAACGAAGGCAAAGTAGATTTATTGAATAGTATCAATTAATAGAATACCATGAAAAAGTTATGTGTATGGGCAGTTGCCGCCCTCTTAATGGCAGCTTGTACACCGAAAGCCGAGAAAACAACGGATTCCGGTTTATTGCAAAGTAACTTCCAGATGGAAGTGGATGGAAAGAAAACAGATTTGTATACCTTGCGCAACAAGAACAACATGGAAGTTTGTGTAACGAACTTCGGTGGTCGTATCGTTTCAGTGATGGTACCCGACAAGGACGGACAGATGCGTGATGTAGTGCTCGGCTTCGATTCGATTCAGGATTATGTCAGCAAGCCTTCGGACTTCGGAGCAAGCATCGGCCGTTATGCTAACCGTATCAACCAAGGTCGATTTACTTTGGACGGTACTGAGTATCAGTTGCCTCAGAATAATTACGGTCACTGCCTGCATGGCGGTCCGCAAGGATTCCAGTACCGTGTGTTTGATGCCGTTCAGCCGAATCCGCAAGAACTGGAATTGACTTACACGGCAGAAGATGGCGAAGAAGGTTTCCCGGGAAATATCACTTGTAAAGTATTGATGAAGCTGACAGACGATAATGCGATCGATATCCGTTACGAAGCGGAAACTGACAAGCCGACCATTGTGAATATGACCAACCACTCTTACTTCAATCTTGACGGAGACGCAGCCCGTAATGAGGCGCATCTGCTGACAATTGATGCTGACTATTATACTCCGGTAGACAGTACCTTCATGACTACAGGCGAGATCGCTCCGGTTGAAGGAACTCCGATGGACTTCCGCACTCCGACTCCGGTAGGCGCACGTATCAATGACTACGATTTCGTACAGTTGAAGAATGGTAACGGTTACGATCATAACTGGGTATTGAATACTAAGGGCGACATTACCCGTAAGTGTGCTACTCTCGAATCACCGCTGACTGGTATCGTACTCGATGTATATACTAACGAACCGGGTATTCAAGTATATGCAGGAAACTTCCTGGATGGTTCGTTGACCGGAAAGAAAGGTATCACTTACAACCAGCGTGCTTCCGTATGTCTCGAAACTCAGAAGTATCCGGATACTCCGAACAAACCGGAATGGCCTTCGGCAGTACTTCGTCCGGGCGAGAAATATATGAGTCAGTGTATCTTTAAGTTCTCTGTAGACAAGAATTAAAGATAAGTTATATCATTAGTTAACCCAGGGGTGACTAAGAAGTCGGTGCTATCTCCAATCTCCTCCTTCCCGAAGGAGGAGATTGGAGATACTACCAACTTTTTAATCAGTCCAGATACTATTTTAGAAGCATGAAAAACAACCGAAGCAGATGGTATGCCCTTCTTTTAGTCGTGTTATCTATCATGACACCGTCAGTTGCACAAAATACAAAGTATGTCAACTTGTTTATCGGTACTTCCGGTGATAACGGACAGGTAGCTCCGGGCGCTGCCGCTCCTTTCGGAATGGTTTGTGTGTGTCCGGATAATGATCCGCGTAGCCATGCCGGTTATGATTATGCAGTGACGAAAGTCTCCGGTATCTCTGTCAACCGCCTCTCCGGAGTGGGATGTAGTGGCGGAGGAGGAAACCTGCGCATTCGTCCGGTAGCTCCTTCACAGGAATTGCATATTAAAAAGTCCCGCGAGAAAGCAACTCCCGGATATTACTCGACAGCTTTTACTAATGGTATCAAAACTGAATTGACAGCGACCAACGCTATGGCGGTGGAACGCTATAAATTTCCCCGAAGCCTTTCCGCTGCCCTTTGGATAGACTTCGCCTCTACGTTTGAAGACGTAGCTACCTGCTATTATAAACGTATATCGGAAACTTGCATCGAAGGCTATGTACAGGCAAAGAACGTCTGCGGACATGGACGCTACAAACTCTATTTCTCCTTAAATACCAGCCATCCTTTCCAGTTGGAAGAACAGAAAGAGACGACTGCCTGCCTTACCTTTGGCAAAAAGGTACGTTCGGTGGAAGTCCGTATCGGACTGTCTGCGTTAAGTTCCGAACTGGCGAGCTGGGAATGTGCCCGTTGGGAAAAGATGGACTTCGAAGATGTGAAATCCCGGACCGCTGATCAGTGGGAAAAACAACTGTCGGCTATCGACGTCAAAGGAGGCAAGAAAGATGACAGGGTCATTTTCTATACTTCCCTGTATCGTACTTACCTGAGTCCGGCGGATGTCAGTTCTCCGGACGGAGCTTATCTGGGTACGGATGGAAAAGTGTATATCTCAGAAGACTTCCGATATTACAGTAACTGGTCGTTATGGGATACCTTCCGCACTAAATTCCCTTTGTTGGTACTGACCGAACCTGCGAAGATGCGGGATATGGCGACTTCCCTGATTCATCTGTATGCAACGGGAAAGAAAGACTGGTCCACCGGATTCGAGTCTACCCCGACAGTACGTACGGAACATGCCGTAATTCTTTTGTTGGACGCTTACCGGAAAGGAATTACCAACCTTGATTTCCGTAAAGGATACGCTGGTATGAAGCAGGAAATGGAGCGGTTGCCCATGCGTTCGCCCGACCAGAAGATGGAATCGGCGTATGACTTGTGGGCAATGGCAAAGATTGCGGAAATCATCGGTGAAAAGGCGGATTCCGAACAATACCGGCAACGTTCGGTCTCTCTTTTTGAAGAAACATGGAAGAAGGAATTTATGAATGTGACTCCCGCTTTTGAAGTGATGAAGAACAACGGACTCTATCAGGGAACCCGTTGGCAATACCGATGGGCAGCTCCACAATACATTGATAAAATGATAGAATGGGTAGGGCAGGACTCTCTTCGTTTGCAACTTACCTATTTCTTCGACCATCACCTTTATAATCAGGGAAACGAACCGGATATCCATGTTCCTTACCTGTTCAACCGACTTGGGGCACCGGAGAAAACCCAGCAGATAGTACGCAGTCTGATGACCGAACCGATGATCCATAAATATGGAGGCAACTCGGAATTTAAGACTCCTTATCTGGGTAAAGCATTCAAGAATGCCCCCGAAGGGTATAGTCCCGAAATGGACGAAGACGACGGTACGATGAGTCACAATGAACTGATAAAAGGCGGAGAATTGATTTATAATTATAAATAAACCGAATTAAAACAAGGCTGACTAAAAAGTCGGTAGTATCTCCAAAAAAATATTCAAAATGAAACAGAAACGATCTTTTAAAATAGGTGTTGCGGGTACGCTGCTGACTGTCGGGTTACTGACAGCAGCTTTTACTACACGCACAGCCAGTGAGTCTGTAAGGGTGATGGACCGCCCCGACACAGAATCGACGAATGTGAATTATGTGAGCTATCGGGCCCCGCTCCGTCCGTTGAACTTTATTAAGCTGCCTGTCGGCAGCATCCAGCCGGAAGGCTGGGTAAAGAAGTACCTCGAACTGCAACGTGACGGGCTGACCGGACATCTGGGAGAAATCAGTGCCTGGCTGGAGAAAGATAATAACGCCTGGCTGACAACCGGTGGTGATCATGGCTGGGAAGAAGTACCTTACTGGCTGAAAGGTTATGGCAACCTTGCCTATATCCTGAATGACCCGAAGATGATTGCAGAAACAAAAACATGGATTGAAGGTGTATTTGCCAGTTGCCAGCCCGATGGATACTTCGGTCCTGTCAACGAACGGAACGGCAAGCGTGAATTGTGGGCACAGATGATTATGCTCTGGTGTCTGCAATCTTATTATGAGTATTCTCAGGACCAACGGGTTATTGACCTGATGACGAACTACTTCAAATGGCAGATGACTGTCCCCGACGATAAACTTCTGGAAGACTATTGGGAAAACAGCCGTGGCGGTGACAACATCATCAGTATCTATTGGCTTTATAACCATACCGGAGATGCCTTCCTGCTGGACCTTGCCAAGAAGATTCACCGCAACACAGCCGACTGGACAAAATCAACCTCCCTGCCCAACTGGCACAATGTGAACATCGCCCAGTGTTTCCGCGAACCTGCCACTTATTATATGCAGACCGGAGATTCCGCCATGCTCAAAGCCTCTTATAATGTACATCATTTGATCCGTCGTACTTTTGGCCAGGTTCCGGGCGGTATGTTCGGTGCCGACGAGAATGCCCGTCTGGGATATATCGATCCTCGTCAGGGAGTGGAAACCTGCGGACTGGTGGAACAGATGGCTTCCGATGAGATCATGCTCTGTATGACAGGTGACCCGATGTGGGCTGAGCATTGCGAAGAAGTAGCTTTCAACTCTTATCCTGCCGCTGTGATGCCGGACTTCAAGGCTTTGCGCTACATCACTTGTCCGAATCATACTGTCAGTGACTCAAAGAACCATCATCCGGGTATTGACAACCGTGGTCCGTTCCTTTCCATGAATCCGTTCAGTAGCCGTTGCTGTCAGCATAACCATGCACAAGGCTGGCCTTATTTTTCGGAACATCTGATATTGGCAACTCCCGACAACGGTATTGCTGCCGCCATCTATGCTGCTTGTAAAGCTACGGTAAAAGTGGGTAATGGAAAAGAAATCGTCCTTCACGAAGAGACTAACTATCCTTTTGAAGAAGGCATCAAATTCACCGTTTCTACCGATGAAAAGGTCGATTTTCCGTTCTACCTCCGCATTCCTTCATGGACTGAAGGAGCCGAAGTGCGTGTCAACGGAAAGAAGATCAGTGTGAAACCTGTATCCGGTAAATACCTTTGTATCGAACGCGAATGGGCGGATGGTGATAAAGTAGAAATGACTCTTCCGATGTCTTTGTCCATGCGTACGTGGCAAGTCAATAAGAACAGTGTAAGTGTGGATTATGGTCCGTTGACTTTATCTCTGAAGATTGACGAGAAATATATAGAAAAAGACAGTCGTGAAACGGCTATCGGTGACTCCAAATGGCAGAAAGGTGCTGACCCGAAGAAGTGGCCTACTACTGAAATCTATGCTAACAGTCCCTGGAACTATTCGTTGGTATTGGATAAGAAAGAGCCTTTGAAGAACTTCAAAGTCGTTCGTAAGTCCTGGCCTGCTGATAACTTCCCGTTCACGGTGGCCAATGTGCCTTTGGAAGTGAAAGCTACCGGCCGGATTATCCCCGAATGGCAGATTGACGAAACTGGACTTTGCGGTGTATTGCCCGAAGAAGATGCGGTGAAAGGCGCTAAAGAAGAGATTACATTGATTCCGATGGGAGCGGCCCGGTTGAGAATATCGGCTTTCCCGAATACAAAGGAGTAACTGGTGATGGAATCAGTTTACTTGAATTTGTTATAAGATAAATCATTTTGATTTAGAAAGATATAAGTGTTTATGATTGCATCATTGGCGAAATGACTGATTTGTGCTATTATTTGGAAAGAATGTTGCCTCCAAACTATCAGAATTTCGCCAATTTTGCAATCTAAATAAAAGATGTTCGTTGAACTAATTTATAATAATACTTATATCAACCATGAAGAATTTAGCATTATGGGCTGTTTCTGCCCTTTTTGTAGCTGCTTGTACCCCGAAAGCCGAGCAACCAACCGACTCCGGCCTGTTAAGAACTAACTTCCAGACTGAAGTAGGTGGTAAGAAAACCGATCTGTACACCCTTCGTAACAAGAACAACATGGAAGTTTGTGTGACGAATTTCGGTGGACGCATTGTTTCTGTGATGGTCCCCGATAAAGACGGTAAGATGCAGGATGTAGTTTTAGGTTTCGATTCTATTCAGGATTATATCAGCAAACCTTCTGATTTTGGTGCCAGCATCGGTCGTTACGCAAACCGTATCAATCAAGGTCGATTCACATTGGACAGCATTGAATATCAGTTGCCTCAGAATAATTACGGTCATTGCCTGCATGGCGGTCCCAATGGATTCCAGTATCGTGTGTTTGA
>PPYE01585707.1_pt1 | contig 13622 bp, 10 predicted proteins | sample 1559881 | NCBI WGS metagenome assembly PPYE01 (sample SAMN08240022, study PRJNA423297) | Human gut metagenome, whole genome shotgun sequencing project.
GGTTTGGAGGGGGCGGGGGAAGCTTTTCTTCAGAAAAGTTCCCCCGCCCCCTCCAAGTCTTTCTCAATCAGCCTTCCAATTCCAAACTACTCCTGCACGACCCAAGGGAGGCCGCGGAGGTTGAGCTGCTCCATGAACGGATCGGGATCGAGCTGTTCCATGTTCCAGACGCCGGGCTGCATCCACTTGCCGGTCACCATCATCATGGCGCCGATCATGGCGGGCACGCCGGTGGTGTAGGAAATGGCCTGGCTGCCGACTTCGGCGTAGCAGGCTTCGTGATCGCAGATATTGTAGATGTAGGCGGACTTTTCCTTGCCGTCCTTCACACCCTTCATCACGCAGCCGATGCAGGTCTTGCCCTTGGTCAGCGGGCCGAGGGAGGCCGGATCGGGCAGGAGCTTGCCGAGGAATTGGATGGGCACGATCTGCTGGCCCTGGAATTCCACGGGCTCGATGCCGGTCATGCCGACGTTGCCGAGCACCTTGAGATGGTTCAGGTAGTTCTCGGAGAAGGTCATCCAGAAACGGGCGCGACGGATGCCCTTGAGGTTCTGAACGAGGGACTCAAGCTCCTCGTGATACATGAGGAAACACTTCTTGGGCCCGATGCCGTCCGGGAAATCGTAGGTCATGGACCACGAAAGCGGATCGGTTTCCACCCACTCGCCGCGTTCCCAGTAACGGCCCTTGGCGGTCACTTCGCGGATGTTGATTTCCGGGTTGAAGTTCGTGGCGAAGGGCTGCCCGTGGTCGCCCGCGTTGCAGTCGATGATGTCGAGGACGTGGATCTCGTCGAACAGGTGCTTCTGGGCATAGGCCGCAAACACGTTGGTCACGCCGGGGTCGAAGCCGCTGCCGAGCAGGGCCATCAGGCCGGCGTCCTTGAACTTCTGCTGATAGGCCCACTGCCATTTATATTCGAACTTCGCCACATCCAGCGGTTCGTAGTTGGCGGTGTCCATGTAGTGCACGCCCGCTTCAAGGCAGGCGTCCATGATGGTGAGATCCTGATACGGCAGGGCCACGTTGATCACCATGACGGGCTTGTAGCGCTTGATCAGCGCCACCAGCTCGGGCACGTCGTCGGCGTTCACGCGCGCCGTCTCGATGATGCGGCCCGTGCGTTCCTTGATGCTCGCGGCAATGGCGTCGCACTTGGAAACCGTGCGGCTCGCCAGCATGATCTCGGTGAAAACTTCGGGATTCTGCGCGCACTTGTGCGCCACAACGCTGCCGACGCCGCCCGCGCCGATAATAAGAACTCGTGCCATTCTTTTCTCCTTTTGAATGCCTTCCGGCGGGCTGGGGGAATGACTCCCGCCCCCTCAGCGCGAAGGCGGCAGCGGTTGCGCCGCTCCCGCCACGGTATGCCGTGCGCTTCGGGGAAAGCCCCTCCGGGGACTGCTATGCAACAAAAAATCGTTATGCCACCCAAACAGCCGTCAACCAATAGCCGGGTCAAGGGGCCGGGGGACGGCGTCCCCCGGTCCTCCTACCGCTCGAAGTACGTATAGCCGCGCAAACCGTCTTCGAACGTTTGCAGGATTTTGTAACGCTCCGAAGGCGTGATGCGCTTCTCGCGCACGGCACGCTCGGCGGCTTCACGGAGATCCTCAAGGATGCGCCGGGGATCGTATTCCACATAGTCGAGGATGTCGGCCACGGAATCGCCCCTGATCTCGCGGACGAACTGGTAGGAGCCGTCCTCGCTGATGCGGATGGACACGACGTTGGTGTCCCCGAGCAGGTTGTGCAGGTCGCCGAGGGTTTCCTGATACGCGCCCACAAGAAACACGCCGAGATAATATTCATCGCCGTCCACAAGGGGATGCAGATCGAGGGAAGTGCGCATACCCTGCGGGTCGATGAACTTGTCGATGCGCCCGTCGCTGTCGCAGGTGATATCCGAAATGACCGCCTTGCGGGACGGGAATTCCGTCAGGCGGTGCACCGGCATGACCGGGAACAGCTGATCGATGGCCCACGCGTCGGGGAGTGACTGGAACACGCTGAAATTGCCGTAGTAGATGTCGGCAAGCGTGCTGTCGATGTCCGCGAGTTCCTTGGGCGTGTGCTTGAGCTTTTCCTTTTCCTCGGCGATGCGGTTGATGATCGCCCAGAAGTACTTGTCCGCGAGCGTCCGCTGCCGGAGCGTAACGCGTCCGGTTATGAACAGCTGGCGCATTTCGTCCCGGTAGTAGACGGCGTCGTTGTAGCACTCCTGAAGGTTGCGGACGGACAGGCCCTGCAAGACTTCACGGAGGTTGACCACCGGTTCCGGCACGTCTTCGGGCAGGACATCGGGGATGCTCTCGCCCGTTTCGGCGATGCTCACGTCGAGGATGTTGAACAGGAGGATGGAATAGTAGGCCACGGTGGCGCGGCCCGATTCCGTAACGATGTGCGGGTGTTCGATGCCCTGCTGGTCGAGGATGGTCATGACCGCTTCCACGACGTCGGTACAGTATTCGTCCATCGAATAGTTGCGGCTGCTCACATAGTTGGTGTGCGAGCCGTCGTAGTCCACGGCGAGGCCGCCGCCGAGGTCGAGATACCCCATCTTCGCGCCTTCCTGCACGAGGCCCGCATAGACGCGGGTGCTCTCCATGACGGCGGTACGGATGTCGCGGATGTTGGGGACCTGCGAACCAAGGTGGTAGTGCAGGAGCTGGAGGCAGTCGAGCATGTCGTGCTGCTTCAGGGTGTCCACGATATCCACCACCTGCGCCGTGGTCAGGCCGAAGGCGGAGCGTTCGCCGCAGGAACCGGCCCAGTGGCCGCTGCCCTTGGTGATGAGCTTGACGCGCACGCCGAGGAGCGGGCGCACGCCGAGCGCGGCGGAGCGTTCGAGGATCAGCTCCAGCTCGCCGGGCATTTCCATGACGAAAATGCACTTGAACCCCATACGTACGGCGGAGAGGCCGAGGTCGATGAACTCCTCGTCCTTGTAGCCGTTGCAGATGAGGCAGGCTTCCGGGTCTTTGAGCTGGGAAATGGCGGAAATGAGTTCGGCTTTGGAACCGACTTCGAGGCCGTGGTGAAAGCGCGAGCCGAACTGGGCGATCTTCTCGACCGTATGCTGCTGCTGGTTCACCTTAATGGGGAAGACGCCGCGGTATTCGCCCTTGTAGCCGAGCGAGGCGATGGCCTTGCGGAACGACTCGTGCAGCAGGGTGATCTGCGAATCAAGAATGTTTTCAATGCGCAACAGGACCGGCATGTCGTAGCCACGCTCGCGCATACCCCGAATGACCTCGGGGACGCTGACGGCCACGCCCTTGTTTTCGCCGGAAGGATAAATCACGACATCGCCCTCGGGCGAAACGCCGAAGTAGCCGGCCCCCCAGTTACGGATGCCGTACAGTTCGGTGGAATCTTCCACACTCCATTGCTGGAGAGTGCGTTTTATCGCCACGTAACGGAACCTCTCAAGGTAATCGGTTGAACAGGCGCGGGACCCCTGCCCCGTGACACAGCCATCGCAACGCGTTCCAAGCCTACGCCGCCCATGCGGCTGCGGGGTGACATTTCCGCGCCGTTTGGCGAACGATACGCTCCGGAAGGAAAACGCCCCGTTCCTCGGGAGAAAATCCGGGGGAACCGGGGCGGCCTGCGCGTACGAAAAACAGTCAGATACAGTTTGGAATATACCGTCAAAAAGACAATATTGTCAACAAGCCAGAGCCCAGCCCTCCGTGCGGAGCGGCGCGTTTTCGCAAAGGATTCCGCACCCCGGCGGAACGGGGCCGTCCGGGCGCGGCATGATTGCGCGGCAAAAATATCTGTGCTAGGAGAAAGGTTTGGAATCAGCCGGACTTCCGCTTCGGCCGCTTCCGGAATCGTCTTGTGTTTTCCTGTCCGGTTTTAGGTGCAGGTTTGACCACGCCCAACCCTCAGTGAGGAAAAAATGAAACGGATTGCTCTTCGTTGGCTCGGAGCTCTGCTGCTCTCCATCACTCTTGCCGCCCCCGCCCTGGCCGCCGGCAAGCACCTCATCAACGGCATCGACGCCAACTATCCTCCGTTCGCCTACGTGGACGAAACCGGCAAGCCCGCCGGGTTCGACGTCGACTCCATGAACTGGATCGCCAAGAAGATGGGCTTTACCGTGGAGCACAAGCCGATGGACTGGGACGGCATCATCCCCGCCCTGCTCGCCAAGAAGATCGACATGGTCTGCTCCGGCATGAGCATCAGCCCCGAACGCAAGGCGCAGGCGAACTTCTCCGATCCCTACTGGACCATCCGCAAGATTTTCATCACCAAGAAGGGCTCCAAGGTCACCGAAGACCAGATCTACAACGGCAAGATCAAGCTCGGCGTCCAGCGCGGCACCAACGAACACGAAATGCTCCAGAAGGCGCAGGCCGAAAAGAAGTACAACTATCAGCTGCGCTTCTATGACTCCGGCCCCATGGCCATCGAAGACCTTCTGAACGGCCGCATCGACGCCATCGGCCTTGACGCCGCCCCCGCCGAAGACGCCATGCGCAAGGGCAAGCCCGTGCAGGAAGTGGGCGTGTTCGGTTCCGACGAGTTCGGCGTGGCCATCCGCAAGGACGACGCCGAAACCATGAAGCTCGTCAACGAAGGCTACAAGCTCCTCAAGGCCGATCCCTACTGGAAGGAACTCCAGGCCAAGTACCTCGGCAACAAGTAATGACGCTCACGCCGGGGGCCGCACGGCCCCCGGCGTTTTCGACGCGCTTACGCAAGACCGGCGACGCGGCCTCTCTCCGCCGTCGCCGCCTTGTTGTCAGGACTTCCCTCTTCGGGAAGACTGGCGTATGCTAGAACGCTTTTCGCGGAGCGGGCGCGGTCTTCGGCATCCGCCCAGACCCTCCGGTTCCGGGCGCGCAAGCCCTTCTACGGGCCCCGCGCAGAGCGTGTTTCCTTTGAAAGGCGCTACGCTTCAAAATCCATTCAGCCGGAAAACACCGTTTTCGGCGGAATCCACGCCGTGTTGCGGCGCGCCGGACATGCGTTCGGCGTTCAGGCATTCCCATTTGGGAACGCTTTGACCCTCAACCCCCATTCCGTGAGTCGAGATGCTGGAAATAGTGGACAAAATCCCGGTTATTCTCAACGCGTTGCCCTACATCCTTCAGGGCAGCGTCGTAACCCTCATCACCGTCATCGGATCTCTGGCGCTCGGGTTCTGCATCGGCCTTCCCCTCGCCGTGCTGCAGGTGTACGGCCCTTCGTTCATCCGCCGCCTCATCGGCGTCTATGTGTGGTTTTTCCGGGGAATGCCCATCCTGCTCCTGCTGTTCCTCTTCTATTTCGGGCTGTTCGAGGTCATCGGCCTGAACCTGTCCACCATCACGGCGTCCTGCCTCGTCCTCGGCATGGCGAGCGCGGCCTACCAGTCCCAGATTTTCCGCGGCTCCATCGAGACGCTCCCGGTGGGCCAGTTCCGCGCGGCCCGCGCCCTCGGCATGAACGACGGGCAGGCCATCCGGCATATCGTCCTTCCGCAGGCCCTGCGCCTGTCCATCCCCGGCTGGTCCAACGAATTTTCCATCCTGCTCAAGGACTCGGCCCTGTGCTTCGTCCTCGGGACCCCGGAAATCATGGCCCGCACCCACTTCGTGGCCTCGCGGACCTACGAGCACCTGCCGCTCTACATTACGGCAGGCCTGTTGTACTTCGGCATCACCCTTGTGGGCGTGCACATCCTCCGCGTGCTGGAACGCAAGGTCCATATTCCCGGTTACGCCGTCAGCGGCTCCATGTGAGGCACGTCACCATGAACACCACCCCTATCCTGCGCGCCACCAACATCGTCAAGAAACTCGGCGGCAAAACGATCCTCAACGACGTGTCCCTCGATGTGCACAAAGGCGACGTGAAAGTGGTCATCGGCCCTTCCGGTGCTGGCAAAAGCACGTTCCTCCAGTGCCTCAACTACCTCCTGCCCCCGGACTCCGGCGACATCTGGCTTGAGGGAAAGAAGGTCAACGCCCGCGACACAAGGGAACTGTGCGCCCTGCGGCAGCAGGTCGGCATGATCTTTCAGGACTTCAACCTGTTCGATCACCTCACCGCCGAGGAGAACGTCTCCATCGCCCTGCGCAAGGTCATGGGCTGCAACAAGGCCGAAGCCCGCAACCGCGCCCTGACCGAACTCAGCCGCGTGGGCCTCGCCAAGCGCGCCGCGCTCTACCCCGCCCAGCTTTCCGGCGGGCAGAAGCAGCGCGTCGCCATCGCCCGCGCCCTTGCCATGGACCCCAAGGTCATGCTCCTCGACGAGCCTACCTCCGCCCTCGACCCCGAGCTTGTCGGCGAAGTGCTCTCGGTTATCCGTGACCTCGCGGACGGCGGCATGACCATGATCATGGCCACGCACCAGATGGATTTCGCCCGCGCCCTCGCTACGGACATCCTGTTCATGGAACAGGGCAAGATCATCGAGCAGGGCGCGCCCGACGTGCTGCTGGCCCCCGGCTCCGGCACGCGCACCAGCGATTTCTGCGGCAAGCTGTTCGACCTGCGCGGCACCGAAAAATCCGACGAGCCCACAGTCAGCGAACTCCTCACCGGCGACCTGTCCCACGACATCACCGACGACGGCAGCGAATCGTCCATGATCCCCGACGCCCCGAAAAAGGACTAGACGATGCAGTGGCTTGATCCCGACTTCATCTTCCAGACGGTCCTCCCCGCGCTCAACCGGGGGCTCGTCATGTCCATCGCCCTGATCGTGCCCTCAGCGACCATCGGGTTCGTGCTCGGCGTCCTCACCGGCGTGGCCCGCGTCTTCGGCCCCAAATGGCTCCGCAGCCTCGGGAACGGCTTCACCACCATCTTCCGCGGCGTGCCGCTCGTGGTGCAGCTCATGATCCTCTATTTCGGCCTGCCCAACCTCGGCATTTACCTCGAGCCCTATCCCGCCTCCGTGCTCGGCTTCATCCTCTGCACGGGCGCGTACCAGTCGGAATACGTCCGCGGCGCGCTGCTCTCCATCCGGCAGGGGCAGATCAAGGCGGCCTATGCCCTCGGATTCACCAAGCTGCAGACCATCCTCTGGGTGGTCATCCCGCAGGCCGCCCGGCGCGCCCTGCCCGGCTGCGGCAACGAAATCATTTATCTGATCAAATATTCCTCCCTCGCCTACATCATCACCTGCATCGAGCTTACCGGCGAGGCCAAGGTACTTGTTTCGCGTTCGTTCCGGCCCACGGAAGTCTACATTGTGGCGGGCATCTACTATCTTGTCCTCGTCTCCTTCGCCACGTGGTTCCTCCAGAAGCTCGAACGCAAGTTCGCCATTCCCGGCTTCGGGAAGAAGTAAGCGCAGGGCGCCGCCCTGCACCCGCTGAGGCTCCGCCTCAGACTCCGCCGGGGAGAGAGCCTCCCCCGGCCCCGGCGTAAACGGAAACGACACAACGAGGTTCCATTACCCACAGAATAAACGGCAACGCCGTTTATTCCATTTTTTAAGAAAACGACACAACCGACATAAAGCCTCAACCTCTCGCGTTTCCATAACCGAGGGGTTTGGGGGGAATCATTCCCCCCAAGCAGGGCCAAGGGGCGGCAGCCCCTTGCCGCCGGAGGCACTACCCATTCTCGAAAAAAGGACATGCTTCAATGCCCGTACAGGAACATATCCGCAATTTCAGCATCATCGCCCATATCGACCACGGCAAGTCGACGCTCGCCGACCGCATCCTTGAGATCACGGGGCTGGTGTCGGAACGCGAAAAACGCGACCAGTACCTTGACCGCATGGACATCGAACGCGAGCGCGGCATCACCATCAAGGCGCAGAGCGTCCGCATCCCCTACAAGTCGAAAAACGGCAAGCAGTACCTGCTGAACCTCATCGATACGCCCGGCCACGTAGACTTCAACTATGAAGTCTCCCGTTCGCTGGCGGCCTGCGAAGGCGCGCTGCTGGTGGTGGACGCCACGCAGGGCGTGGAGGCGCAGACGCTCGCCAACGTCTACCTCGCCCTCGACCACAACCACGAGATCATCCCGGTCCTCAACAAAATCGACCTCCCGAGTTCCGACGTGGAGCGGGTGAAGTCCGAAATTGAAGAAGACATCGGGCTGGACTGCTCCAAAGCCCTGCCCGTCAGCGCCAAGACCGGCGACGGCGTGCCCGACGTGCTCGAAGCCATTGTGGAGCGCCTGCCCGCGCCCGAGGGCAACCCCAACGCGCCGCTCAAGGCACTCATTTTCGACTCGTGGTATGACTCCTATCAGGGCGTCGTGGTCATGTTCCGCATCATGGACGGGACGCTCCGCAAAGGCGACAAGATCGAGCTGTTCGCCACAAAGAAGACCTACGAAGTCATCCGGCTCGGCGTGTTCTCGCCCGAGTCCCGCGATATGGATCAGCTTTCCGCGGGCGAGGTGGGCTTCCTCTGCGGCAACATCAAGGAACTGGGCGACGCCAAGGTCGGCGACACCATCACGCTGGCGGAACGCCCTTGCGCCGAGGCCGTGCCCGGCTTCAAGGAAGTGAAGGCGGTGGTCTTCTGCGGCCTTTACCCGTCCGATCCGAGCGATTACGAGCAGCTCAAGTTCGCGCTGGAAAAACTCCAGCTCAACGACGCGGCCTTCTCGTGGGAACCGGAAACCTCGCAGGCCCTCGGCTTCGGCTTCCGCTGCGGCTTCCTCGGCCTCCTGCACATGGAAATCATTCAGGAACGCCTCGAACGCGAATTCCAGGTGGACCTCATCGCCACGGCACCCTCGGTCATCTACCGGGTGGAGACGACGGACGGCAAGACCACGGAAATCGACAACCCGTCGAAGCTCCCCGATCCCGCCCGCATCACCAACCTCTATGAGCCCTACGTCCGCATCGACATCCATGTCCCGAGCGACTATGTCGGCAACGTGATGAAGCTCTGCGAGGAAAAGCGCGGCATCCAGAAGAACATGGGGTATCTGGCCCAGAACCGCGTCGTCATCACCTACGAGCTGCCCTTTGCGGAAATCGTGTTCGACTTCTTCGACCGCCTGAAGTCCGCCACGCGCGGTTACGCCTCAATGGACTACGAAGTGATCGACTACCGGGCCTCGAACCTCGTGCGTCTGGATATCCTCCTGAACGGCGAAGCCGTGGACGCCCTCGCGGTCATCGTGCACAAGGACAAATCCTACGCCTACGGGCGTGCGCTTGCCCTCAAGCTCAAGCGCACCATCCCGCGCCAGATGTTCGAAGTGGCGATTCAGGCCGCCATCGGCCAGAAGGTCATCGCCCGCGAAACCATTTCCGCGCTCCGCAAGAACGTAACCGCCAAGTGCTACGGCGGCGACATTACCCGTAAGCGCAAGCTCCTCGAAAAGCAGAAGGAAGGCAAAAAGCGCATGAAGCGCATGGGCAACGTCGAGCTGCCCCAGGAGGCCTTCCTCGCCGCCTTGCAGGTCGGGGACGAGTAGAAAGCAATTGGAGGGGGCATACCTCCTCCCGATCCCATAACAAAAGAAAAGGACAGATTCTCGAAATCTGTCCTTTTCTTATTTGGGCCATTCCATTCCAACAGGCTAATCTACATAGCCCTTTTTTCTTTTCCGTCTATGCCGGAAACCAAGAAGCCAATGCACCCGCTCAACCTTCCGCCCACAGGGACCCCCGGGAACGGGGATTCAATAAAACCGAAAGTCTTTGGAAAGGGAGAGATGGGGTTTGGGGAAGGGAGGGAAAGCTTTTCTTCAGAAAAATTTTCCCTCCCTTCCCCAATCTTCCACTTCTACTTCCCCATCAACCCCGCTATCTCCTCCCGCAGGACGCGGGCGGCGGCCTCGGCGGCAATGCGGTCAAGCTCGTTCTGAATACGGCTCATAACGTCGGCGGTGATGGCTTCGGTGTCGGGGAGATCCGGCAGGATAAGCTGCGGAAGCGGGCGGCTCTCCAACTCCTGCACGCGCCGTTCCAATTGCTCCAGGGCGCGGGCCGAAGCTTCCTGCTCCTCGGAGGCTTTTTCCATGTCCACACGGACGAGGGCAAGGACATCCTGCACGATGCCGGCGGCGTCGGGAGCCTGCACGGGCCGGCTCTCCAACAGCGCGAGCCGCCGCTCCAGCGATTCCAGCGCAAGGCCAAGCACATCCGGGCCGTCATCGGGATCGGCTTCCGGAGAAGAGGATTCCCAAGGGATCTCAGCGGAACGGGAGGGGATGGGAGGGAATGGGGGCTCTTCGGCCACCTCGGCGGAGGAACCGGGAAGCGGTGCGGCTTCGGGGGCCGAAGCGTAAACGCCCGAAGGCGTGGAACCAAGCTCCGCCGCAAGCGATTTCAACTGACCGCACAGGGCATTGCCTTCCGTAAGCAGAGACTGGATGTCGCCGGAGATCGCGGAGACGTTGAGATCCTGCTCAGCGGCGCCATCCGCGCGCTGTTCCAAGGCGACCACCCGTTCATTGAGACGGCTCAAGGCTTCCTCCAGCCGGATAATACGTTCTTCCATTTCATGGCCGCATGAGGGCTCCGCTTGCGGCACGGCGGCGCTGACGGGAACGCCCGGCACAGCCACGGGCACGAACGCAAGCGCCCGATCCGAGCCGTCCCCGGAAGGTTCCGGCAACGGCTCGGCAACCTCATCCGCCGATACGGAAGAGGGCAACGCTTCCGACGGTTCCTCAACAGCCCCTTCCGGCGCGGCCTCAGCCTGTCGGGAAAGGCCGAGTTCGGCTTTCGAGCCCTCCTCCCCTTCTGGGGAAACCAGCATGGGAGCCTCCATAGCGGGCTCCGGCGCAACCGGCGAGGGCCCAACCTGTGGGGCATCCGCAACCGGAGCGTCGCCGAACAGCAATTCCAGATCCTCGGCATACGGTCTTTCAGAGGGTTCCGGGACGGGGGGTTCCTGAGCTTCGAGGTGCATCTCGGCAAACTCCTGATCCACGGCGTCGGAGGATAGGGCCGGAGCTTCCGTCTCGTCCGGAACCCCGGAGGCATCGGCCATGCCGGGAACCGTTTCCACACCATACCCGTGTACAACCGCCCCGGCCTTCGCCATTTCCGCTTCAAAGGCGCGGATCAGCGCCTCGTCCGGATCTTCGCGGACGGGTTCGCCAAGGCTCTCGGCGGGAGCCTCTTCTTCCGCGCCATCCGAAACAGGCTCCTCCGGCAACGCGGAAGCCTCGCCCTTCGGAGGCAGCAGCGTCATGAGGGGTGTCTTTTCGATCTCTTCAAGAAAATCATCGCTGTTCTCAAAAGGATACCGCGACACCACCCGTTCGGACTCTTCCCCGGGCGGAGTTTCCGGATCGGCCGCTTCGGGCTGCCCCGGCAGGGCTTGCCCGCCATCATCATGAAGAGCCCCGCGGGGCTCCGGTTCAGGAGACGCCTCGGGGTCATCGACGATATCAAAAAGGTCTATGATGCCTTCTTCCGGGTCGTAGGGATCTTTCCGCGCCATACTGGCCTCTCGTCGGCAAAAAATATAAATGGATACGAGTAGAGTACACGCATCCGGCGCGATCTGGCAAGCGCCAACCGGAGGACGGTTTACAGGCCGCCCACCACCCTGTAGACTGGATGCGGCCTTTCATCCTGCCTCTTTTTCAGACTTTTTTGGAGATCGCATGGAGCGTCCAGCATCCTCAACTCTTCCGACCACGCCCGGCATCTATATCTATAAGGACGCGCAGGGGCGGATCATCTATGTGGGCAAGGCCCGAAACCTCCGCAAGCGCATCCTTTCCTATTTCCGGGACGCTTCGGCCCTGACCCCGAAAACGGTCGCCATGATCGGGCACGCCGCCTCGCTGGAGACGCTTTCCACCACCACGGAAAAGGAAGCGCTGCTCCTCGAAGCCAGCCTCATCAAGAAACACCGCCCGCACTACAATATCGTCCTGCGCGACGACAAGCAGTATGTCCTGTTCCGCATCGCCAAGGACGCCCCCTATCCGCGCCTTGAGGTCGTGCGTCAGGCCCGGCGCGACAACGCCCGCTATTTCGGCCCCTTCACCTCGGGGCAGGCGGCCCGCGAGACATGGAAGACCATCCACCGGGTCTTCCCCTTACGGCGCTGCGTGGACCGGGCCTTCAAAAACCGCGTCCGGCCCTGCCTCTACCATCATATCGGGCAGTGTCTCGCGCCGTGCACGGAAAACGTCCCCGTTGAAGAATACGCCTCCCTCATACACCGCGTGGAACTGCTCCTCTCCGGGCGCTCCCGTGAATTGCTCGATACGCTGCGCCACGCCATGGCGGACGCGTCCGAGGCCATGAATTACGAACAGGCCGCCGTGTTCCGGGATCAGATCAAGGCCATCGAGCGCACGGTGGAACGCCAGAGCGTGGTCCTGCCGGAAGGCGGCAACATGGACGTGGCGGGCGTGGCCCCGGCCAAAGGCGGCCTTGCCCTCGGGCTCCTCTTCGTGCGCGAAGGGCGGCTTGTGGACGGGCGCACCTTCTTCTGGCCGGATCTGGAACTGGCGGAAGGCCCGGAATTGCTCTGGAGCTTCCTCGGGCAGTTCTACGGCCCGCAAACATCCATTCCCCCGCGCATTGTCGTGCCGTGGCTGCCCGCAGACACGGTTCTGCCCGGAATGTCCGGCGAGCAGGACGCTCCGGACTCCGCCTCTCCGGCAAAAGATCACATTGCAACACTCGAAGGCGAAGCGGAACCGCCTCACGCCGCCGGAACGGATTCCAACGGGCACGCCCCCGACGAGGTGGAATCCCTCGAAGCGCTGGAAGCGGCCCTTGGCGACGCGCGCGGGGGCATCGTCCGCATCGCCAAGCCCCGCACTGCCGCCGAAGCCCGGCTCGTGGACATGGCCGTCTCCAACGCCCGCGAAGCCGCCGTCACCAAGTCGGAAGTCCCCATGTCCGACCGCCTTGCCGCCGCCTTCGCGCTGGACAAGGTGCAATCCGCCCTGCCCGGGGCCGTCCCGATGGCATCCCGCCCCATCCGGCGCATCGAATGTGTGGACGTTTCCCACACGGGCGGCACGTCCACCCGCGTGGGCATGGTCGTCTTCGAGGACGGGCAGCCCCAGAAATCCGATTACCGCACCTATGCCCTTGAAGGCGAAGCGGCCTGCAACGGCGACGACTACGCCGCCCTTGCCGAGTGGATGCGCCGCCGCCTCGAATCCGGGCCTCCGTGGGCGGATCTGGTGCTCATCGACGGCGGACGCGGGCAGGTTTCCGCCGTGCAGCGCATCGTCAGGGAGTCCAATGCCGAAGGGCTGTTCCTGCTGGCGGGCATCGCCAAGGCCCGCGACGACATGGGGCGCGCCGACCGCCGGGCCGGGAACGTGGGCGACCGGATTTTCCTGCCCGGCCGGAGCAATCCACTGCCGCTGCGCGACGGTTCCGCCGAGTTATTGTTTCTCCAGCATATCCGCGATACGGCGCACCATTTCGTCATCGGGCGGCACCGCCGGGCGCGGGCGGGCGCGGCGCTTTCCGCCGAACTGCTCCGCATCCCCGGCGTAGGCAAGGCCACGGCCCGGCTGCTCTGGGATCATTTCAAGGCCCTTGATGCCATCATTGCCGCCACGCCCGCCCAGCTTGCCGCGATCCCCGGCATCGGCCCCCGCAAGGCCGAAGCGCTGGCGGGCAGTTTGAAGAGGTTGAAGGAATGAATTGGGGAGGGGCCTTTCTGGAGAAAGGCCCCTCCTCCCTCCCCAAACCCCACCCCTTC
>PPYE01030847.1_pt1 | contig 13619 bp, 9 predicted proteins | sample 1559881 | NCBI WGS metagenome assembly PPYE01 (sample SAMN08240022, study PRJNA423297) | Human gut metagenome, whole genome shotgun sequencing project.
GTTCCGTGCTGCGCACTCCCACAATCCTGCCCGATAGTCGCATATCGTGGGATTATCATCCCACTTTTATGCTCCTATCGAGGCGGGTCAAAAGGTCTTTCACCCACCTATGAGCAAGCTCATGTGGGCTTAGACCTTTTGACCCTGGCATCATAAAATAAAAAACCGTACATTCATTATAGAATGTACGGTCCTTTTTTGTAAAGATGAAATACGCTGTCAGGCAGCGGATAGCATCGAAGATGGTACGTGTGAGCTTATTTGTCGCTTAAAAGCTCCTTCGCACTGGTCAGCAGTCCCGCCATGTTCTGAATTTCGGACGGAATGATGATCTTTGTAGACTTGCCGTCCGCAACCTTTTCCAGAGCCTCCAGACTCTTTAAACGAAGTACAGAATCATCCGCTCCTGCATCCTTGATGAAACGCAGACCGTTTGCAGTCGCCTGCTGGACTTTCAGGATTGCTTCCGCTTCACCTTCTGCCTCACGGATCATCTTTTCTTTCTCTGCTTCTGCGCGCAGGATTGCAGACTGCTTTTCTGCCTCTGCTTCCAGAATTGCGGATTCCTTTTTACCTTCTGCTACCAGGATGGTAGATTTCTTTTCACCTTCGGCACGCAGGATCGCTTCACGGCGTTCACGCTCTGCCTTCATCTGCTTCTCCATCGCATCCTGAATTGCTGCGGGAGGAATGATGTTCTTTAATTCGACACGGTTTACCTTGATGCCCCAGGGATCGGTTGCGATATCCAGGGATGCACGCATCTTGGCATTGATCGTTTCACGGGAGGTCAGGGTCTGATCCAGTTCCAGGTCTCCGATGATGTTACGCAGGGTTGTCGCGGTCAGGTTTTCAATCGCCATGATCGGATTTTCAACTCCGTAGGTAAACAGCTTGGGATCTGTGATCTGGAAAAAGACAACGGTATCGATCCGCATCGTAACGTTATCCTTTGTGATAACGGGCTGAGGCGGGAAATCCGCTACCTGTTCCTTTAACAGTACGCGCTTTGCAACTTTATCGACAATCGGCACTTTAAAGTGAAGACCAACGCTCCAGGTATCCTGGTATGCGCCGAGACGTTCTACGACATAAGCCTGCGCCTGCGGTACGATCTTGATGCAGGACGCTACAATTGCAATTGCAAGAATTAAAATAATGAGTATTACCAATCCACCTATCATAATTACCCTCATTTCCGCGGTCTTACCGCATGTTGTCAGCAGTCTCTCTGCTGTTTGTTACAGGTTCTTCTGTTTCGATCTCGTCCGGAACAACGATCAGCTTCACGCCGTCGATCTTTTTTACAATGACGACGGTACCCTCTTCAATCGTCCCCTCAGTTTCCTGAGATCTTGCTGACCACTCCATGCCTTTGAGCGTAACCTGTCCGCAGCTGTGCAGGTTATCAATCCTGCCGGTCACGATACCGCGTTCCCCAAGCATGCTGTCCACATTGGTCTTCGCCCTTCCAACATTGAAATAGCGCATGGCAACCGGTCTTGTAAAAACAAGCATCAGCACGGACACTACCAAAAACAGGATGACCTGCACCAGAACCGGCGCACCACAGGCAGCTGCAATCGTCGCAACAAGAGCTCCGGCTGCAAACCAGATTGTCGTCAGCCCCATCGTCGCAAGCTCAATCAGCACAAGTAAAATCAACAGAGCCAGCCAGGCAAATACTTCCGTCATGTAACTCCTCCTTTCCTGTGACTTATGACTATCATACTACAAAAATCATGCCCCGTCTACCAAAATACATGATGTCCGATCACAATACCTTCCCTGCTTCCTGCCCGTCTAAAATGCGTCGCTATTCCAACCGGGGTGCTTCCCGCCATCGCTTCCTGTGCCGCCTGCAGGCAGCTTGCCTTGATCTTTCCACTTGCGACAACGCGTCCAACCTGTCCGCTTCCCGCCGGTGTAAACTGTCCCGAAGCATAGATAACTCCCTTAACCGTATTCGGATAAGCGCCGCTTCTGACCCGATTCATCACGACTGCGCCGACAGCTACCTGTCCTTCGTAGGGCTCTTCTCCCGCTTCACACTGAATGAGCGCCGCCAAAAGCACGCTGTCGTCCGCAGCCAGTGCAGCAGCCTTGTTCGCTTCCTTTTCCGCCTGCGCTGCCTTTTCCTTCTTCTGTTTCTGTGCGGCAGCTTCTTTTTCCGCCTGCAGTCTCGCCGTTTCCGCTTCCTCGCGCGCTTTTACCTGCTCAACCGTCTCTCCGTAATCGATTTCAAAATCAACCTGGACATATTCCGAAGATACATATCCGGTCTTTCCGCCGTAATTGACCGCAACCCAGTCCGCCGTGATTTCCTGATCCTCGCTGAAACGGATCTGCTCTTCATCCACGACCTCATACTTTGCACCTTCTTCCAGCAGATCATAAATCGCAGCATCTCCTGAAGGTTCTTTCCGGATTCTCAAAGCGCCTGTTTTGGTCGTTGCCACAATCCGTCCCGCGTCTTTTGCCTCTTTCCGCGCTTCTTCCCCAAACAGCAGATAATCGTTGTTCGCCCAGCCGGTCAGTTCGCCGGACCCAAGCTTTGTCCAGCCGTCCTTTTGTTCCAGCACTGTACCGCCACAGTCTGCATACAAATACCCTGCAAGCTCTGCCTCGCTGTCCGGTTCCGTCCTGACATTCAATACATTCTGGACGCTCGTCATCACGATCGTTCCGGTCAGGTCGTCCATTTTCGTTCCATCGCCGGACGAAGCCTTAGTTTTGCTGTCCGCACTGTCGGACGCTACATCCGTTTCCTGCCCGCCGACTGCGGCGATCGCTGCATCTGCCGCATCATTTTGGGAGGCTGCGTTCGGACTGACCTGTTCCTTATCCGCTCCTGTCAGCCACGCCTCCACACCAACGCCCTTGTGCCAGTGCGCGCTTTTGCTCGATTCTGCCTCTGCCTGCAGACTACTTCCGGCCGTCCACAAAAAGACGACTCCCAGCGCTGCAGCCCGCAGCCAGTGCTTCCCCCTTTTCTCACATTTTCTGCTCCAGCCCATAAATCGATGATCCTTTCTATCCCCTCATATCCGCAGACAGTAACGATAGCTGAGCCTCCATTGATTTTCCGCGCCTTTGGCGCTCCCAAAATCGGCTCATCAAATGTTACAATTATATTACATGATTAGCGTCATCATATCAAATCCGTCAATTACTGTCAAGTGTGCGCCCTGCGAGGATTCTATTGTCATGAATACAAAAAAGGCGTGTGAAAAACAATCCTTTTCCACATGCCTTTTTTCGCTCTTTTTCTGTCAGAAACAATGAATTCTTATCATCTTCTGACGATTCCCTTACAATGCTGTTGAGACAAATGCCCCGGCTATGATACTGTTTTAGTAAAAAACGTGATGTCCGATTACCTGTCCGGAACGACCGTTATTTCTTCTGAAAAACAGCTTGCCGCCGACCGGCTGTGCACCGGCTAATGCTTCGATTGCTGCCTGATAGCAGGCTGCATCTGCCTTGTCACTGCTCAGTGCCCTCTGCAGCGAACCGTTTCTAACAGGGGAAAACTGTCCTTTTGCGTAAACAACCTCGGTGATCGTATTGGGCTGCGATGCACTCTTGACGCGGTTCATGATAACATTGCCTACCGCAACCTTACCAACGTAGGATTCACTGCCTGCTTCACAGTAAATAATATTTGCGAGCAGTTTTAATTCCTCTGCGGATATCGCTGCGGTCTGGGCTGCCAAAGCTGCCTGCTGAGCTTCCGCTTCGAGCCGCGCTGCTTCCTCGGCTGCTGCCTTTGCCTGCGCCTCCGCTTCGAGCCGTGCTGCTTCCTCGGCTGCCTTTGCCTGCGCCTCTGCTTCAAGCTGCGCTGCTTCCTCGGCTGCTGCCTTTGCCTGCGCCTCCGCTTCGAGCCGCGCTGCTTCCTCGGCTGCTGCCTTTGCCTGCGCTTCCGCTTCGATGCGTGCTGCTTCCTCGGCTGCCTGTACTTCTTCTATCTCATTCTGTGCTGCTTTACTCGCCTCTGCCTGTAAAGCTGCTGTTTCATCCTGCTGTACTTCTTCCTCTGCAAAGAATTCATCTTCGGATGCTGTTGCTCCTGTCCGTTCAGCGATCACCTGCTCATTGGCTGCAACAGCCTCTTCGTTGGAAATCTCTGTCTCGACCAGATTTTCAGCCGGTACCCATCCTGCAATTTCTCCCGCCTGGATCTGCACCCAGTCGTTGTACTTTGCAAGGATCGCCACATGACCGTCCTCCATGACCTGACCAATCACCGCAGACGCTGTATTTGCTTCTGCATGAATGTCCAGCATGTCTTTCGCATCAATGACACCGATACCACTTGCCATAGCGGTTGTCGTATATGCACCCATCATCATAACAGATGTTAAAATGCCGACTGCACTACGAAACAACTTTCTGCCTTTTCCGTTCATTCTTACCTCCATAAATCTTACTCTGCTTCCCCAGCCATTCTGCCGGTGAAATTCAGGAGCTTTTGTGGGACGCTCCTTGTTACAGAGCTGTTTCAATTGTTACAAACTTATTAACAATTGTTACGCATGATATGATAGCAATATTACAATCAAATGTCAAGTCGTTCACCCAGAACCACAAATTTCCGTTAGTTCCCCACAAAGGTTTTTCTTCTATTGTGATATTTTTACAACAAACCTCCGAAATCATCGCCTTTTTCTTACTATTTTTCAAAGTTTTCAACAAATGCCGCTTTAACATAGTAAATTCTCTTTTCATAAAAAGGACAGCCATTTTCTGCGGTTTTTTCGATTTTTTATCAAAAAAAGAAGACCTGACGGGATTATTTTTTCCATCAGATCTTTCTTTATTCCTGTTTTTAACATTTTTGTAACAAACTATTTTACAGGCTTCTGGACTTTTCCACCGCAGTGATGACCGCATCGGTCACTGCGCCGCGGAAGCCTTTTTCCTCTAAAACGCGTACCGCCTGAATCGTGGAGCCTGCCGGGGAGCAGACCATATCCTTTAACTCTCCCGGATGCTTTCCGGTCTCAAGCATCAGTTTCGCGCTGCCGAGCACAGCCTGTGCAGCGCATTCATATGCCTGGCTGCGCGGCATGCCTTCCGCAACTGCACCGTCTGCCATCGCCTCGATCAGCATAAAAATCCAGGCAGGCGCACAGCCACTAACGCCGGTCAGCACATCCATCAGATGTTCCGGAAGCTCAACCGTCTTGCCGAAACTGTCCAGGACAGCCGCCGTTTTTTCTTTCATCTCAGGAGTTACCCTGCTGCCATAGCAGACTCCGGTACAGCCTTCCCCGACTAACGCCGGCGTATTGGGCATCGCACGCACAAACGGAAGCGGCGCACAGAACTGCTCTTCCAGCCACGCAAGGCTTTTGCCTGCCGCAATGCTCAGAATCGTCTTACCGGTCAGGTCAATGTCGCTAATCTGTCCGATCACTTTCTCCAGAAACTGCGGCTTTACGGCAAGAATCAAAAGCTCTGCCTGCCGCGCGGTTTCCAGGTTATCGCCTGTCACCGTGATGCCAAACATTTCATGCACTTTGCTTTCCGTCTCCGCCGTTTTTGCAGAACCGTAAATTTCCTCCGGCACAGCCAGGTGATTTCTCAAAACTCCTCCAATCATCGCCTGCGCCATATTTCCAAGTCCGATAAAACCGATTTTCATCTGTGCCTCTCATTTCTGCGCACGCTTTTTGCGCATGTCGAGTTTGTGTCAAGTGCGCGCAGACACAAATCTCGAGCTTGAAAAATATTATTTTTCAATCGTCGCCCTCTGCCGATGCGCTTCATACATCAGAATCGAAGACGCCACCGCTGCATTTAACGACTCCACTTTGCCCTCCATCGGAATCCGGATATAACAGTCCGCAAGCTCTGCAGTCTCTTCCCGCAGGCCGTTGCCCTCGTTACCGATCAGAAATGCCGTCCCCTTTGTGTAATCCTGACAGGCATAGGAATTTTTCCCGCGCAGATGCGCCGCGTATACGCTGACACCCGCCTGCTGTACCTGATGAACCGCCGCCGCAAAATCGTCCGCATAATAAAACGGAACGCGGTAGATGCTGCCCATCGTTGAACGGATAACCTTCGGGTTGTACAAATCGACTGTATCCCGGCTCATGATAATCCCGGAAACGCCTGCGCCCTCACCGGTTCGCAGCATCGTGCCGAGGTTGCCGGGGTCCTGTATATTTTCCAGAAGCAGAAACAGCGGTGCTTTGTCCCGCAGCATTTCTTCTATATTATAGTGAAACTGTTTCAGCACGCATAAAACGCCCTGTGGCGTGCAGGTATCCGATATTTTAGAAAAAACGCTGTCGGAAACGACTTCGTAGCCAACCTCTCCCAGATGCTCCCTGCAGCTGCATTTTTCCAGAAAGGATTCCGAAACATAGACCTCCTGCAGCTGCTCTCTCGGTGCTTCCAGAAACATCTTCACACCCTCTGCCAGAAAAACGTCCTCCGTTCTGCGCAGCTTCGACTTTTGATTCAATTGTACCAGCCTTTTGATCCGGCTGTTGGATGCTGCAGTAATCATGCAGGTTCCTCCGTTGATCTTTATGAAAACGCACAACGGCCACACACGTTTCGTGTGCAGCCGCCCCTTTGTGTCCTGTATCGTCAGGTGGCCAGCGCTTTGCTGACCTGATAATGATATTCGGGAATCTCTTTCTGCATCGCAAGCGCTTCCTCGATATCATAGTCTACAAATTCGCCGTGTTTGTAAGCCACAACACGGTTCGAGCTGCCTGCGCAGAGGATGTCTGCCGCATAAGCGCCCATGATAGAAGCATAATAACGATCCAGACAGGTCGGGCTGCCGCCTCGCTGCATGTACCCCAGGATGGTTGCTCTGGTTTCCACACCCGTTGCTGCTTCAATTCTCTTCGCCATGGAAGTAGAATGACCGATACCTTCTGCATTGATGATCAGATGGTGGGTTTTGCCCTTTTTCCGGTTGTTGATAATATTGTTAATCAGCTGCTGCTCGTCATAGTCGTACTTTTCAGGAAGAAGGATATCCTCCGCGCCGGTGCCGACGCCGCACCACAGTGCGATATAACCGGCATTTCTGCCCATTACTTCGATAATACTGCAGCGTTCATGTGAAGATGAAGTATCCCTTACCTTATCGATTGCCTGCATCGCGGTATTGACTGCCGTGTCGAAACCGATCGTATATTCTGTACATGCAATATCCAGATCGATCGTGCCCGGCAAACCGATCGTATTGATCCCAAGTCTGGACATCGCCTGCGCACCTCTGTAAGAGCCGTCGCCGCCGATAACAACCAGACCGTCAATGCCGTGTCTGCGACAGATCTCCGCGCCCTTTTTCTGTCCGGCTTCGGTCTTAAATTCCAGACAACGCGCAGTTCCCAGAATCGTACCGCCCTTCTGGATGGTATCCGAAACGCTGCGGGCATCCATATCTATGATTTCTTCATTTAACAGGCCCTGATAGCCTTTTTTTATGCCTTTTACTTTGACGCCGTTGCAAATCGCTTTCCGAACAACCGCACGGATTGCCGCATTCATACCCGGCGCATCTCCGCCGCTTGTAAGAACTCCAATTGTCTTTATCTTAGCTGCCATTGTTCCTCCTGTCTGCCGCTGCGGGCTGGACTTCAATCTTAAGATTTCAAAATCCGTAAAACCATTTTTTATTTTAATCGAAACGGGCTTTCTTTTCAATGGTTTTGTGAAACTTACATCAGCTTTACGTTTTCTTCTCCAAACAGCTCTTCCAGCTGCTTTAAAAGCGCCTCGTCCCCATGAACGGTCTGATTCGCCCCAAGCTGCTTCATCGCGCGCGGATTTTCCACATAAATCACCACGGTATCCTTGCCGTCGGAAGCTGCGATTGCCGAAAGCAGCTTTTTTTCCTGCTGCTGATAGGCTTCCATCGTCGGAAATTTAATCCAGAGCTTTTTGGGGATTTCGTCAAACGTCTGCACGGATTCACAGATCAGCTTCGCGTCTTTGTCCTCCTCTGCGGAAACGCGCCCCCGCAGGAGAACCTTTTCATCCTCCATCAGCTTGCTGCCGTACTGCTCATAGGTTTTCGGGAAAACGATAACTTCAATCGTTCCAACCAGATCCTCCACCTGTAAAAACGCCATCACCTTATCGTTTTTGGTATATTTGATCTTCTTTTCCTCGATAATGCCGCCGATGACCGCCTTTGCTCCATCCTGAATATGGACGCTGTTTGTCTCCTCATCCAGCATAAAATCTGCCGTCGTATTAGAAATATTCCTGCGCCAGAGCTGCTCGTATTCCTGCAGCGGATGCCCGCTGACATACACACCGAGCACTTCTTTTTCAAAGGTCAGAAGAATTTCCTTCGAATATTCCCCGACATCCGGGAAGCGGATTTCATAGTTTTTCTTTTCCGACTCGTCCACCAGATCGAATAAGGAAAGCTGTCCCGCCATATTATTTTTCCGATTCTGCTGATTCTGATCCATCAGCTGCACAAATACGCTCATAAACTGCTTGCGTGTTCCCTCAAGGCTGTCGAATGCACCCGCTTTGATGAAGTTTTCCACGTTGCGCTTATTGACTTCCGTATCGGACATTCTGGATAGAAAATCCTGCAGGTTTTTGAACACGCCCCGCTGCTTCCGCTCTGCGATCACCGCGTCCGCAACCGGATGTCCTACACCCTTGATCGCAGTCAGTCCGTACCGGATTGATTTTCCCGATACCGAAAATCCCGGCTCTCCCTCGTTGATATCCGGCGGCAGAATCGCGATTTCCATCTGGCGGCAGACCAGAATGTATTCCGCCACTTTTCCGGGGTTATCGATTACAGAAGTCATTAGGGACGCCATAAATTCCACCGGATAATAATATTTCAGGTAAGCCGTCTGGTAAGCGACAACCGCGTAGCATGCAGCGTGGGACTTGTTGAACGCGTATTTTGCAAAATCCATCATTTCCGCGTAAATTTCCAGACCGACCTTTTCCGGAATGCCCCGGGCCACACAGCCGGGCACGCCCTCTTCGGGATTGCCGTAAACGAAATTCGCCCGTTCTTTTTCCATGACAGACTGCTTTTTCTTGCTCATCGCACGACGAACCAGGTCGCTTCGTCCCATCGTGTAGCCGCCGAGGTCGCGCACAATCTGCATAACCTGCTCCTGATACACGATACAGCCGTAGGTCGGAGACAGGATCGGTTCCAGCTCCGGACAGGAATAGGTGATTTCGTCATGATTGTTTTTTCCTTTAATATATTTTGGAATAAAGTCCATCGGCCCGGGACGGTACAGGGAAATACCCGCGATGATATCCTCCAGGTTCTGGGGCTTTAGCTCCTTCATGAAGCTTTTCATCCCGCCGCTTTCCAGCTGGAACACGCCGTCCGTCCTGCCGGTGCAGAGCGAATCCAGCACTTTTTTATCGTTATAATCCAGATGCTCCATATCGAGCTTCACACCGGTGTCATGCTCAATCATCTTGACCGCGTGGTCGATTACTGTCAGGGTTCGAAGCCCCAGAAAGTCCATTTTTAAAAGTCCGAGTTCCTCCAGCGTCGTCATCGTAAACTGCGTTGTGATCGAACCATCCGACCCTCGTGAAAGCGGTACAAAATGATCTGCCGCCTCCGGGCAGATCACAACCCCTGCTGCGTGCATCGAGGTGTGGCGCGGCAATCCTTCCAGCCGTTTACTCATATCAATCAGCACGTGCACCTGTTCATCGCTCTCGTAGAGCTTGCGCAGCTCTGCGTTCATTGACAGTGCCTTATCAATCGTCATGTTCAGCTCGTTCGGGATCATTTTTGCAATCGAATCCACAAAGGAATACGGCAGATCCATGACACGCCCGACGTCGCGGATGACACCCTTTGCCGCCAGCGTACCGAATGTGACAATCTGCACAACCTTTTCTTTTCCATATTTGCGTCCGACATAATCGATGACCTCCTGTCTGCGTTCATAACAGAAGTCGATATCGATATCCGGCATGGAAACTCGTTCCGGGTTCAGGAAACGCTCAAACAGCAGGCTATAACGGATCGGATCAATATTCGTGATATGCAGACAGTAGGAAACGATGCTTCCAGCTGCACTTCCACGTCCAGGTCCTACCGGAATACCGTTTTCTCTGGCATAGTTGATAAAATCCCACACGATCAGGAAATAGTCCACATATCCCATGCGCTTGATAATACCCAGCTCGTATTCCAGACGCTTCTGCAGCGTGCCGTCGTCCTCCGGATAGCGCTCTTTCATGCCGTCAGTGCACAGCTTGTTCAAATATCCCCAGGAATCATAGCCCTCCGGCACATCAAAATGCGGCAGCTTCGTCTTACCGAACTCGATTTCCACATGACAGCGGTCTGCGATCCGCTGTGTATTTTCCACTGCCTCCCACGCATAGGGAAACAGTCCCTTCATCTCTTCTTCGCTTTTGACGAAATACTGACCGCCCTCGTAACGCATCCGGTTTTCGTCGGAAAGCTTTTTGCCGGTCTGGATACACAGAAGGATATCGTGGGGCTTTGCGTCCTCCGCATAGGTGTAGTGCACGTCGTTCGTGCATACTAACGGGATGTCCAGTTCTCGCGACATCTGTAAAAGCGCCATGTTTACGGTCTGCTGCTCCGGAATCCCATGATCCTGCAGTTCCAGGAAATAATTATCCTTCCCAAAAATCGACTGATACTTTAATGCGCATTTTTTTGCTTCCTCCGGCAGTCCTTTCTGGATATAGCGCGGCACTTCACCTGCCAGACACGCAGACAGCGCAATAATTCCCTCGTGAAATTCCTCCAGAACCTCCATATCGACACGCGGCTTGTAATAGTACCCCTCCGTAAAACCGCGGCTGACGATTTTGCTCAGATTCGCGTAACCAGTATTATTTTCCGCCAGAAGCACCAGATGGTAATACCGGTCATCCCCGCCGGTAATCTCCCGGTCAAAACGGGAATTGGGCGCAACATAGACCTCACAGCCCAAAATCGGATTGATACCCTCTGCCCGCGCCGCACGGTAAAAATCGATCACACCGTACATTGCGCCATGGTCGGTAATCGCCGCAGCCGTCATACCCAGCTCCTTGACTCGTTTTACATATTCTTTGATTTTATTGGAACCGTCCAGCAGGCTGTACTCTGTATGGACGTGCAAATGTGCAAATGCCATATTTTTGTAATTTCCTATTCTTGTTCTGTCTGAGTTTCCTTTGCTGTCCCATCGGGCGCAGAGAAGTCAAAGGCAGGGCTTTCTGTCCCGTTTTCTGACTTTTGCCCGTTCTTTGTCACAGACCTCGTGCCGATGCTGCCTGTCCGGTCGGATGCTGCCGCATTGTTTTCACTGATGCTGTCTGCTTCCCGGTCAGATACAGCGCTGTTTTGACTGACTGCGTTTTGTCCGGACACATCACCGCTTTCATGAACCTCTTTTACACTGCCTTCTCCGCTGTCTGTCAGTACAAGTCTGTCGTTTTCCACTTTCCATGTCTCGTACCAGCTTCCTTCCGCGTCCGAAAAGCTGACATGAATCCTATCGTTTTCCCCGGATAAAATCTGTATTTTCCCGGAATCTGATCCAACCTGCCGCAGGATACTCTTTAACACTGCTTTGCCGTTTTTATACTGTAACAGCTCTTTTTCACGGATTTCTTCTAATCGATACTCTGTCAGTGTGCGCAGGCTGATGTCATAATATCCCGGCGCGGCTTCTGTCCCGGCAGTCCATGCCATCAGATCGCCGTCATCGTCCAGCTCAAAGTGCCCCATCTGTTTTAACAGGCGCACTGCCCCTTGCTCCTGCACGCCAAACAGCATGTCGCTGACGCCGGACACTTCGTATCCACGATACAGCACAAAGGCGCTTCCCAGCTTTTCCAGCTCCTTAAAAGCAAAATTCTCTTCTTCCAAAACTGCACCGTTCGCGCCGACAAACCACAGGTCGCATACCGGCGCGCCGAACGCCCCGTCGTATCTGCCGATCGCCGCAAACGTTTCTTTTTTGCCATCCCCATCGTAATCCGCCGTCTCTGCAAAACACAGCGCATCCTCCGGGTACTCCTGTACCTCCAGAATCTGTGCAACCGCCTGACTGACCGCCGCGCGGGCTGTTTTCTGCACTTTATCCAAACGGTTTTTCGCAAATTCGTTTGGAATATCCTTCAGGCTGTCCAGCACTTCTTCCTGCTCCAATCTCGACGGGAAGAAAAATCCATCCCCGCTGATCGTCTCCGATGCTTTGGTCAGTTTTCCCTGATTCAGGCTGCTGATGCACCAGCTGTACCTCGCAACCGCATGATCGATTCCGTCTTCCTGTCCGACCGACTGCCCGACTTTTCTGCAGCGATAGGCGATTTTATCCTCTCCAATTGCATAAAACCAATAGGTATATTCTGTATTTTCCTCTGTCTGCGTGTAGAACTGCTCTTCCAACGCTTCCTTCCACGTCTGTGCTTCTTCATCCGAATCCTCTGCGGACACATACGCCAGATATTCCGACGCTGTCAGTTCCCGATACGAACGCTCTGCAAATCCGTCCGCAGCTCTTTCATAAAAAACAGGAACCGTCTCTTCTGCGCTGTCCCATTCCGAAACAAGCGGATCGTACACAGTCTTCTCTGCAGGATAAAATGCACAAACGCCGTCCTTTGTCGCTTCGATCGTCTCGGCATCCTCCAGAAGCTTTTCACACTTCTGATCTTTTACCGTCCAGACAGCCGCCTGTTTTTTGCCGGAGACTTCCGTTTCCAGAATAACAAACGGAGTCCCAATTTCCGTCACCTGCTGCAGACCGGTTACGACGATTCCTTTTTCCAGAAGCCTTGCCGACTCGCCGTCATAATACCAGAGATCGCCGGAAATCCGCCCGCGCGCTGTCAACGGCGTGCTCTCAAACATCAGCAGAAAGCTTTCATTGGCGTTGCTGTCATACTTCGCCATGTTCTGCAGGCAAAGCGTCTTGTCACCGTACTCCTTCTTTGAAAGAACTGCCATCAGCGCTGCGTTTTCTGCGCGGCTTAAACGGTCGTGTCCTGCCAGCTTGCCGGTAAACGCATCCGATTTCTGCGCATATGCTTCATAAACGGAGTCGGTCACTTCCGTCATCAGGGCTGGAATTTGAGGAGCTGTTGCTGCGACAGATTCTGTGGCGGTGCCGAGCTGTGTTTCGTCTGTCGCAGTCATCTCACCGTCTGCTGTTGCCGCGGTATCGCTGTGCTGCGCTTCTCCGCCGGTCGCTGTTGTGCCGCCCTGTATCTCGTCATCGGTCGCAGCGGCGCTATCCTGCACCTTATCATCGTTCGCTGCAGCGGTGCCGGTTCCTGTACTGTCATTCTGTGTTTCACCTGCTTCAGACGTCTCGCCATCTGCTATTGCCGCAGCATCGCTATCCTGCGCCATAGCGTCTGTTGTTTCCCCTTCCCAAAAGCTCTTTCCGGCTTGCTGCGCTCGCGCTGCATATTCACTGATATTCGGCGTGCAGCCTGAAAACAGCATCGTTGCCGCCATCAGGCATGCTGCTGTTACCTGTTTTCTTTTCATAAATTAAATCCTTTCGTTTGCCATAGGCGGAAACCCACTACCTTCAGGTGGTGGGAGGAGCCTTGTGAATCTTTCGCCATTAACCCTGACTTTCAATATACTTTTGTATAGT
>PPYE01662593.1_pt1 | contig 13619 bp, 12 predicted proteins | sample 1559881 | NCBI WGS metagenome assembly PPYE01 (sample SAMN08240022, study PRJNA423297) | Human gut metagenome, whole genome shotgun sequencing project.
ACACAGCTTCTATGGACAATGTGGATTTAAGCACCATCTATAACACCCAAACGTTTCAATATAAGGGTGACATCTATTTTTACGATTATCATGGCATTTACCGGCTGAACCCAAAGACATCGGAATCGGAACTTATTTATGATAATTTTTATTTTGGATGCGGTATTGTGGTACACAATGATTATATTTACTTTGCCAACTCTCAAAGAATAGCTCGAATTGATCTAAACGGAGAAAACTATATAGAATTTGAAAATGACGGTTTTCATGGATACTATGAGGCATTGCATTTATATGGAGATATATTAGAGGCAGATGTTGCCGATCTTAATGAAGATAATACCTCTGCCAAGCAACGAACTGTATTCTATGATATTCGGACAGATGATACCATATTAAAGGAAATAGAAGCGCCAGACACAAGCCAAATTAACAAAATGAAGCAGTCAATATTAGAAGCAGTATTGGCAGCAAATACCGATAAATACTTCGAGGACGTATACAACTATAGTGATTCCTATATTTATATAGAAATAAGTGGTGATACCACTTGCTTATACCGTTTAAATAGAAAGACCGGAGAAATAGAAGATATCAGTAAATACGATTTTTTTGACGTGGATATTATAGATGGCTGGATTTATTATAAGGAATATCCGGGAAACGATATAGTTGTTATGGCTCGGATAAAAGAGGATTTATCTGAAACAGAGATAATCAGTGAGCCTACTCATCTTTTGTCTCTTGAAGATATTGCAGCACAGGAAAACTAAATTTATGATTACGCTCTTAAAAACAGAGGGATAGAGGTTTACTCTATCCCTCAACTATTCTATTTCAGCAACCGATTGTTTGGCTCGTTTCCTAAATCAAAACGTAGATTTAAGAACCCACCAGAATTTTTTCCATCTTGAGTAATTAGATCACTCCATACACCATTAATACACTTTTTCTCTACATAAAGTCTCCACGGATAAGATGCGCCTGTTGCATTTCCAGATTTCACACCAATTTTTGCTCCGGCTGGAAGCGTTCCAGCGTATCTTCCATCCGGAGAGGTGAAATAATCAGACGAAGCACGCAATGTAAAAACATGATATACAGTTTCATCGATAGTAATAGTATCTGACAGCTTTAATGTGTCTTCTCCCTCCGCCGCATCTTCATTTACTGAATAGTAAATGAATGGCTCTTTTCTATCCCAAATCGCTCTATAATGTTCATATCCACCCATATTAGGATCACCCGCATCTACATACCCTTCATTTTGATTACCATTAGAGTCTGTAAAAATAACACGATAAATATAATCCTGATCATCTGCTGTTGTTTTATATACGAAAAAAGCATTGGGAGGGATAACATCGAAAGCATCAGCAGTTATCCAGACGCTTTGATCATAAAATACTTTGTTTCGATATACGGTAATATTAGATCCAGCACGATTTACACAGCAATTGCCTCCTCCTTTTCCATTCTCCAGTGGTGCAAACTGTAAAGCAGAAACGCCGGTATCCCGTCCAGAGTATCCGTCCTTATCAATTTCGATTTGTCCGTCTCCTGAGCCAATCGTAACCGTTGCAAACTGGTCAAAAGCCCAGTTATGCGGAATTCTGAATCCCAGGTTTCCGCTGTAGCCTGTGCTCATATCACCGACAAAACTGCTCACAGCATATCCCCTATCACAAACTCTGCTGCAAATGTTCCGGGTACCGTACACACCCACTTTATAACCTCTGAGTTTATTTTCGTTAGCTGTGAACTCATATAGAGACTTGAAATATGGGATAATGCTGTTGGTGATCTGCACATCCATCGCATCAAAATCAACCGCAAAATAAATAATAGTGCCTTCCGGAATGTTGCGGTCATACGCAGTTTGGATTGCCATTATAGCGTCTGTTCTTCCCTGAGAAGGTGTAAAATAATCTTCCGAACGAGCTGACGTCTGGTAAATCGGAAAAAACCTTAAGCCTGCATCAAAGATAATCTGGATTTCTTCATCCGTCAGCGCTTTGCTAATCCCGCCGCTGATTGTACCGGTCAAATATCTGCCACCAATCTTATACCCGGCGTTCTTTAAGGTCTGCGCTTTCACAGGGGTTAAGATGGTCGCACAGTCAAACGCTTCCGCTGGACGGGACGTATCCCCCTTGCTGGTAAGCAGAGACATCCATGTCCCCAAGTCCGCAACTTCTGTCACGGGCAAAGCGAGATGCTGTTGGAATTCCCGTAAGGCAGTCCGGGTATCATCGTCAAACGCTCCGCTGTTATCGAAAACACCGAACCCATTGCAGTATAATGAAAAATCCAGTATACGAGTGAAGTTTGCTTCTTTTAAATCGGTCAGCTTTCTTGTTGTATCCGGCAGCGTCGGGCACAATTTTTGTGTTGTCGGCCCAAAGTTGCCGTTTGCTTCCGTGCCTACGCCGGAGCCCGGTACGGATAATCCTTCCTCTGCCTGCAAAGCATAAATAAGCGCCTTATTGGTGTTGCGACCATAAACGCCGTCGCAGGGCATCAGGCCAATATATCTCTCGTATCTCCGATTCAGCTCCTGTTGTATCATGCGTATTTTGGTATCGCCGTCCGTCCCCGCTCCAATTACAAAGTAATCCATAGACAGCAGCGCTTTCATCACATTCAGCGTAACAACACCGTCTACCTTTTTCAGTCCGGCATCTATCTTTAAATTCTCAATGGCGATTTCTACAACCTCATCAAAGTGCGTATCCAATCTCTGATAATGTGTCGCGTATCCTTTGCACCAAAGAGCGCCCTGAATGATTCCATAAACGTTGTCCGTCTCTTCATCACCGGCAGGTCGAATTCCATTCGGGTATCTTTCTTTAAACCGCTTCACCGTTGTAGGCCCAAAGCTGTCCGCAGTATTGGTGATTCCCAATTCGATCTGAAACGCTCTCAATAAAGCGTAAATAGTTGTCCACGAAGCCTTCCCGCGAATCTTCTCGTCAGACAAATCAAGTGGGTTATAGCCTGCTTTGTCCTTATAAGTGTTGTTTAACCACTCCTGTGTGATAATTTTATTAAAAGGTATGTATCCCTTTTTCTTTTATTATCTCAAAAATAATGTTCTGTGTCAATGAATTTTTGGTAAATTATAGGTGGTACAATGATGTATGCCCAGCACCGCCAAAAAGAAAACACTTCACATCTTTGACAAATCTAAAACTCTTTTAAAGTGTTGCGCGTCTGAATTTGTCTACCGTTTCACTTTAAAACCCAGAAACCCAGTCTATCTCACTCTATTTGTGAAGTTTTTGCGATAGCACTATACTTATGATAATCGTCATATATAATATACTTAAAGCATTTTACACAATATATGGAACACAGATAAGGATGATGGACGTTGAAAAAGCAAAATTGGACTGGCGAGAAAAAGAAGCTGCACCTGTTGATTTTGGCGGTTTGTCTCATTTTTGTACTGCTTTGCTCCTGCTCATCAGGCCAAAATGCACCAGAAAGCAGTGTGAAAGAGTCGTCAACCGATGCGTCGGCTTTGTCCTCCCGGTGAAAATTACATTGAATTTGAAAAGGGCAGCTTTGATGGATATGAGGAATTACATCTATATGGGAATATATTGGCTGTAACAGTTGCAGACGTTAATGAAGACAGAACACAAGTCACAAGCCGAACATTGTTTTATGACATTCAAAATGACGATAATGTGCTGAAGGAATCACAGGAGCAGCCCGATTTATTAAAAATACAAAATAAAAAAGACGAGCTTTTATATACTGTGAAAGATCGGCTATATGATCCTACGGAGGCACCAGGTATCTATACCCAAATTGTGAATTGTAGTGACCGCTATATTTATTTCTGTAAAGGTGAAGATTGCGGCAGATTAAATACCGAAACCAATGATGTGGAATATATCGATGAACATGAGTATAATTTTTTCAGAACTCAATTCAATATTATAAACGGGTGGATATACTATTGGGACTATCCTGGAGATGGAACTGTAGCCATGGCGCGTATCAAAGAAGACCTCTCAACAAAAGAGATAATCAGTACTCCAACTCGAAATTTATCATATGAAGAACTTATAGAAAAACTTTAAAATAAGAAAGGGATGAGTGCAGTTCACTTACACTCATCCCTTTCTTTATATCTGATACAAGATTATTTCAGCAACCGATTGTTTGGCTCGTTTCCTAAAGGATCTTCCCCAGAGTCTGCATCTCCATTCACTTTCCAATCGGTGACCGATTCCTGAGCCTTCCATATTGCGGCATAATACTCGTCTGTTCCAGTACCAGCTACACCAGAAAAAACGTATCCTTCATTTTAATTTCCTTTACTATCCGTAAAAATAACACGGTGAACGCCGTCATAGCCAAAAGTTACCCCATCCATGTCTATTTTTAGCTTACCAATTTAAGATATAAATCCCTTTTTCTTTTATTATATTAAAAATATTGTTCTGTATCAATAAATTTTCGGTAATATGCAGGTAATGCTTTTGAATCTTTTTTACAACAAATTGCTGACGAAAATGCTATTTCTTTGGCTGGTAAAAATGGAATAAGTTTAAAATCAGATGCTTTAGCCGGTGTGCTATCAAAAAAGCATCGTGGAATGATAAACTACATAATACAAATTAGAAATTCCGCTGATCATGGTGCAGATCACGAAGAAAACAGAAAAATTTGGGATATTTCTGATGATACTGCGCGGTTCTTGCTTTTAATTGTTGCAAGCATTATCAAAAGCATTGTTAAATACAAAAATAGATTTATCGTAGTATATGATCTAATTACAAAACCGCCACCTTAGAACTAAATCTAAGATGGCGGTTTCTGTTCGTATCGAATGAAACTTTGACAGCAAAGCCACCTGCGAAAAAGTAGGTGTTCATCCCAATACCCATTTGGTGGAGCATAACACGCAATATCCGAACTCTTGAGCGTAGCCGTGTTCTGCCCCGACACGTTGAACGTAAAAACGATTCTCTTGCCGTCTCCACCATTATCGTCATACACATAAATTGAATTCACAAGAGTATCAATCACTTTACGCCGATACTCCACATCTTTAACATCACCGCTCTTAAATGAAGCGAGCCAGTACATGATACGCTCCTTCGTTAAGAGCGGTTTTTTCATTTCTTCACGAGCTATATTGGCTGAGACGTTCTTCTTTTCTTCCTCCAACTCGCTCAGACGGTCTTTAGTCGTGGGCGTTATGATTCCCTGTTCAATAGCATTCATGATATTCTTGAGTTTCTTGTTTATATCCTTGAGCTGTTCTTTCAGACCTGTGAGGTAGGTCGTATCAGCAGATTCCTTCTCGATGATTTCCATAGCCTTCGTTGCAATGAGTTCTATATTCTCATCGGTGAGGACTGTCTGAACAGTGAACCGTACAACAAGCTCCTCGATCCAATCCTTCTTTTCGCTATTCTTTTTACATTTGTGTTTTTGTTTTCTGTCCACGCACTTGTAATAGTAATGGACTTTCCCTGTTTTGGACGTGCCGCTCTCACCGACCATCGGGGAGCCGCAGTGACCGCAGAAAAGTTTCGTGGTGAGAAGATAGTCCTCATGAGCCTTGGTTCTCGCTCGTATTGTAGAATTATGCGATAGCATGGCTTGTACTTTGTCGAACAGCTTCTTATCTATTATCGCTGGCATTCCTCCGGGGATAACCACGTCCATAAACCTGTATGTCCCGATGTATTTGTCATTTTTCAAGATGGTGCGAAGACTGTTCTTATTGAAAGCGTTCCCCCTTGAAGTCTTGTACCCTTTTTCATTGCAGTAGTTGATAATCTGCGTGGCTGACATACCATCGGCGTACAGTTGATAAATCTCTTGAACAATCTTCGCTCCGATAGGTTCAATCACATATTTTCGGTCTTCACCGACTGCATACCCCAGGCAAGCACCAGCTCCTCCGTTAGCTATACCTTGTAAGGCGTTCTCTTTCATTCCTCGCTTAATACTTCGAGCAAGGTTTTCTGAATAATACTCTGCGTACCCCTCAAGGACAGACTCAAGGATAATACCTTCCGGGGTGTCTGGCATGGGCTGTTTGGCGTAATAGACCTTCACGCCATTCTTTTTGAGCTTTGCCTTGTAGATGGCAGAGTCGTATCTGTTCCGGGCAAAGCGATCAAGGGTGTACATTATCACCGCTTCAAACTGTCCCTTCTCGCTGTCCTTTATGAGCCGCTGAAAATCTGGGCGGTTGTCAGTCTTTCCCGAAATCGCTCTGTCGCAATATTCGTTGATAACGGTCATTCCGTTTTTTAGCGCGAACTCGTGACACTCACGTAGCTGTCCTTCTATGGACTCCTCTCGTTGATTATGGCTCGAATATCTGGCATAAATTACCGCTTTCGTAGTATCACCTCCAATCGCTTTTTGCGCCTAAGCAGTTCCATGGGGATTATCTTCTCACACCGCAGAAGATTCTTTATCCCCCTCTAATTCTTCACGATTTTCAAATTCATACGTCATGGACATGAACTCATGTTTGGCTCGTCTAGAAAGCGAGCGATAAATCCTGAGAATGTCTGCTTCGTCCTCGTTCTGCGGCGTAGTCTGCGGGGCGAGGTCATCTTCGTCCATAAAGAAATCAATGACGGAGCAGTGTAGTATCTTTGCCATTTCAACCATCTCGTTTTCCTTGGGGAGAGACCCTTTATTGATCGCACTGGTAAAAGAAGACGAGCCTTTAACCGCCTTTATAACCGCTGTGAGGTTAGTTCCACGCTCAAGGCAAATGCGATTGATGTTTTCTTTAAAAGACATTATAATTCTCCTTTCGCAAATTTTAATTCGAAAAAATATTAATTTCCCTATTGACAATTCGTAAAACAAGAACTATAATAAGACCAAGAAGTTCGGGAATCACGAATTGACAATAAGAAACCCACCCCCTTGAAAGTACCAGTTTCAAGGAGGAACAAGGATTGAGTAGTCCTATAAGAATAATAACATCAATTCGCCTTGTTGTCAAGGTAATTCTCGATTTCAGAACCATGGAAGGAGGTAAAAAGCATGAGTCATATTCAAGAGCGAATGAAGAAGCTCGGTATCAAGCAGGTGGATTTGATTCTTGAACTGCGTAAGCGAGGTATCACGGTTCAGCCGCCCGAAATGTCGAGCATTATTCGAGGGGTTTATACCTACCCCAAGGCGAAGGTGGTTCTTGATGAATGTGACGAAATCCTCACCGAACATGAGTCTCAGTGATTCGCAGATAACCGACCTCGCACGACCATTGATGGGTATTTTAGAAAAGTTCTATGAAGACCCAAAGAATGAGGAGGATTTTCAAAAATGGCAGCAAAACAAATCAATTGCACCAAAAGATAGCATATAAGAAGGAAAGCGATGAAACCGATAAAGACAAGAATTTTTGATGCAGTATGTATTTCTCTTTTGGTGATAGCATTCAACATGGTGATAATCTGGATGGTCATTTCATGGGTTGAGAGTCCATCGGAACAGCCTGTTACTTATTCAGAATGGATTCAAGAATTAAAAGAAAATAATGAGGAGATATCATCTCATACCAGTGTTGATTAAAACGAAAGATAACAAATTGGAAACTCTTTTTTCGGAGCGTGATTTTGGCTATCTGATAGACAAGTACATGGGATGTGAAGCGGTTGACTATTTCCGCTCGCTTACGGAAGAACTTGAGCAGTACAGAGAGGAGGACGAGGAGTATGAGTAACAATTTAGGAAAGATAGTTTCTATCAAAGAGATTACTGGTTTCAAGTGCGGTAACTTCGGAGTGATGGACGGAACCAACGGCTCTCGTATGGGTATGTCTGCAATGCTCAATGCGCTCCGCGGATGTGGGGAATACGATGGCTACGAAGTCAAGACTAATATTCACAATTTCTTGATTCTTATTTCCAACGGACAGTGCTGTTGTGAATCGTGGAGCTATTTCACCAGTGAAGACGAAACCGATGATTACATCGGTAAAACGCTGGTCGATGTCGAACTCACCGACAAAGCCCTTAACACCAAGAAAGTTGAAGAAAGCGATTATTATGCGGACGAGGGCGGGATTCAGTTTGTCAACTTCAAATTTTCTGATGGAACGGTTTTGCAATTCGCCGTATATAACTCTCACAACGGTTATTATGGGCACCCCATTATCATTGCAAAGGACGCTGAGATTTTAATAGAAGACACACTTTGAGGAGGACAGATCATGAGTAATAAAAAACTCGGCAACAATTTTGAGTCTGCTTTCTGTGAAATCCTCTTTGAAAAAGGCTTCTGGTGTCACAATATCGCTCAGAATCAAGCAGGGCAACCGGCAGATGTGATCGCTGTCAGAGACGGTAAGGCGTATCTCATTGACTGTAAGGTGTGTTCGAGAGGAAGATTCACCTTTTCTCGGATTGAAGAAAATCAGCGCACAGCAATGGAAGCGTGGAAAGAAAGTGGAAATGGTGTAGGGTGGTTCGCTCTTTTGTGTGCCGATCACATATTCATGGTCGATTTCGACACGCTGAAAAAATTGTCTGCGGTTCAATCTGGTATCAGTTATTCGCAAATGTGTTTTCATGGCGAAACTTTGGAGAAATGGCTGGTGACAACATGATAGTCACCGTTTCCAACACCCTCACCGTTGAAAACCCCTCGTCAGAACTGCTCGTGTGGTGCAGTAAGCACATGCGGATTGCGAACCCTGAGTACCAGAAGAAAGTTCGCATGAACTTGTGGCTTGGTAACACACCGAAGACTCTCTGCTTATACGAGCAGAGAGGAACCCGTATCATCCTACCGTTCGGAACGCTGAGGTCACTCCCTGAGTCCGTCCGAAAGAACGCTGTCTTCATAGGCGATTTTAAGACCGCTGAGGAGGTCTCTTATGGAGGGGTGGATATTCCCCTCTATGACTACCAAAAGACCGCTGTGGACGCTGTGGCGGCTGGACAGTACGGTATTCTGCAAAGCCCAGCAGGTAGCGGTAAAACGCAGATGGGAATTGCCCTTGTGAAGCGGTTCGGGAAGAAAGCCCTCTGGCTCACTCACACGCTGGACTTGCTCAGGCAGAGCAAAGAACGAGCGGAACTGTACATGGACAAGCGGGTTATCGGAACCATTACCGAGGGCAAGGTCAACATCGGAAGCGGTATCACCTTTGCCACCATCCAGACTATGTGCAAGCTCGATTTGGCTCAGTACAAAGACCTGTGGGACACCATCATCGTGGACGAGTGCCACCGCTGTTCCGGGACACCAACCGCCATGACGCAGTTCTACAAGGTGCTGAACAGTTTGTCCGCTCGACATAAAATCGGTCTCTCGGCAACGGTACATCGGTCTGACGGCATGATTGAAGCCACCTATGCCCTTCTCGGTCATGTGATCTACACCGTTCCTGATGAAGCGGTTGGTGACAAAATCATGAAGGTTGGTATCCTCCCTGTCGGAACAGGGGTGGAAATCAGCCGGGAGTGTCTGAACACTGACGGGACGCTGAACTACTCGAAATTGATTACTTACCTCACCGAGTATCTTTGCCGGGAGGAGGTAATTGTCAACACCATCAAACTCAACGAGGGCAAGAGCTGTCTGATTCTATCCGACAGGCTCAGTCATTTGGAGCACCTTATGAGCTGGCTACCGGCTCACATGAGACGGGACGCAGTGATGGTGAGCGGCAAAATGACTACCAAAAAAGGTAAGGCAGAACGGGAACAGGCCATTGAGGATATGCGGTCAGGTAAGAAAAAATATCTGTTCGCAACCTACTCTCTGGCTAAGGAAGGGTTGGATATACCACGCTTAGAGCGGCTATTTCTCACAACCCCTCAAAAGGACTACGCTGTGGTGACACAGAGCATTGGCAGAATCGCTCGAACATTCGATGGTAAGTCAGACCCTATCGCTTATGACTTCGTGGACGATATAGCTTACCTTGTTAAGTCTTATAAGAAACGATGTACGACCTATCGGAAGAACGGTTGTTACTTTGTAGAGTAGGAGACGAACAAATGAAAGAAGGAATTACTGTATTATCGCTATTCGATGGTATCAGTTGTGGACAGATTGCACTTGAGAGAGCAAACATTAAAGTGGACAAATACTATGCTTCTGAAATCAAGAAAATAGCCATTGACACTACAATGCTTCACTACCCTAGTACTGTTCAAATAGGTGATGTAACCAAAGTTAGATACGAAAACGGAGTTCTCTATACTGAAAACGGAAATTTCAATGTAGGGAAAATCGACCTTTTAATAGGTGGCTCTCCTTGTCAGGATTTCTCCAGTGTGCGAGCAACAAATGGTCTCGAAATTAACGGATTGAAAGGAACGAAATCAAAGCTGTTTTATGAGTACCTTCGATTGCTTCGTGAGGTAAAACCCCACTTTTTTTTATTAGAGAATGTAAGAATGAAGAAAGAGAGTGAAGAACAGCTTAACGAGTATCTTGGGTTAAAAGGTATATTCATCAATTCTTTATTGGTGAGCTATCAAAATCGACCTCGTATCTACTGGACAAATATCCCCAATGTAGTACCTCCAAAAGATAGGAAAATTAATTTTCAAGACTTTAGAGAGAGAGAGTATGAGAGGGAACTTCCTTATAAAGTAAATCGAACACCAAGTAGGGAGAAAATGTGGAGCAACGGTCGTGGGAAAGGACAAAGAAATGCGTGTGCTAATGTCACAAACAGCAATCATATCCAATGTATAACACGCAAACAAGACCGTTGTCCAAACTCTGGATTGATAGAGTTTGAAGATTTTTGTAGGTACTTAACTCGTAGTGAGTTGGAATTGGGTCAAACCTTACCTCTCGGATACACAGACAATCTCACCTATAATCAAATGCAAGATGTATGTGGAGATGGTTGGACAGTCGATGTGATTGCTCATATTTTCTCTTTCGCAAAACCGTATCTACCACAAGCTCATTCTCAGCAGTTAGATTGGCTATTAGGAGGTAATTGACGATTGAGACTTATAACCTATGACTGTGAGTGCTTTGCGCATGATTGGTTGGTTGTTTTCAAAGATACTGAGACAGGCAAATACACTGCCGTTTGGAACGACAATGACGCTCTCAAAATGGCATTGTCTGAGGACTGCGTGTACATCGGTTTCAACTCGAAGCATTACGATCAGTTCATCATCAAAGCGATTGCCCTCGGTTACTCCGCAGAGGAGGTCAAAAAGGTCAACGATTACATTATCAACGGCGGTCAAGGTTGGGAGTGTCCTATGCTCCGAGACCAGTTCTTCCGTTTCAACAATGTAGACATTAAAGACGATATGCAGATGGGATTGTCACTAAAAGCAATCGAAGGGCATTTGGGTATGTCCGTTGAGGAGTCTACCGTATCGTTTGATATTGATAGACCTTTGACTGAGGATGAGAAAAAAGAAACCCTCAAGTATTGTATTCACGATGTAGACACCACTGAAAAGCTGGTGGAGCTTCGCAAAGATTACCTCAAGAATAAAATCAACCTCGGTAAGATGGCTGGTCTCGATGAAATCAAGGCTATGGGTATGACAAACGCTAAACTGACTGCCGCTATGCTGAAAGCGTCACCACAACCACATGACGATGAACGCAAGTATGTTTACCCGGACAACCTGCGAAAAGAGTTCATACCCCCGGAAGTGTTTGAGTTCTTTGATAAGATGTATGACCCTTCCGTTTCTGACAAAGACCTGTTCAGCGGCAAGCTCAATCTGAACATCGGTGAGTGTCCTGTAACGATTGGATATGGCGGTATTCATGGTGCTATCCCGAATTTCATTTGGGAAGAATCGGAAACCAGCGTAATCCGCAATAAAGATGTGGGCAGTTACTACCCTCACCTTTGTACGATCAACGGTTATACAAGCCGAAACATTCCGTCACCGCAGATTTATGAAGATGTGTTGAGCAGACGAATGGAAGCCAAGGCAAGCGGAGATAAGGCTACCGCTAACGCCCTCAAGCTGGTGTGCAACACCACCTACGGCGCAATGCTAAACAAGTATAACGACCTCTATGACCCGCTCATGGGACGGTCAGTGTGTATCAGCGGTCAGCTCTATCTGCTCGAATTGGCAAAGCATTGCTTCCAAGAGATTGAAAGTTTACGGATTGTCCAGCTCAATACGGACGGTATCATGGTCGAGTGTCACCCCGAAGACCTTGGCAGACTGGACGAAATCTGCGAGGAGTGGCAGACCCGTACCGGCTTTGAGCTTGAAACTGATTCTGTAGTGCGGATTGCTCAGAAAGATGTGAACAACTATGTTGAAGTGCAACCTGATGGCAGTACCAAAGCCAAAGGCGGCTATCTTGTGAAAGGGATTGCCCCGGCAGGTGCTTTCAATATCAACAATTCCTGCTGTATTGTGGCAACCGCTCTTAAAGAATACTTTGTAAACGGTACGCCTGTAGAAGAAACGATCAATGGCTGTTACGATATTTTCCAGTTCCAGATCATTGCAAAAGCTGGTGTGAAATACCGTGAAGCCTATCACCTTGTCGATGGCGAGCAAGTCCCAGTACAGAAGGTAAATCGGGTGTATGCAACGGCAGACGAGCGGTATGGAAAATTGTTCAAGGTGAAAGCTGAGAACGATTCTACTGCCAAAATCGAAATGCTCCCGGAGCATTGTATCATCGACAACGATAACCATTTAACCATTGCCGAAGTGGACAAGACCTTCTACATCGAAATGGCAAAAAAGAGAGTCAATGACTTTTTGGGTGTGAAGCCCGAAAAGAAAAAATCAACGAGGAGGACAAAAACAATGGCAACGACCACCAAAACCGAGAATGTCTATCAGAAGCTCATTAAGGCGAGGGAACAGTTCTTAAACTCCGATGTGCAGAAGACGGGTAAGAATATGCACCTGTCGTTCAAGTACTTCGAGTTGGATGATATTGTTCCTACCGCAATCCGCATTTTCTCAACGGTTGGCCTTGTGCCGGTCGTAAACTTCACCACTGACACCGCCACCATGACGATTGTCAACACCGACAACCCGGAGGACACTGTGGCGTTTGTGGCTCCCTTCAATCAGATTGCTCCTATTGTGAGCAACACCGGGAAACAGGCCACCAACGAAATGCAAGCTCTTGGCTCGTCTATCACATATATGCGCCGCTACCTCTACATGATGGCACTGGACATCTGCGAGAGCGATTCTATTAACGCAAACGCTGGCAAGCCTGCGTCTGCTCCCGCTCCTGCGGAAACCGCACCTAAAGCCCCTGCTACCCCTCAACAGCGGCAGGAAGTGAAAGAGGAGCTGACCGCCCCGGCAGACAACGCCACCACCTTGCAGATTAAGGGTCTCAAGAGCGTTCTGAAAAAGCTCAAAGACGCTAACCCCACCAAAGAGGAAATGATTGCTCAGATTGCGGTGCAGACCAAGGGCTTTACCGAAATCAGCAAATCTGATTGCGAAACTCTTATTACCAGAATCACCGCTATGTTGGAAGGGAGTAACGAATGATGAAATGGCTTGACTCTAATCAGATTCAAATTACGCCGCCGAAGCGCACCAAAAAAGTAACCGGCACCCGGTTTGCCACCATTCTCGGACTGAACCCTTGGTCTACTCCCTTTGAAATGTGGTGCGCTATCACCAAGACC
>PPYE01158107.1_pt1 | contig 13618 bp, 11 predicted proteins | sample 1559881 | NCBI WGS metagenome assembly PPYE01 (sample SAMN08240022, study PRJNA423297) | Human gut metagenome, whole genome shotgun sequencing project.
GCTTTCTCTCGCGTGCGACATTCGCCTTGCGTCTGAAAAAGCGGTGTTTGCGCTTCCCGAGGTGGGCCTTGGCATCACTCCCGGGTGGGGCGGCATGCAGAAGCTGGCCAGGGCGATCGGCCCCGGCAAAGCGAAGGAAATGGTATTTACCGCCGGCAGAGTAAAGGCGGAAGAGGCCCTCGCAATCGGCCTGGTCAACGCGGTGTACGCGCCCGAAGAGCTGCTTGCAAAGGCCGAGGAGCTGGCGTTGAAGATTGCCGCAAACGCTCCGGTGGCCGTGCAGAACGCAAAGCGCGCCATGAACGAGGGTGTTGGCCTTGGCTTGTGGGAGGCTGCCGAGCTGGAGGCCAGGCACTTTGGCGATTGTTTTGAAACTCAGGATCAGCGGGAAGCGATGGGTGCGTTTGTGGAGAAACGCAAGCCCGCGCCGTTCGTTGGCAAATAAATTTTTCATAATTAAAAATCAGGGGGATCGATATGAATTTTGAGCTGAACAACGAGCAGTCGATGGCTCGGGAAATGTTCGCGGCCTTTGCAGAAAAGGAAGTAAAGCCCTTAGCTCACGACATTGATGAGGAAGAGCGCTTTCCGGCAGAGACCGTTGAAAAAATGAAGAAGTACGGCTTTTTCGGCATTCCGTACCCGAAGGAGTTCGGCGGCCAGGGCTGCGATGTTCTGACCTACATCCTGTGCGTGGAGGAACTGTCGAAGGTGTGCGGTACAACGGGCGTTATCGTTTCCGCACATACCTCTCTTTGTGCCGACCCGATTTACAAGTTCGGCACCAAAGAGCAGAAGGAAAAATATCTTGTTCCGCTCGCTTCCGGCAAAAAGCTTGGCGCATTCGGCCTGACCGAGCCCGGTGCAGGCACCGACGCTTCGGGCCAGCAGACCAAGGCTGTGCTGGAGGGCGACCACTATGTGCTCAACGGCAGCAAGATTTTCATCACCAACGGCGGCGTGGCCGACATTTATGTCGTGTTCGCCATGACCGATAAATCCAAGGGCGTGAAGGGCATCTCTGCGTTTATCGTAGAGAAGGACTTCCCGGGCTTTTCCATCGGCAAAAAAGAGAAGAAGATGGGCATTCGCGGCTCCGCTACCACAGAGCTGGTATTTGAGAACTGCATCGTTCCCAAAGAGAACCTGCTCGGCCAGGAGGGCAAGGGCTTTACCGTTGCCATGACCACGCTGGACGGCGGCCGCATCGGTATTGCCGCGCAGGCGCTGGGCATTGCCGAGGGCGCTCTGGACGAAACCATCAAGTATGTAAAAGAGAGAAAGCAGTTCGGCCGTTCGATTGCCGCGTTCCAGAACACGCAGTTCCGCATTGCGGACATGAAGACGAAGATCGACGCCGCAAAGCTGCTCGTTTACCGTGCGGCAATGCTCAAGCAGGCCGGCGCCAAGTTCTCTAGCGAGGCTGCGATGGCGAAGTTGTTTGCGGCAGAAACCGCTATGGCGGTTACCACCGAGTGCGTACAGCTCTTCGGCGGCTACGGCTACACCAGAGAATACCCCGTGGAGCGCATGATGCGCGACGCGAAGATCACCGAAATCTACGAAGGCACCAGTGAAGTGCAGCGCATGGTTATTTCCAATGCGCTTTTGAAATAAGGGGGGGCACGCAGTGAAAATCGTTGTAAGCATCAAGCAGGTTCCGGATACCAATGAGGTAAAGCTGGACCAGACGACAGGAACCCTGATTCGTGAGGGTGTTCCCAGCATTATCAATCCGGACGACAAGGCTGGCCTTGAGGCTGCCCTCCGTTTGAAAGATCAGGTAGGCGCGCATGTTACCGTGCTGACCATGGGCCCGCCTCAGGCGGCCATCGCTCTGCGCGAGGCTCTGGCCATGGGCGCGGATGAAGCGATTCTTGTGACCGACCGCGCGTTCGGCGGCGCCGACACCTGGGCCACTTCCTCCACTCTGGCCTCCGCTATTTCCAAGCTGGATTACGATCTCATCATCACCGGCCGCCAGGCCATCGACGGCGACACCGCACAGGTTGGCCCGCAGATCGCCGAGCACCTCGGCCTGCCCAACGTAAGCTATGCGGAAGAGCTGTGGGTGGAAGGCGATACCCTCAAGGTAAAGCGCCAGTATGAAGACCGCTATCACATCGTTCGCGTCAAAACCCCCTGCCTGATCACCGCTTTGGCCGAATTGAATGAACCCCGCTATATGACTCCCGGCGGCATTTTTGACGCCTTCCAGAAAGAAATTATCGAGTGGCACAGAGCCGACCTCGATGTTGACGACAGCAACATCGGCCTCAAGGGCTCCCCCACCCGCGTGAAGAAGTCCTTCACCAAGGCGGTGAAGGGACAGGGCACCATTGTAACGATGGAGCCCGAAGAGTCAGCCAACTGGCTGACCGACCGTCTGCGTGAAAAATTCATTCTGTAGTAGGAAAGTGGTGAGGAATTATGAGTAACGAAGTATATAAGGGAATATTCGTATTTGCCCAGCAGGTGGACGGAAAGCTGTCCAACGTTGCGCTGGAACTGATCGGCAAAAGCAAGGCTTTGGCCAAAGATCTGAACACAGAAGTTACCGCCGTGGTATTGGGTAACAAAATCGGCCATCTGCCGGAGCAGCTGGGCCGTTATGGCGCGGACCGCGTTGTCATCGCGGAGGATCCGATTCTGGAAACTTATACCACCGAGCCTTATGCGCATGTTATTACCGAAATCGTAAAAAAATATCAGCCTGAGATCGTGCTGTACGGCGCAACCGCCATCGGCCGCGATCTGGCTCCCCGTATTTCCGCCAGAGTACACACCGGCCTGACCGCCGACTGCACCTCGCTGGAAATCGAAGAGGGCACCGGCAACCTGCTGATGACCCGCCCCGCATTCGGCGGCAACATCATGGCGACCATCGCCTGCGCGGACTTCCGCCCCCAGATGGCGACCGTTCGCCCCGGCGTAATGCAGCGACTGACCCCGGTGGACAACGCCCACCCGGTGGTAGAGTCCTTCTCCGTTCCGGATCTGGCCGAGCATGTCAACGTGGAAGTTGTTGAAGTGATCAAAAAGATCAGCGAGAAGATGGATATTCAGGAGGCCAACGTTCTGGTTTCCGGCGGACGCGGCATGGGCGGACCCGAGAACTTTAAGCTCCTCGAAGAACTGGCCGACGTTTTGGGCGGCACAGTTTCTTCCTCCCGTACTGCGGTTGACGCAGGCTGGGTTGAGAAAGACCGCCAGGTTGGCCAGACCGGTAAAACGGTTCGCCCGAACCTGTATATTGCCTGCGGCATTTCCGGCGCCATCCAGCACTTGGCTGGCATGGAAGAGTCGGATGTGATCATCGCGATCAACAAAGACCCCAGCGCTCCCATCTTTGAGGTGGCGGATTACGGCGTTGTGGGCGACGCGATGAAAATCCTGCCTCTGTTCACAGAGCAGGTGAGAAAAGCCAAGGAAGAAAAGAGCAACGCCTGATTCATTTCAGGCTCTCAGCACGGCAGCGCGCAAGGATTTTGCATTTGGAGGCTTCCGCGCCGCCGCGCGGGTTTTCCCCGGCCCAATGCGAATCCACGCGCGCTGCCGCGCTGAAAATTGCTTTTTTTCAGATGGAGCCGACCAGTTTTGCCGGCCGATTCCATCCATCATACTTAAATTGGAGGTTTTACCGTGGGAAAAGTGTATACGCTATCTGAAGCAGTAGCTAAATTCGTAAACGACGGTGACAGTATTGCGATCGGTGGCTTTACCACCAACAGAAAGCCCTTTGCCGCCGTGCATGAAATCCTCAGACAAGGCAAGAAAGACTTTATTTTAAATGCGGGTGCCAACGGCGGTGATGCGGATTTGCTCATCGGCTGCGGGCGTGTGAAAGCGTACATCAACTGCTACACCGCAAACTCCGGCTATACCAACGTATCCAGACGGTTCCGCGCGGCGATTGAAAACGGCGACATTCTTTTTGAGGACTACTCACAGGATGCTGTTATGCTGATGTTCCATGCCGCTGCTCTGGGATTCCCCTATGTTCCCAGCCGCCTGATGATGGGTACCGGCCTTGCCGATAAGTGGGGCATTTCCAAAGAGATCAGAAAGACCATTGACAAGCTGCCCGATGAAAAGTTCGTCATTGAGCAGAATCCCATGAACCCCGAAGAGAAGCTGCTGCTCCTGCCTGTGCCGGAGATTGACGTTGCCGTCATTCATGTGCAGATGGCTTCCCCCGACGGAACCTGCCGCATTCTGGGCGACGAGTTCCAGGATACCGATATTGCGGGCGCTGCGAAGAAGGTCATTGTTACCTGCGAAGAGCTGGTTTCCGATGAGTATATCCGCCGCGATCCCAACGCGAACACCATCCCCGGCTTCTGCGTGGATGCCGTTGTTCATGCCCCGCACGGTGCGCATCCGTCCCAGTGCTACGACTACTATGACTACGATTCCAAATATTATAAAGAATACGATGTTGCCTCCAAAACACAGGAAGCGTTCGACGCTTTCTGCCAGGAGTGGGTATTCTCCACCCCGACACACGAGGACTACCTCAACAAGGTAGGCGGCGCCAGGCTGGCCAACCTCAAGGTTGTTCCGGGTCTCGGCTACCATGTTGATATGACGGCACAGGCGAAGGAGGAGAAGAAGTAATGGCTAACTACACGAATTACACCAACAAAGAAATGCAGGCAATTACGATTGCCCGCGCGATCACCAACGATCATATCGCGATTGTTGGAACAGGTCTTCCTCTCATCGGCGCAACTGTTGCCAAGAAGATATTTTCCCCCGGCTGCACACTCATTGTTGAGAGCGGCCTGATCGACTGCGATCCCGTTCAGGTTCCCACCTCTGTCGGTGACTGCCGCTTTATGGCGCACTGCGCGGTGCAGTGGCCTCCGGTTCGCTACATTGGCTTCCAGGCCAACGAGTGGCTCAAGAACAGAGACAGAATGATCGCCTTCATCGGCGGCGCTGAAATTGACCCTTACGGCAATGTCAACTCCACCTCCATGGGCGATTACCATCATCCGAAGACCCGTTTCTCCGGCTCCGGCGGAGCGAACGGTATTGCAACGTATGTCAATACCGTTCTCATGATGCAGCACGAAAAGCGCCGCTTCACTGAGAAGATCGATTACATTACCAGCCCCGGCTGGATGACCGGCGGCCCCGACGGACGCAAGAAGGCAGGTCTGCCCCAGAACCGCGGCCCGCTGATGGTTGTTACCGACAAGGGCGTTATGAAGTTTGACGAGAAGACCAAGAGAATGTATCTGGCGGGTTACTACGAGTCCTCCTCCATTGAGGAGATCGTAGAGAATACCGGCTTTGAGATTGACACCTCCAGAGCAGAGCTGCTGGCTCCGCCCTCTCCGGAAGTCATCAAGGCGATCCGCGAAGAGATCGATCCCGGCCAGGTCTTCATCAAAGTTCCCAAAGAGTAATTATCGTTGATATTCATTCCTTGCACGCGGCGGAGCTTTGTTTGAGGCTCCGCCGGCGGCGCAGGGGGTTCGACTGTTTGGCGGTTTCAGGCCGATTCGGCTTGAAATGCCGATACCGAGTTCAAAAAGCCAATTGGTAGGAAGGTTACTATGGAAGCAAAGTATACGTTAGGCATCGACGTTGGTTCCACCACGTCTAAATGTGTGATTGTGAAGGACGGGCAGGAGATCGTCAGCAAATCTCTGGTTTCAGTGGGTGCCGGTACCAGCGGCCCCGAGCGCGCGATCAAAGAGGTGCTGGATAACTGCGGAATGAAAAAAGAAGACATGAGCTTTATTCTTGGCACCGGCTACGGGCGTAATTCGCTTGATATCGTGGATGACCAGATGAGTGAGCTGAGCTGTCATGCAAGAGGCGCATACTACCTGTTTCCGGAGGTTCACACGGTCATTGACATCGGCGGACAGGACATGAAGGTGCTTCAGATTGACAATGGCGTTATGGTCAATTTCCAGATGAACGACAAGTGTGCCGCCGGCACGGGGCGCTTTCTCGATGTAATGGCCCGCGTGCTGGAGGTGAAAGTCGCCGAACTGGGCGATTTGGGGGCAAAGTCCACCAAACGGGTAGCGATCAGTTCTACCTGTACGGTTTTCGCCGAAAGCGAAGTGATCAGCCAGCTGGCGCAAGGCAGCGATATGCACGACATCATCAACGGTATCCACCACTCTATCGCCGCCCGTATGAGCGGTCTGGCACGCCGTGTCGGTGTGCGCGACCAGGTTGTTATGACCGGCGGTGTGGCGCAGAATGTCGGTGTTGTCGCAGCGCTGGAGGAGGAGCTCGGCCATAAGGTCTACACCTCTCCCCTGGCTCAGTATGCCGGTGCGCTTGGCGCGGCGCTGTTTGCGTACCAAAAGGCGACCCGCAAGAAATAGCGCCAGGCAATAGAATGATTTTTCGTTGGTGTGGGAGCTCCCCACACGTTAGAAACCCTTTGTTACTATTATTTTAAAAGGAGCGAGTGAACTATGGCAGAAATCGAAAAGACAGCACCCGCCGAGCAGACTGCTCCCGCAGCTGCGGCGCCTGCCAAGAAACCTGCAAAACCCGCCAGCCCCGGTGTAACTGCTCTGCGTAAAGTCGTTTCCGACGTTTACGCTGCCGCTTGGGAAGCAAAGAAAGCGGGCCGCCCGGTGGGCTGGTCTTCTTCCAAATTCCCCTGCGAAATTGCGGAAGCCCTCGACCTGGCCGTTGTATATCCCGAAAATCAGGCCGCCGGTATCGCCGCGCAGCATGACGGCGAGCGCCTGTGCGTGGAAGCGGAGAACCTGGGCTTTGACGCAGACATCTGCGGCTATGCCCGCATCAGCCTGGCCTATGCCTCCGGCGTGGAGACCACCAACGTGTCCCGCCAGATGCCCCAGCCCGACTTCGTTCTGTGCTGCAACAACATCTGCAACTGCATGACGAAATGGTACGAGAATATCGCTCGTATGCACAACATTCCGCTCATCATGATCGATGTTCCCTACAACAACACCACCCACGTGGATGAGAGCCAGGTGGCGTATATTCGCGCCCAGTTTGAGGACGCAATCAAGCAGCTGGAGAAGATCTCCGGCAATAAGTTTGATGAAAAGAAATTTGAGCAGGTATGCGCGAACGCAAACCGCACCGCGAAGGCATGGCTGAAGGTCTGCGACTACTGCCGGTACGAGCCCTCCCCGATGTCCGGCTTCGACCTGTTCAACCACATGGCGGACGTTGTTACCGCCCGCGGCAAGCAGGCAACCGCCGAAGCGTTTGAGCTGCTGGCCACCGAGCTCGAGGAGCACGTAAAGAACGGCACCTCTACCCTGCCGTTTGAAGAGAAATACCGCATTATGTTCGAGGGGATTCCCTGCTGGCCTGATCTGAGAGCGCTGTTTAAGCCCCTCAAGAGTGCCGGCTTGAACGTAACCGCTGTTGTGTATGCGCCCGCGTTTGGTTTCGTATACGACGGTCTGGATGATCTGTGTCGTGCATACTGCAAAGCCCCGAACAGCGTTTGCCTGGAGCAGGGTGTGGAATGGCGTGAGGGCCTCTGCCGCGACAATAAGGTAGACGGCGTTCTGGTTCATTACAACCGCAGCTGCAAGCCGTGGTCCGGCTATATGCCCGAAATGCAGCGCCGCTTTACCGCAGACCTGGGCATTCCCTGCGCCGCGTTCGACGGCGACCAGGCGGATCCCCGCAACTTCAACGCCGCTCAGTACGAAACACGCGTACAGGGTCTTGTTGAAGCGATGGAAGCAACTAAAGCTGCGAAGGAGGGCTAACGAACATGAGTATCGAATCGATGATCAGCGAGCTGGCCAGTGTTGCCGCACATCCCGGAAAGCAGCTGGCGAATTTTAAAGCACAGGGCAAAAAAGTGATCGGCATCATGCCCTACTATGCGCCCGAAGAGCTTGTTCATGCCGCAGGAATGGTCCCCATGGGCCTCTGGGGCAGCAACGACAAAACCATCTCTTTGGCGAAGGAATACTGCGCGACGTTCTACTGCACCATCGCACAGCTGGGCCTCGAAATGCTGCTGGACGGCACGCTCGATCAGCTCGACGGCGTGATCACTCCCACCATTTGCGACACCCTGCGCCCGATGAGCCAGAACATCCGCGTGGCGATGGCCAAGTACGAGAAGATGCCTACCATCTTTTTGGCACATCCCCAGAACCGCAAGCCCGCTTACGGCCTGAAGTTCTGTGTGGATCAGTACACCAACGTCAGAAAAGCGCTGGAAGAAATCAGCGGCGCTCCGATTACGGACGAAGCGATTCAGAACGCGATTAAGGTATACAACAAGAGCCGTGCTGCCCGCCGCGAGTTTGTAAAGCTTGCAAGCGAGCACTGCGACGTGATCACTCCCACAAAGCGCAGCGCCGTGCTGAAGGCCTCCTGGTTCATGCTCAAGGATGAGTACACCGAGAAGCTCGAAGCGCTCAACGAAGAGCTCAGAAAGCTGCCGGTTTGCGACTGGAAGGGCGTGAAGGTCGTCACCAGCGGTATCATCTGTGATAACCCGGCCCTCCTCAAGATTTTTGAGGACAACAACGTAGCGATCGCTGCGGATGACGTAGCGCAGGAGAGCCGCTCCTTCCGTGCCGACGCTCCGGAGGATCAGGCAGACCCGATGATGGCCCTGGCTATGCAGTTTGCAAGCCTCGACTACGACGTTCTGCTTTATGATGAGCATTCCTCTGAAAACCGCCGCGGCGAGTACGTTGCCAACATGGTAAAAGAAAACGGCGCACAGGGTTTGATCGTGTTCATGCAGCAGTTCTGTGACCCGGAGGAGATGGAGTATCCCTCTCTGAAGAAGGCTTTGGACGAGGCCGGCGTCCTGCACATCAAGCTGGGCATCGACCAGCAGATGCGCGACTTCGGTCAGGCTGCCACCGCGATTCAGGCGTTTGCCGACGTATTGAAGTCTCTTTAATTTACATTTCAAAAGGCCCCTTTCGGGAGAAATCCCGAAAGGGGCCTTTTTGCGAACTCTTTATTTACTGAAAGAAAAGCGTTCTGGTGCTTTGCCGCGGAATGAGGGGCAAGCCCGCGCAACGCCGGCATAAACTGCCCGAAGATAATTGCTCTAGTAAAAAATTGTATTTCTATGAGAAACCCGTCAGGAACACACCAAAGGGTAAAAATTTGCCGCTTTGGTAAAAATCCGGGAATGTTGCGGCTTTTCCGGTACACATTAATAATTAATTTACATTTGAAATCTTGACAATCCCGGCACGGAATGATAAATTATTAAATAGAAGTTAGCACTCAAAACCATAGAGTGCTAAAATCTAAAAATGAGGTGAGAGGAATGGAGCTGAGCGACAGAAAACTGAAGGTGCTGGCAGCGATTGTAGAGGCTTATGTAAAAACCGGCGAGCCGGTTGGGTCGAAAGCGCTGGCCGCCGATTTGGGTGTTTCCTCCGCCACGGTAAGAAATGAAATGGCCGATCTCGCGGAGATCGGGCTTTTGGAGCAGCCGCATACCTCCGCCGGGCGGATTCCTTCCCAGAAGGGGTACCGCGTGTATATCGACCGGGTGATGAGTCTTAAGCCCGTCACGCAGGAGGAGCAGCGGTATTTGGACGGAATGCTGTTTTCGAGCGCGTACGACCAGCAGAAGCTGCTGGAGGGCGTATCGCATATGCTGGCGGGGCTCACCCGCTTTGCGGCGGTTTCCACCGCTCCGTCGGGCAAAAAAGCGGATATTCGCGCGCTGCAGTTTGTGCAGACGAGCCGCAGAACAGCTATGCTGATTCTGCTGACCTCGGCGGGCACAATGAAGCACCAGATTTTCCGGTGCGAATTCGATTTATCCCCTGAGATTCTGCGGGTGTTTTTCCGCGTGCTCAACGAGCGCTTGGCTGGTGTGCCCGTGGCCGCCGTCACCCCTGCGTATATTCAGACTCTGGCCGCCTCTCTCGGTGACCTCACGGTGATGATGTCCTCGGTGCTGATGGCGCTGCTGGAGGCCGCGCAGGAATCCGTTGAACCGGAGGTGCGCCTCAACGGGCAGATGAACCTGCTGTTCCACCCGGAGTTTGAACGCGGCAACGCCCGCAGAGTCATGGATTTTCTGGAGCGTCCGCAGGATTTGGCGGAACTTCTTCTGCAGCCGCAGAAGGAGGTTCGCGTGATGATCGGGGATGAAACCCGGCATCCCGAGCTGCGGGAATCGAGCATTATTGTGGCGCAGTATGCAATTGACGGCCAGCGCGCCGGTGCGATCGGCATCATCGGCCCCACCCGAATGGATTACGCGGGGCTGATCGGCAAGCTGGATTATCTGTCCCACACAGTGGGGCGTCTGCTGACAGAGCTGCGTCAGGAGGAATAATCAATCCATTCAAAATTGAACTAATAGAATGACGGGCTGCCGTGGAACGGCAGCGGAAAGGGGCAATCTCCTTGAGCAAACAGGATGCCGCGAAAAAGGCGGCGAAGCAGGCCGAACAGGCCGCAGAGACAGAGAAAGAAAAGGATTGTAATGCGGCGGAGCAGCCGCAGGCGGAAACGCCGGGAGACGAACAGCTGAAAAAGCTGCGGGAGCAGCTTGAGCAGACCGCTGCCGACCTTGCAAAGCAGAAGGATCTGCTTTTGCGCACCGCGGCGGAATACGATAATTACCGCAAGCGCACCGAGCGTGAGAAAACAATGGTTTACACAGACGCCACGGCGGATGCCATTGAAAAGGTTTTGCCGGTCTGCGACAATCTGGAGCGGGCGCTGGCCCAGCAGGGCGGCTCCGTGGAGGACTTTCGCAAGGGCGTTGAAATGGTTCTCTCCCAGCTGAACGGCACGCTCGAAAAGATGGGCGTCACGGTGATCGGCCAGCAGGGCGAACCGTTTGATCCCGAGGTACACAACGCCGTCTCTCATATCGAGGACGAAAATCTGGGCGAAAATGTCGTTGCCGAGGTACTGCAAAAGGGGTACCGCATCGGCGATCGCATCATCCGCCACGCGATGGTACAAGTGGCCAACTGACGGCCCGATCAGAAAATTCCGCCGCGGTCTGACGGCGGCAGCCGAAATGATTCGGCTCGACTTCATGAAAATAACAACCTAACTTTTTGGAGGTAATAAGTATGGCAAAAACAATTGGTATCGACTTGGGAACAACCAACTCCTGTGTAGCTGTCATTGAAGGCGGCGAGCCTGTCGTTATTCCAAACGCGGAAGGCGCGCGCACCACTCCGTCTGTTGTGGCGTTTTCCAAAACCGGCGAGCGCATGGTGGGCCAGGTGGCAAAGCGCCAGGCCATCACCAACCCCGAGCGCACCATTTCTTCCATTAAAAGAGAAATGGGCTCCTCTTACAAGGTGAATATCGATGGCAAGAGCTACACCCCGCAGGAAATCTCCGCGATGATCCTGCAAAAGCTGAAGGCGGACGCAGAAGCGTACCTGGGCGAATCGGTTACCTCCGCGGTCATCACTGTTCCCGCTTACTTTACCGACGCACAGCGTCAGGCGACAAAGGATGCCGGTAAGATTGCCGGTCTGGATGTCAAGAGAATCATCAACGAACCGACGGCCGCGGCTCTTTCCTACGGAATCGATAAGGGCAACGATCAGAAGGTGATGGTGTACGATCTGGGCGGCGGCACGTTCGACGTGTCCATCATCGAGATGGGCGACGGCGTGCAGGAGGTTCTCGCCACCGCCGGCAACAACCGTTTGGGCGGCGACGACTTCGACAAGCGCGTGATGGACTGGATGATCGACAGCTTCAAAAAGGAAAGCGGCATTGATCTGAGCGGTGACAAAATGGCGATGCAGCGCCTCAAGGAAGCCGCCGAAAAGGCAAAGATCGAGCTTTCCGGCATGACCTCCGCCTCCATTAACCTGCCGTTCATCACGGCGGACGCCACCGGCCCGAAGCATTTGGATCTCACCCTTTCCCGTGCAAAGTTCAACGAGCTGACCGCCGATCTGGTGGAAAAGACCATGGGCCCGGTGCGTCAGGCACTGCAGGACTCCGGCCTCCAGATTTCCGATATTAGCAAGGTGCTGATGGTCGGCGGTTCCTCCAGAATCCCCGCGGTACAGGATGCGGTGAAGAACCTGACCGGCAAAGACCCGTTCAAGGGCATCAACCCCGATGAGTGCGTCGCAATCGGCGCTGCGCTGCAGGCCGGCGTTCTGGGCGGCGAGGTTCAGGGCCTGCTGCTGCTGGATGTTACTCCTCTTTCTTTGGGCGTTGAGACCATGGGCGGCATCATGACCAAGATCATTGAGCGCAACACCACCATCCCGACCAAGAAGAGTCAGGTGTTCTCCACTGCCGCAGACGGCCAGACCCAGGTAGAGGTTAACGTGCTGCAGGGCGAGCGTGAATTTGCCCGCGACAACAAGCAGCTGGGTCTGTTCAAGCTCGACGGCATCGCTCCCGCACCCCGTGGAATCCCCCAGAGGCCGTGAAGGAAGCGGAGCAGTTTGCCGCCGAGGACAAGAAGCGCCGCGAAGAAGTCGACACCAAAAACGAGGCGGAAAACCTGTGCTATTCCGTTGAGAAGCTGATCACCGACAGCGGCGACAAGATTGAAGAAGCCGATAAGACCGAGCTGAACCAGAAGGTTTCTGAGCTCAAGGGGATGCTGGCGTCTGCTTCCGTCGAGGAGCTGAAGCTCAAGACGGAAGACCTGCAGAAGAGCCTGTACGCGGTTTCTGAGAAGCTATATAAGGCCAGTGCCCCGCAGGGTGGCGCGGCGGCTCCCGATATGGGCGGCCAGCCCCAGCAGGGCCCGGCGGCGGGCGACGGCCAGACGGTGTACGACGCGGACTTTAAAGACGTGGACGACAGCCAGAAATAATTCCGGTATTTTCAACCCGGGGTGTTTTGTGGTATGATATTCGATACGTGATGAAAACGATACGGCGGCGCGTGGAGCCCGCGGTGTCGTACAGCAACACAGTTGATTGCGAAGGGTGGCCTCGGCCGCCCTTCGTCGGGTATGCCGCGCAGGCGCGGCCGCCCGGCATAGAAATCCAGGGCGGGCGGGAATTCGCTTTTCCGCTTGCCGCACCATGTGGGAGTGACTTGGCTTGGCGGAAAAAAGGGATTATTATGAGGTAATGGGCGTGCCCAAGAATGCCTCGGAAGACGAAATTAAAAAAGCTTACCGCAAACTGGCAAAGCAGTACCACCCCGATTTGAACCCGGGGGATAAAACGGCGGAAGCCAAATTTAAAGAGGTCAACGAGGCTTACGAGGTTTTGTCCGATCAAGAGAAGAAAGCGCGATACGATCAGTTCGGCCATGCGGGAGTAGACCCGAATTTTGGCGGCGGCCCCGGTGCCAGCCCCTTCGACGGCGACATTGATCTGGGCGATATTTTCAACAGCTTTTTCGGCGGCTTCGGCGTGGGGCGCAACGCAAACCCCAACGCGCCCCGGCGCGGGCGCGACGCGCAGGCATCGGTCACAATCTCGTTTGAAGAGGCTGCGAAGGGCACCAAAAAGCAGGTTTCTTACCAGCGGATTGAATCGTGCCAGTCCTGTGGCGGCTCCGGCGCGGAAAGCGGAACGGAAACGAAAACCTGCCCGCAGTGCGGCGGTACCGGCCAGGTGCGGGTCAGCCAGCGCACGCCGTTCGGCGTGGTGCAGACCAGCCGCGGGTGCGACCGCTGCGGCGGAAAGGGTAAGATCATCGA
>PPYE01171121.1_pt1 | contig 13612 bp, 13 predicted proteins | sample 1559881 | NCBI WGS metagenome assembly PPYE01 (sample SAMN08240022, study PRJNA423297) | Human gut metagenome, whole genome shotgun sequencing project.
CCTCGAACGCGGGTTCCGCGACCGGCGGCACGCCCGCGGGCTTCGGCCGCACGGTGTCCCAGCAGAGCAAGGAGCGCGCGATGAAGGCGCTTGAGGACATCATGCGCCCCGAGTTCTTAAACCGCATCGACGAGATCATTGCGTTCAACCAGCTTACCGAGGCGGACTTCCGCCGTATTGCCGGGATCATGCTGAACGAGCTCAAGGGCACGCTGTCCGACAAGGGCATCCGCCTGACCTGGGACGACAGCCTGCTCGACTGGCTGACGGAGAAGTCGTTCTCCATCAAGTTCGGCGCGCGCAACCTGCGCCGCCTGATCGAAAAGGAGATCGAAAACCCGCTCGCAACCGCGATCGTCACCGGCGACCGCCCGCTTTCCGGCGCATACCTGCGCGCGGCGGAGGGTAAAATGGTACTGGAGACGATCTGATCTTCCCAAAAATATAAAAGCCGGGCAGCACATGCCCGGCTTTCTTTACAGGTAACCGAAAGGAGCTTATACAATGAACCAGTTAGCGGATTTTATCCGTATCCTTTCCGGACGCTTCAACAATGCGCAGCAGCTTCGTGCACTGCAAGACCAAGGCGTCACGGATTTCCCCTATGCCGAACACGTCAACACCCCGTGCAACGATAAGATCACCGGCCTGCCGGCGGATTTCGCCGGCGTGTTCCTGGTGGAGGAAAGCTACTACACCATCGGCGGGCGCACCAATGCCTCTCCCCACCTGTTCCTGTTCACCGAGGAGGAGGGCGGGACGGTTAAGCTGACCTCGTACGACCTGCCGGATGGATGCAGCAAAACGGATTTCACCTATCAAACCATGCCGCAGACCGACTATGCCGCGCTGCGGCCCTCGGCCAAGTTCACCCCCGCGGTCTACCGGCGGAACAACGGCGTCTGGGAGGGCGGCAGCGAAAGCATGTTTACGCCCGTCCTGAAGTTCACGCTTTTTGAGCGCTTTTCCGAGGATGTGCTCGAGGTATCCGAGTGCATGGAGATGAACGGCAGGCGAACCTTTGGCTATGACCAGCCGATCCTCTACCGCCGGGCGCAATGAAAAAGCCGCCCTGCCGGGCGGCGTTGAGGCTGCCGGTCGAAACCGCGCTTCCGATCGAAACCGCGCTTCCGATCGAATTTGCGACTCCGAACCGCGCCCTGCGGGCACGATCCGGAGTCGTCTGGTATAGCCCGCAGATCCCTATCCCTATTCCGCCGCCGTGCGGCGGTTCAATGAGAGCAATTGCGGCAAGCCGCACGGCGGCTGCCCATTTTATACAACAGGCAAGGAGGCTTTTCCCTATGAACAACGTTTTGATCCGTCTCGAGCAGCCTGGCGACTACCGCACCGTGGAAGCGCTCACCCGCGATGCATTCTGGGATGTGTACAAGCCCGGCTGTGATGAACACCTGGTCGCGCACCGCCTGCGCACACACCCGGACTTTGTCCCGGAGCTGGATTTCGTGGCGCTCGACGGCGACAGGATCGTCGGCAATATCATGTACAGCCGCGCGGCCATCGTCCAGCCGGACGGCACGCGGTTCCCGATCGTCATTTTCGGGCCGCTGTCCGTGCATCCGGATTGCCAGCGCCGGGGCATCGGTTCGGCGCTCGTGCGCCATTCGCTGGAAAAAGCAAAGGAAATGGGCTTTGCGGGCGCGGCGCTGACCGGCAGCCCGGACTATTACCCCCGCTTCGGTTTCCGGCCCGGCCGGGACTTCGGCATCACGGACGCGGAAGGCAACAGCCCGGACTATCTGATGGCCCTGCCGCTTGCGGCGGACACCCTGCCCGCAGGCGTGCTCACCGAGAGCGAGGTGTTCTTCTCCATCACGCCCGAGGACGTGGAGGCATTTGACGCATCCTTCCCGCCGCGCGAAAAGCATCGCCTGCCCGGCCAGCTGTTCGGATAAACCGTCTCAAAAAAAATCTTCCCCATCGGGAGCATTCCCCCTCCCCCCGCGCATCCTTATAGTGTCCGGACAATGAGACGAGGTGACACGATGGATCAGGCCGTCACGATCGTCCTGCAATAACCCCGAGCATACGAAAAGCCGCCCGGTTGGGCGGCTTTTCCGCGTCTATCCTTCCTTTTGTGCGGCGGGAGCGGCCTATCCGAACCGGAACCAGAAGCGCGGGCCTTCGTCCGTGTTCTCCGCGCCGTAGGCGAAGCCGTGCAGGTCGAACACGGTTTTCGCAATCGACAGCCCCAGCCCGTTCCCCTCGGCGGCGCGTGACGCATCCGCCTGATAATACGCCTCCCACAGGCGGGGCAGCGCATCCGCCGGGATGGGCGCACCCGTGTTGACGACCGCGCACACGCCGTTTTCCATGCGGACAAAGATACTGCCGCCCGGCGCGGTGTGCTGTACTGCGTTTTCAAGGATCGCGTCCAGCGCGCGGGCGAGCAGGGCGCGGTCGGCGTCGACTTCATCCGTGCCGCTTACCGTAACCTCAATGTGCAGGTTGGTATCCGGCGGGATGGCCGCGTCCAGCCGCTCCTGCGCAAGCGTGGAGAGCGTAAACTGCTCGCGTCGGAGCGCCTTCGCGCCCGCCTCCAGCCGGGACAGCTCGAGCATCTGCCGCACACTGCCGTCCATGCGCGCCGCCTGCTGCCGGATGACCTCGAGATAGTGCGCGCGCTTGTCCTGCGCCATGTCGCTTGAGAGCAGCTCGGCGGTCGCGGACAGCACGGACAGCGGCGTTTTCAGCTCGTGCGCAAGCGCGGCGGTGGTATCGCGGCGCGCCTGCTCGACACGCTCCTGTTTGCGCCACACGCGCAGCAGGGCGAAGGCGAGGATGGCGGAAAACAGCACTGCGAGCGCGAAGCTGAAGCCGTAAACCGGTTTCAGGATGGGCAGGCACTCTTTGATCGGGTATCCTTCCGATGCATACTGCGCGACAAGATAGCCTTCCGGCGCCGCCGCGGTCTGCACTACCCTGTGCCGGTACATGGTGACCAGCCACGGTTTGACGCTCTCCTGATAGCTACCCGTGCCCTGCTGCGGCGTGGTGACCCACTCGCGCAGCGCCAGACGGCGTGGGTTGGACAAGCTGTCCAGCTGTTCGGCAAACGAAGTATCCATGTTACCCGGCATGACCGCCTGGTTCACCTGGAAGGTTTGCAGCTCAACACCTGCAAACTGCTGCGCATCATAGTCGCATTCAACGGTCTCGTTTTCAGGCTGCACATCCTTACGCGTACCGTCCTCATTGTAACCCCGATATTCCACCCGGATGGTCTTGGGATAGATTTTGTTGTCCACCAGCCAGCCGTCAACCGTGACGCTGCCGAAGATATTGGCTTCCCACAGGTCATCGTTGTTCCACTGCAAAATGGCTTCATACACCCGTTTGGGCTGCCCGGCCATCACCACTTCATAGGTCGGCGCTTCGCCGCCCGCGTCAATGCGTTCCTGCCAGTCCTCCTCAATCGCCCGCAGCCAGCCGGTATCGTCCTGCAATATTTCATTGTCCGCCGACAGCACTGCGGTTTCCGTAATGGTCGAGCCGACGTAATCATCGAGATATATGTCGTTTGCGAACGGGTCATCCAGGAATTCCTTCAGGCTGCTGCCAAACGCATCTGTCTCATACCAATATAACTGCTCTTGCAGCCAGTCGTTATAAAAATGCTTCAGGTTTTCCATCATGACCGTACGCATCTCCTGCGCAGTCTGCCAGCCCAGCAGCAGGGTAAATCCCGCCATGACCGCCAGCCAGAACGCGAGGAATCCCGCGCCCACGCGCCAGAAAAAGCTCCAGTAATTCCTACGTTTGGTTTTCATCTCCATCCACCTCCAGTTTGTAGCCCTGCTTGACCACGGTCCTGATGCAGCCCGCATGCTCCCCCAGCGCGCGCCGCAGCTTTTTGATATGGCTGTCGATCACGCGGTCGGTGCCGTCATAGTCCCAACCCCACGCGAGGTTTAACAGCTCGTCACGCGTCAGCACGCGGTTTTTGCGCTCCATCAGCGCCCGCAGCAGGGCAAATTCCTTGGGCGGCAGCGAAACCGCCTGCCCGCCCGCCGTCACCGTGCCGCGCGCAGGGTCGAGCACGAGCGCCCCCGCCGCCAGCACGTCGTTTTGCGTCAGCCCCTTGGCGCGGCGGATCAGCGCCTGCGCTTTGGCATATAATACAGCCAGGGAAAACGGCTTGACCACATAATCGTCCGCGCCCAGGCCGTAGCCGTGCAGCTTGTCCTGTTCGTCCTCCCGGGCGGTCACAAACAGGATGGGCACGTCGCCCCGTTCGCGCGCCGCGCGGCACAGCGCAAAGCCGTCCGCACCCGGCAGCATGATGTCGAGCAGCAGCAGGTCAAAAGTGCGCGCTTCGATCATCGCAAGCGCCGTGTCGCCGTCCGCCGCAGTCTCGACCGTAACCGTGCCGCCGCTCTTTTCCGCAAAATAGTCCGCGACCACCTCGCGCATGTCGCGCTCATCCTCGGCCAGCAAAACCGTATAGCCCATCACGATCCCCTCCCTTTGTGCTTCCAGTATAGCATAGCCGTCTGCCCTTTTTATGACGCGCTTTCGTCCCACTGAAAAAAATTTAAAAAGATTTGACAGAAAATCAAAAAACATGTTGACAAAACACCTGTCCCGCGTTATACTATTTAAGCGTCAGAAAAACCCGCGGGTGTAGTTCAATGGTAGAATGTCAGCCTTCCAAGCTGAACACGTGGGTTCGATTCCCATCACCCGCTCCACATTTTTTGGTGCCGGGTTCCGGAATTGATATGCGCCAGTAGCTCAGCCGGATAGAGCAACTGCCTTCTAAGCAGTAGGCCGGGGGTTCGAATCCCTCCTGGCGTGCCAAGGTATGTTTAGGCACAGGCCAGGGATTCGAAAGGCGGCTCTTGAAAACAATCCAGCGGATTGTTTGAACCGCCGTGGCTTTTCCGCAGAAAAGCGAATCCCTCCTGGCGTGCCATCTTCCCGCTGGCGAAACAGAATATGGTGGGTATAGCTCAGTTGGTTAGAGCATCGGATTGTGGTTCCGAGGGTCGAGGGTTCGAGTCCCTTTACCCACCCCATATGACCCTGAGACGCGCTGCCTATCGCAGCGCGTTATGCTTAGGGACCGGTTTTTTGACCCGACGGATACAGGGGCGTCGCCAAGCGGTAAGGCATCGGCCTTTGACGCCGACATTCGCTGGTTCGAATCCAGCCGTCCCTGCCAAATATTATTACCGGATTCGAAAGGCGGCTCTTGAAAACGATCCGGTGGATCGTTTTAACCGCCGTGGCTTTTCCGCAGAAAAGCGAATCCAGCCGTCCCTGCCTTTTTTCTTTCATTTTCATATGACCCAGTAGCTCAGTCGGCAGAGCACCTGCCTTTTAAGCAGGGTGTCCGGGGTTCGAATCCCCGCTGGGTCACCAATCGCGAAAAGCCCGCATCATGCGGGTTTTTTCATTTTTCTCAGACGCGGCGCGGGGTTGCGGGCATAAATGGGATTGCCCATATTAAAACTCGGAAGCGTTTTATGCCCATATGCATCATCCCCCCTTTATATTTTCACCCGTGCTGCCTGTATCCCGGCCAACTGTTTCGATTGTGTTAATATTCCGGGATTTGTTTGACTTTCATAGTATCTTCTGATATAATCCTGTCCATCAACTTACTGAAAGGATCAGCAACGCCGTATGGACGACGCAGACAGTTCGGACACCGATCGAAACAACATTTTTATTCTGAATAGTGTGATACTGTATTTTACGCATAGGAGGTACAGCCCTTTTTACTGAGGGCTCGCTTCTCTATGCGTTTTTATTTTATTTAGGAGGGAAAACAACTTGGAAGACTCTATATTACTCATGCTGCTTTTGCAGGCAATCCTGATCATGCTCAATGCCGTGTTCGCCTGCGCAGAAATTGCGGTGATCTCAATCAATGATAACAAAATCGCTAAAATGGCCGAGGCCGGCGATAAACGCGCCATACGCCTGGCAAGGCTGACCAGCCAGCCTGCCCGCTTCTTGGCCACGATCCAGGTGGCGATCACGCTTTCCGGCTTCCTGGGCAGCGCTTTCGCTGCGGAAAATTTCTCCGACCGGCTGGTAGGCTGGCTTGTCGGCATGGGAGTCCCCATCCCCGCCGCAACACTGGATACGATCTCTATCGTGCTGATCACCATTGTGCTTTCCTATTTCACCCTGATATTCGGTGAACTCGTCCCCAAACGGGTCGCCATGCGCAAAGCAGAACCGCTCGCGCTCGCCATGTCGTCCATGATCAGCTCGATTGCCAAACTTTTCTCCCCAATTGTGTGGCTGCTGACCATTTCCACCAATTCCATCCTCCGTCTGCTGGGGATTGACCCGGACGCGGATGATGATGAGGTCAGCGAGGAATCCATCCGCATGATGGTCGATACCGGCAGCGAAAAAGGCGCGATCGACCACGAGGAAAAGGAATTCATCCAAAATGTGTTTGAATTTGACGATCTGACCGCAGGAGAAATCGCGACCCACCGGACGGACACCGTCTTCTTATGGCTGGAAGAAGACATGCAGCAATGGAAAGACTGCATTTCCCGCAGCCGCCACACCTGTTATCCGGTATGCGGCGAGACGGCAGATGATGTGGTCGGCATCCTTTATACAGGCGACTACTTCCGGCTGACGGATCAGTCCCGCGCGTCCGTGATGCAGCACGCGGTCAAGCCCGCCTATTTTGTCCCGGAAAGCGTAAAGGCGGACGTCCTGTTCCGCAACATGCGGCAGAACCATGAGCGGATCGCTGTTGTGCTGGATGAATACAGCGGTGTTTCCGGTATTATCACGCTCAACGATCTGGTGGAGCAGCTGGTCGGCGACCTCGGCGACGATGAGCCTGACGATCCGGCGCCCGATATCGAAGAGGTGGAAGAGGGCTGCTGGCGCATCCGCGGCTGCGCGCCGCTGGATGAAGTTTCCGCCGCACTCGGTTTGGATCTGGAAAGCGATACATATGACACTTTTAACGGCCTTATCTTTGACGTTTTAGGGGCGGTTCCACAGGATGGCTCGCAAGTGGAACTGGAAACCGCTTTCCTCAGGATTCAGGTCACGGATATCCACGATCATCAGGTTGAATCCGCCATTGTCTGGTTAAAGAAAAATACCGTGCCTTCTCAGGAAGCAAGTTAAAAGCCGGGCGTTCGGATCATTGGCCCATCTATCCGTGCATCAGGTTTTCCTGATTGACTGCTGCCCAGCGCAGCACGGGCTGACAATATGGCACTCTTTTGATGCGTCATCCCTGTTTAATCCAGTGAACGCTTTGTGAAGGAGTATATGTCCCTCTGGCTCCGGGCGCAATTGCCCGGAGCCTTTCCTTTATTCCATCCATATTCCCTCCATTACCAATTTCCAATAAATAGAATTATTGTCGTATCGTGTCGCCAGTCGTCCTATTGCGCGCAATTTGTCATATTATGGAAATATCCTCAAGATGAAGGTGATCCGCTATGACAAAATCCGAACGTATTATCCGCTCCATCATCGGCGCAGAGCGCACAAACATCCGCGCGCTGGCAACCGCCGTGGACATTACAGCCGATGTCCTCTTCTCCCAAGGGGTTCCAATGGATGAAATCGCTGTAAGCAAGGACATCTATCCGATCGTGGCAAACAGGATAGGCAAAACCTTCCCTACAACTGCGCGTCAGATCGAGCGCACTTCAAATCTGTGTATCGATGCGCTGGACGGCCCGCTTATGGAGCAGTACATCGGCCGGCCGTTGGCCTTCCGCCCGCCACCGCGCGCCCTGATTATCTATCTGGCCTTTTATCTGCACTTCGGCGAGCCATTTTTCAAGGTCATTGAGCGGGAACCGGTGCTGCTGTTTTAAGCGGGGCCAATGGGCGCCGCTGCACAGCAGATGCATAACCCCTCCCCGCCCGGGCATACTATCCACGGTGATGTTGATGGAACTTCCTCTGGGCTTTGGCATGGCACTGGCGCAAAACGAGGCTGCCATGAAACGGTTTGAAGCCCTGTCCGAGGCTGAAAAACAGGAGATCCTCGAGCAGACGCACCATGTCAAATCCAAACAGGAGATGCGGCAGCTGATTGCCGGTCTCTGCAATCCCGGCGGGACGCAGGCTTGACGGCCTGTGCCCCGCCCATTTTATATTTTTTTGCGATGCTTGTTCATGATGCCGTTATAGTCAGATGATTTTCAGAGGCAATTCTAATGATGCGGGGCGGTTTTTCCGCCATATATGCATATCATATTGCCCCGTTTTTTTAATCCCGACATCCGTATCCTGCACCTTTTCCCGCCCTGCGCATAGTCTGACAGCGGGGTGATCAACCTTGCGTTTACAGTTTGGACGGCCGTGCGCGATGGCGCGCATCGGCGGCAGCCCAACCGGGCCATGCGGCACGGTATCCTTTTACCAATATGGGGCGAACACGCTGGTGGTGGCCGACATCTACCGGCTGCCCGGCGATACGGCGTCATGTGCTTCCGGCATTTTTGCACTGCACATCCACGAAGGGAATTCCTGCGGCGGCAAGGATTTTGCCGATACCAAGGGGCACTACAACCCAGGCGGCTGTGCGCATCCGCACCACGCCGGCGACCTGCCGCCCCTGTTTTCCTGCGGCGGCCATGCGTTTATGGCCGTGCTGACCAACCGCTTCCGCGCAGCGGAGGTCATTGGCCGCACCGTAGTCATCCACAGCAGGCGGGATGATTTCACTTCCCAGCCTGCCGGGGACTCCGGGACAAAAATAGCCTGCGGCGTGATCCGCCCGGTATGATAAAAGCCGCCCATGGGGCGGCTTTTTCTGTGCCATCGCACAGGCCGCGTTTTCCTGTGAAAAAGTTTTGAGTATGCCAGCCAGTGAAGTCCGCGAAGCCTGATGTTTTATGTAGAAAAACGCCGGTGGGTGTGATATAATCTGTTCATGCGAAATCCATTTTGCAAGGAGTACCTATGAGCCAGCCTTTATATCCCCGGCGGCCAAAGCGCCGCGCGAAAAAGAAATCCCGGCGTCTCGCCCTGCTGATCCTGCTGCTGCTCGTGATTGTCGCGGCAGTGGCCGCAGGCATCCTCATCTACCGCGCGCAGCACAGCATCATCAAAAATGAGCTGGGCCTGCGCAATGTGCAGGTCGAACAAAGCCTGCTGCAAACCGGCGGCGCCTTCTATACTTACGAAAACGCGGACGACAACGTGACCGCCTCGGTCGGCATTGATGTTTCCACCTATCAGGGCACGATCGACTGGCCGTCGGTTAAGGCTGCGGGCGTCGACTATGTGATCGTCCGCGCCGCCTACCGCGGCTACGAAACCGGCAAGCTCGTGCCGGACGACCTGTATGAGCAGAACATCCGCGGCGCAGCGGACGCCGGGCTGCACGTCGGCGTCTACCTCTATTCCCAGGCGCTGAGCGAAGCCGAGGCTGAGGAGGAAGCCGACTACCTGCTCGGCCTGATCGAAGGGCTGCCGGTCGATTACCCGGTGGTTTTCGACCAGGAGGAATACACCGCCGACCAGGCGCGCACGGACGGCCTGACCGGCGAGCAGGTGACCCTCAACGCGCTCGCATTCTGCCAGCGCGTATATGATGCGGGCTATATCCCGATGATCTACACCAACAACGACTGGGCGACCACCATGTACGACATGGAGCAGCTCGACCACTACCCGATCTGGTACGCGGACTACACCACCGCCCCCACCCTGACCGGCGGCTTTGCCATGTGGCAGTATACCGACAGCGGGCAGGTGCCCGGCATCACCGGCCCGGTTGACCTCAACCTGCTTTTCCTCCCCACAGCGTGATCCTGCCGCAAAAACCACACGGCTCCTGAATATGCCGTGTGGTTTTTGCGTTCCGGGTGGAACCTTTTTTGCGGAAAGGGCTTGACTTGGAGTGTACTCCAGGTGTTAAAGTTATGCTGTCAGAATTCCCTATTCCCATAAAGGAGGCGCGCTGTTATGGCAATCACCGCATCTGCCAAGGCGTATTATGAAAAAATGTTCCCCGGCAAGGCCAGCCCGCTCGAGCAGACCGACCCGGAATTTGTCGAGCTGTTCCGCAATTTCGCGTGCGACGAGGTAGTGGGACAGGACGATCTGGACGGCCGCACCCGTTTTCTCGCCATCCTTGCCGCCCTGCTGGGCTGCCAGGGACTGGACGCATTCCGCGAGATGGTGCCCGCGGCGCTGCATTTCGGGGTCACCCCGGTTGAGATCAAAGAGACCGTGTACCAGGCGACCGCATACCTCGGCATCGGCCGCGTCTACCCCTTCCTGAAAGCGGTCAACGAGGCGTTCGAGGCCGAGGGCATCGCCCTGCCGCTCCCCGGCCAGGCAACCACCACGCGGGAGACCCGTCTCGAAGCAGGCAACCAGACGCAGGTGGACATTTTCGGCGAGGGCATGCGCGGCTTCCAGAACAGCGGCCCGGAGGAGAGCCGCCACATCAACCGCTGGCTGGCGGACAACTGCTTCGGGGACTATTACACCCGCACCGGGCTGGACAACAGGCAGCGCGAGATGATCACCTTCTGCTTCCTTGCCGGGCAGGGCGGCTGCGAGCCGCAGCTGACCAGCCATGCGGCCGGCAATATGCGTGTCGGCAACAGCAAGGAATTCCTCATCAAGATCATTTCCCAGTGCCTGCCCTATCTGGGCTACCCGCGCAGCCTGAACGCGCTGCGCTGCGTGAACGAGGCTGCAAAGTAAGCGCAAACGGAGGCGAAACCAATGACCATAGCCGAAGTCAGCAAAAAATACGATATCTCCGCCGACACCCTGCGGTATTACGAACGCATCGGGCTGATCCCGCCCGTGCCGCGCACCAAAAGCGGCATCCGCGACTATGATGAGGTGTCCTGCGGCTGGATCGAATTGATGAAATGCATGCGCGCCGCGGGCGTGCAGATCGAGGCGCTGATCGAATATGTTGCACTGTTCCAGCAGGGCGACAGCACGGTCGATGCGCGCAAGGCCATCCTGATCGAGCAGCGCGACCAGCTGGTTGAACGCATGGCGGATATGCAGCGCTCGCTCGACCGCCTGAACTATAAGATCGAGCGTTATGAACAGGGCCTGATGGTCAGGGAGCACCAGCTCCGCGAGAAGCAGAACCACGCAGGCTGACGCACCAGCGGGGGGATCCGGGTAACGGGTTCCCCCGCTTTTTTGTGTGCATTTCCCAGCCGATATGGTCAGGTTCAACAGATTTCGGTGCCTTTTTTCAACAGTTTGCCAATTGGCGGCGCATATGTGGGTAACTTTGCCCAAGAGTTACTTACAATTTAACAAATTTTCTGTTTTATTCCGTTCATTTTTACAGTTGACGTGGTAATTTCAGTGTGGTATATTGATAGACGAAAACAAAACTTAACAAAAACATACACAAAATACAACCGAAATCAGCCCAACCTATGTCTTGCGGCATGGGGGACGGCCTGACCCCTCCCACGCCGCGCCACGCGGCGGCTTTTTACGGCAGAACGCCGGCTCTCCGTCGGCATCGGCAATAAATAACCAAACAAAAGGAGACTTGAACATGGATTTCCATCTGACCCGTGAACAGGAACTGGTTCGCCAGATGATGCGTGATTTCACCGAAAATGAAGTCAAGCCCATCGCTGCGGAAACCGACAAAACCTCTACTTACCCCCGCGAGAACATCGAAAAGCTGTTCGACCTGGGCGTTATGGGCATGATCGTGCCCGAGGAATACGGCGGAGCCGGCGCAGACGACCTGTGCTCTGCGATCGCGATCGAGGAGCTTTCCAAGCAGTGCGCTTCCACCGGCGACATTCTCGCGACCCACAACGGCCTGTGCTGCGGCCCGATCATCCAGCACGGCACCCCGGAGCAGAAGGAGAAGTACCTCCGCATGCTGACCGAGGGCCACAAGGTAGGCGCGTTCGCGCTGACCGAGCCGGACGCAGGTTCGGACGCTGCCAAGGGCACCTGCACCGCTGTCCTCGACGGCGACCACTATGTCCTGAACGGTTCCAAGATCTTCATCACCAACGGTTATGTTGCGGACGTGTTTGTTGTGTTCGCCATGACCGATAAGTCCAAGGGCACCCGCGGCATCTCTGCTTTCATCGTAGAGAGCTCCTTCCCGGGCTTCTCCGTCGGCAAGCACGAGGAAAAGCTCGGCCTGCACGGCTCGCCCACGGCGGAAATCGTGTTCACCGACTGCATCGTCCCGAAGGAAAACCTGCTCGGGCCGGAAGGCAAGGGCTTCAAGATCGCCATGCAGACCCTGGACGGCGGCCGTATCGGCATCGCTGCACAGGCGCTCGGCATCTCCGAGGGCGCGATGGAGGAATCCATGAACTTTGCCAAGACCCGTGAGCAGTTCGGCCGTCCGATCGCGAAGTTCCAGAACACCCAGTTCGTCTTCGCCGACATGCACGTTGCCATCGAGGCTGCCCGCCTGCTGACCTACAAGGCTGCCACCCTCAAGACCGAAGGCAAGCCCTTCACCCTCGATGCTGCTACCGCCAAGCTGTTCGCTTCCGAGGCTGCCATGAAGATCACCACCAAGGCGGTCCAGATCCACGGCGGCTACGGCTACACCAAGGATTACCCGGTTGAGCGCATGATGCGCGACGCCAAGATCACCGAGATCTACGAGGGCACGAGCGAGATCCAGCGCGTCGTTATCTCCGGCAACATTCTCGGCAAGTAAGAAATAGGAGGAAAACTGAACATGAAAGCTATCGTTTGTGTAAAGCAGGTTCCGGATACCTCCGGCAAGGTTGCAGTCAATCCCGACGGCACCCTGAACCGCGCTTCTATGGCTACCATCATCAACCCGGACGACAAGAACGCGGTTGAAGCCGCCCTCAAGCTCAAGGACGCAACCGGCTGCAAGGTCGTTGTTGTCACCATGGGTCCTCCCCCGGCACAGGGCATGCTGCGTGAGCTGCTCGCGATGGGCGCGGACGAGGCTGTCCTGGTTTCCGCCCGTGAGTTCGGCGGCTCCGACACCTTCGCTACCTCCCAGATCCTTGCCGCTGCGATCAAGAAGATCGGCCTCGAGGACGACGACGTTGTATTCTGCGGCCGTCAGGCAATCGACGGCGATACCGCGCAGGTAGGCTCCCAGATCGCGGAGAAGCTCGGCATCCCGCAGATCTCCTACGCTGCCGATATCCAGAAGGACGGCGCTACCGTTACCGTCAAGCGCATGCTCGAGGACGGCTACATGACCATCCAGACCAAGACCCCCTGCCTGATCACCTGCATCAAGGAGCTGAACGTACCGCGCTACATGTCCATCAAGGGCATCATGAGCTGCTACAACAAGCCGGTTGAGGTTTATGACTACAACACCCTCAAGGACGATCCGCTGATCGATCCGGCTACCATCGGCCTGAAGGGTTCTCCGACCAACATCTTCAAGTCCTTCACCCCCCCGCAGAAGGGCCAGGGCCGCATGCTCGAGGGCGCGGACAAGTCCACCTGCGAAGAGCTGGTTTCCGAGCTTCAGAAGAAGCACATCATCTAATTGAAAGGGGAATTCTACAATGGCTGATTTCAACAACACCAACCTCGCCGATTTCCGGCGTATGGGTATTTTGTGAGCAGCGTCAGGGCAAGCTGCAGCCGACCGTGCTGGAGCTGATCAGCTCCAGCA
>PPYE01433400.1_pt1 | contig 13612 bp, 9 predicted proteins | sample 1559881 | NCBI WGS metagenome assembly PPYE01 (sample SAMN08240022, study PRJNA423297) | Human gut metagenome, whole genome shotgun sequencing project.
CATTGAACATAGTGTGCAGGACTGCCTGTAGCTTATATTTGTCGTCCGTTCGTCACCAACTAATATTCAATTAAACAACGATATAGGTACTATAATGAAATCTTCTTAGCCGTCGTTCCATTTTGATTGCATTGGATAGTTCGGCAAATGCACCTACCTGTACCTTGTAGTAACCATCTTCATATATTATAAAGGCTGGGAAGCCATCTATAAGTAGAGAGTTTAATAAGCGGTCTGCATTATCTTTATTGTGGTATGCACCAGTCTGAACCCGGTAGAGAGGCTGATGTATATATGAATTATTGCAGGTGTTGCTGCAGGAGTTATTGTGTAGGCTGTTGCATGAGTTATCATTGCAGAGATTATATCCGGTGTCAGCAGTATAATTATCAGAGTTGTTAATACCTTCTGTAATACTTTCTGTCTCTGTTTTTGGAGTTATATCATATCTATAAGAGGCATTATCACTATTAATAGAACTGCTTGTGCCGATGAAATTACCGGAATGGTCGGAATTTCCGAAACTACTAGAATCATAGAAAGTACTAGAAGCTCCTAAATTGCTGGCATTGCTGGAACTGTTGATATTGCTGGCGTTGCTGGAATTATTGGTATTGTTGGAGCTGTTGGTATTGTTGGAGCTGTTGGTATTGTTGGAACTATTGGTATTATTGGAACTGCTGGTATTATTGGAGTTGTTAGCTTTGTTGTAGCTGATGTTTGAATGGTGAGTATTAGAGTTGCGTGAACCAATAGGGAGGCTTTCTAATATTCCATCAGCTATAGCATTTGCAACCTTATCGAATTCCTGGTCAAATATATAATTATCTTTTTCATTATTTATAAAGCCTGCTTCAACAAGGACAGCTGGCATCTTAGTTCTCTTAAGTACCACAAGATTTTTCCGGGTATCAACTCCCAGATTCTTAAATCCAACATTCTCAAGCTGGTTGTTTATGTTTCTTGCAACCTCTGACTTAAGTCCTGAATCATTGTATACAAGAGTTTCAACACCAGAATACTGGTTGGGCTTTTCAGAAGAGTTTCGATGTATTGACACGAAAAGATCAGCTCCTGAGTTGTTAGCATCAGTTGCCTTTTTAAAAGGTGTCTCATATTCGTCGTTAGTTCTTGTATAGAAAACATCAATTCCATTTTTTTTAAGAATATCGCCGACGGCCAGAGTAAGGTCGAGGGTATCATCTTTTTCCTGTCTGCCATTATAAACAGCACCAGGATCGCTGCCACCATGGCCTGCATCAAGAGCTACTTTATATTTTGACATATCCGCTCCTAAGGGAATTATCATTTTATTTTATTCATAAAAATATATAAAGATACATATAATAATGAAAAAATATTGATTTTTGTATATAGGTGTATACAGAATGGGGGTATAATGGTGTATGTTCATACTATGGAAACACCACAGGATATGATAGATAAAGGGAAGATGCACATAAATGTATATGATAAACAGCAGGGAGCACCGCTTGCAAATGCAAGAATCACTCTGTCATACACAGGTAATCCGGATTCGATAATAAATGAACTTGTAACGGATTCAGAGGGGGCTGTTAATCTTGATGAACTTTTAGCACCACCGATAGAGTACAGCATGGAGCCAGGGGAAAAACAGCCATTTGCAGAATATACGATTGATGTCAGTGCCAACGGATATGAGGAGACTAACATATCCGGAATAGATGTCTTTTCAGGAGAAACGAGTATACAGGATGTATATCTTAATGAAAATGAGTATGCAGTTGCGGAAGATAATATAGTTATTCCGGTTAATACCCTGTATGGAAACTATCCAGCCAAGATACCAGAGAGTGAGATAAAGCCACTTAACCAGTCTGGTGAGATAGTACTAAGCCGTGTTGTTATTCCTGAAACTATAGTTGTGCATGATGGTGTTCCTACTGATTCAACGGCGCTTGATTATTATGTCAGGTATAAGGATTATATTAAAAATGTTGCAAGCAGCGAGATATATTCAACATGGCCAAGGCAGACGTTAGAGGCTAATATACTTGCAATCATGTCATTTACATTGAACAGGGTGTATACAGAATGGTATAGAAACCAGAGTTATAATTTTACTATAACATCTTCAACAGCATTTGATCATAAATGGGTGAATGGCAGAAATATATTTGAGAGTATATCAAATGTAGTAGATGAAATATTTGATAATTATCTTTCACGTCCGAATGTTAAGCAGCCAATACTTACACAGTACTGTGATGGAAAAAAATCAAGCTGTCCAAACTGGATGACACAGTGGGGAAGTAAGTATCTTGGTGACCAGGGATATTCATCAATCGATATATTAAGATATTATTATGGTGATGATATGTATATAAATACAGCAGAGCAGATACAGGGTATTCCTTCATCATGGCCTGGTGCCAATCTTGATATAGGGTCATCGGGTCAGAAAGTAAGACAGCTTCAGGAGCAGCTGAATCTCATAGGAGATTATTACAAGGCTATACCACCATTGTCAGTTGATGGAATATATGGAGAGCAGACAGCAGAAGCGGTAAGACAGTTTCAGAGGATTAACAATATGCCACAGACAGGAGTCGTTGATTTTCCGACATGGTACCGTATATCAGACAGATATGTGAGACTGTCAGGCATAGCTGAGCTTATGTAAGCGGGCATGATATAGTCTGGATTATGGAAATGTTGTCTTTAAACAGTATTGAAATAGTATTATAGTACTGATATTATGATGATATAAAGTAATGTGTACAAATGAAAGAGGCGAAAGATATATGAGGTATAAGATAAGTGATCTTGCAAAGCTTCTTGGTGTATCTACAAATACGGTGAGAAGATATGAGGATATGGGTTATATATCTGCTGTAAGGGATGAGAACAGCGGATACAGGTATTACGATGATGATGGAGTGTTTGGTGTGCTCAATGCTAAAATGCATATAAAGTATGGTTTTACGCATGAGCAGATAAGTAAAATGCAGAATTATACGCTTGATGAAACTATAGAGGCATGTCAGGAACGCATGCAGCAGTTGGATAAGCAGATAGCCTATATGACGTATTTAAGACACAGACTTAAGGATGACTGTTTGCTTATGAATAAGGCGGCATCTAATACAGATATATATGAAAAACAAAGTCTTCCTATGTATTATGTCTTATATAAGAATGGCGGAAAGCTGCTTCAGGAGCCAGAAAGACTGGAGCAGCTAAGCGAGTTTTTATACAATTCACCAGAAATACAGCATATATACATAATTCCTGAGAGTGAGATGAAAGCAGGACGTTTTACTATAAGCTGTGGTTATTCGATTAAGGAAGAGCATCTTGAAAAGTATCATCTTCATATTAACCAATATGCACAGAAGTATATTCCTAAGCCGTCAGTTATGGGCATATCAAAGGTGCCGGCAAAGTTAAGCAATATATATGATTATTCACAGGATGAGATTAAGGAGATTATGATAGGGCGTCATCTTGCGTATATGAAAGAGCATAATCTTGTCCTTGATGGTGATATAACAGGTATAGTTATAACAAAGGTTAAGGATGATGATAGTGATGATCATGTGATGTATATCCTTATGAGTGTTCCTGTACGGCATGAAAAACAGTGAATTATGAGATACTATGTTCACATATAAAAACAATTCTTTATTAAATATGTAAAAGATATTGACCTTGACATTGGTTCATACTTTATAGTTTGTATTATGGATATCAAAAAGGTTTTATAAACAGACCCTGACAGTATCCATGCAGATATATAATGTTATAATGCCTTTAAAGGTAGAAAGGGAGGTCAATATGCGCAAAACAACTAAAAGACGTCTTAGCAGTCTTTTGTGTGCAGTACTTATGCTTGTTACAAGCATAGACGTAACTGCATTTGCAGCAGAATCAAAAGCGTCAACAAGAAAGATTGACGTATGGGACATTGGCACAGTACAGGAAGCAGATACAGATAAGTATAATAATCATATTACTGCTGCTGACTGGGAGAATTGTGACAATGTTTCAAAGGATGGTAAATTCGTTGCCGGAGAAACAACATTTGGTGATCTTACAATCAATCATAATGCCAATGACAGATTGTTCTCGGCATCAGGCAAAAACTATGGAAGCAATGCGTTAGCAACAACAGCATATGATGATGGATATACAGCATCCGGTATGTACTACTGTAATGGTACAGGAGGAGAAGGAAGAAGATACATTGCTATTAACAATGTAGAAGCCGGAGATAAGATAGTTGTATACATGGCATCAAGCAATGCTGCTAATGGAACACTTCTTTTTAAGTATCTTGGTGAAGACAATGAACAGGTAGAAAAAGCAAGCTTTACTAACAAGGGGGCTAAGTATGAATTCGTAGCTAAGTATAGTGGTTCATATAAGGTGTATACAGATGCAGCAGCAGGAAAACCTATATATAACAGGGTGGTAAGAATTCCGGGAGTAAAAGTCAGTGGAACAATAGAAGGCGTACAGGTAAGCGGTCTGAAGGTTTTGTTTAAGGATGATGTTAACAATATCACATATGATGCAGATGTAAAAGGCAATACATTTACAGCTACACTTGCAGCAGGTTGTGATTATACAGCAGTTTTATCCGGAGTAGCAGGATATGGATTTTCCGTTGATACAAAGAATGTTACAACAACTGTAGATGAAGCTCTGACAGGCAAGACAGGAGTTACATTAAAGGTAGAAGAAAAGAAAGTATATACATATACAGGAAAGGTTACAGGCTTTGCAGCAGATTATGATACATCGGGATTATCAGTTAAGCTCGTAGCTGACCCATCTTCATTAGCAGATGATGTGGTTCTTAAGCTTGATGATAACAAAGCTTTCAAAGCAACACTTGAGCCTGATGTTAAGTATACAGTTGAGCTTAGTGGAGTTAATGATTATGAAGTAGCTGATGGCAAAGAGGTTACAGGCCAGACAGATTACTCTAAAGATATAAGTGTTTCTGCTAAGAAGTTATATAAGGTAACAGGTAGATTTACAGATATTGATGCTAAAGCAGCAGTTACAGATATTAAGTTTATCAATGTTGATGACAAGTATGTGTATACAGGAAAGGTTACATCAGATGGATATGAAGTTTCTTTAAGAAATGGTTCATATGAAGTTGAAGCAGCAGTTGATGGATATAGAACAACAACACATATAGTAGTCAATGATGCGGATGTAACTAAAGACATCTTAATGGTGTCAACCAAAGATAAGGAACAGATTGAAAGAGTATCTGATATATATGTCGGATATAAAGAAAAAGGAAATGCAAACTATAATACAGTAAAAGAAGCAGTATCAGCAGTATCATTAATGACACCTGCTCCTGATGAGAATAATGGAGTTACTATTCATATTGCTCCTGGTACATATAGAGAACAGGTTATTATATCAACTCCATATGTAAGACTTGTTAATGATGAAAAGTCATCAGGCAAAGAAGTGCTTCTTACATGGTATTATGGAATAGGATATAAGTATTACAGCATAGATTCTAAAGGCTATTATAATGCTGAAAATGCATATGATAAGTACGAGAAGGCAGCTGCAGCAAAATGGGGCTGTTCAGTACTGCTTAAAAATACAGCAACAGGATTTAGTGCTGATGGAATCACATTTGAAGCTTCGTTTAACCGTTATTTAACAGATGAAGAAATAGAAGATGGTGTGACACCTACAGAAAATAAGAATCCAGACAGAAACTATGCAACAGATGTTACATCAAAGGCAGCAACAGAAAGAGCAACAGCCATGGCTATAGAAGCTGATAAGGTTGAATTCACAGACTGTGAATTTCTTGGAAGCCAGGATACATTATATACTGGTAATTCAGCAACTAATATGTACTTTAAGAACTGTCGTATAGAGGGTAATACAGATTACATATTTGGTGATGGAAACGCAGTGTTTGATGGATGTGAGCTTAGATTTGCAGGTTACAGTGCTGGCTCTGCAGGTGGTTATATTACAGCACATAAGCCAGCCTCTGCTGCAGCAACTAAGATTGGCTATGTATTTAGAAACTGTACAATAACAGGTAGTGATAAACTTGAGGTAAGTGCAGGATATCTTGGAAGACCTTGGGGTCAGGATGCAAAAGTAACCTTCCTTAATACTAAGATAAATGGTAGTTACATTAAAGATGAAGGCTGGTTTGAAATGTCTGGCAATAAGCCGGAGAAGGCTGGTTATACAGAATATAATTCGGTTTATACAGATGGAACAGCAGTAGATGTTTCTAAGAGAGTAACAGGAGTTACAACAGATGAAAGTGTTGCAAAGAAAGATGTTGTAAATGATTATCTTTCAGGCTGGACACCTAATGCTTATGTGGCTGATGAGGGCACAGTAGCATTTGTAAAGAAACCATATCTTGTGGATAATGGAGATATCAATGCACCATATCCAGGACATACTCTTACTGTTATATACTCTCTTGGAGAGAAGAATGATAAAAATGATGCATCAGTGATCCGCTGGTATATTGTTAATGAGGATGGCAGCAGAACACTTGCAAAATCGTCAACTGCCAATGCTGATAATACATATAAGATTTCTAAGGATGCTATTGGAAAGCATATTGAAGTTGAAGTTGTACCTGAGAACTTAAGTGGTGTTAAGTCAGGAGCAGTAAAATATAAGGCAGAGGCATATGTAAGAGATGGATATGAAGATCCTACAGGTTCAACAGATATAGAACTTGGTGATGGAGTAAATGTATTTTTAGCAGGTGATTCAACTGTTAAGGATTATTCAGCATCAGGTATGTATATGAGCGGTAAGGCTCAGGCTGAAGGCTCATGGGGCGAATATTTACAGGCGTTCTTTGATTCTTCAAAGGTTAAGGTGCAGAACTATGCCAATGGAGGACGAAGCAGCCGAAACTTTATCAATGAGGGCTCATTAGATAAGATAAAAGCCAATATCAAAGCAGGCGATTATCTGTTTATACAGTTTGGACACAATGACTGTGCCAATGGAAAAGGATACATTGAAGATAGATATGTACCACTTGGACAGCCAGATGCTGACGGAATATATCCTGTAACGGCAGGAACTAAAGTGGCAACACCATCATCACTTATTTCAAAGTATGGAGATACATTCTATTCATATGATTGTGGTGGTACTTATAAATGGTATCTTAAACAATATATTGATGCGGCAAAGGAAGCAGGGGCAATACCGGTTCTTGTAACACCAGTATCAAGACTTTATTATACTAGTGAGGGTACTATCAAACCACATCATGATTCAACAGATAAAGAAACAGGAACACTTGTAACTGAAAATAATGCATATGTTGAAGCAGTTAAACAGCTTGCAAAGGAACAGGATGTATTACTTATTGATGGTTTTGAGATAACAAAGAATATGTATGAGGAAGCATACAAAGCAGACGAAAAGGCAGCTAATGGCAAGTCTGTTAATGGTACACAGGTTATGTCAGCAGGAGACAGTACACATAGCAATAAGCTTGGTGGTTTCATAACAGCAGAACTCTTTGCACAGCAGATCCAGAATATGAATATATCACTCTCAAAGGCTGTTAAATCACCATCCAGAGTAGCAGGTGTTAATCCGGATGGACAGCAGGTGTTTGTTGTTGATAAGAATGGAGTGCTTACTGCTAAAGCAGCAGATGCAAATGGCAGATTCACAGAAGATGCAGTGTACTGGACAACAAAAGGCCAGAGCCTTTTAAGTGCAATAAGTGCTAAGAGTGAAGAACTTAATAAGAGTGAGAATCCAACGCCAGCGCCAGACCCAACGCCGGCACCAGATCCAACGCCAGCACCAGACCCAACGCCGGCACCGGATCCAACACCAGCGCCAAACCCAACACCAGCGCCAGAACAGGGTGGCAGCGATAAGAAAGATGATGGAGCTACGTCAGGTAGTGACAGTAATAAAGATGACAATACTATATCATCTGACGATAAAAATCCAGATGTTTCTAAAGATGATGTAAAAACAGCAGATGTATATCACGTGATGGGATATAGTGTGGCATTTACAATGGCATTAGCTGGAATAGTACTTCTTGTGTATGAAGATAGAAAAAAGAAAAGGTTGATTAATAAATAATATAATAGTTATAGATACTAGTTTTAGTGATGATTAGAATTGATTAGTATTGATTGGCATTGAATAAAGCCAGATACACAATGACTTAGGTTGTTGTGTGTCTGGTTTTTGAATGCTTGAATATTATTCGTTCGAATATTATTTGCTTGAATATTATTTGCCTGAATATTTTTTGAAATATAATAATGTATGGATTTATGTACAATGCATTATTAAATGTGTAAAAAGATATTGACCTTGACACTGGTTCATACTTTATAATTCCATAAAAAGGGACGGATTGTCCAGAAAAGAAAGGGAAGGTTATTTATGATGAAGAAAAGAAACAGAAAACGTATAAGTTGTCTGCTTAGCGCTTTACTTTTGCTTGTTATGAGCATAGGCTGGAGTGTTATGGCTATGGCTGATGATGCGGTTAATAAAGACAGCAGCAAGCCTACAGTATGGATAATAGGTGATTCTACAGTAAGTTCTTTTGCTGATAATTATTATTATCCAAGATATGGATGGGGTACACAGATTGATAAGTATCTTGATGGAACATATGAAGTGAAGAATATAGCTTTATCAGGAAGAAGTTCTAAGAGCTATGTTAATGATAAGGAGTATAATGAACTTACATCCGGTATGAAGCAGGGTGATTATCTTCTTATAGGCTTCGGACATAATGATGAAAAGGCAGAAGCAGACAGATATACAGATCCTAATGGTGATTATAAGACAGCTGGCTCATTTGCTAACTCATTATATGAAAACTATATTAAGCCTGCGCAGGCAGCTGGTACAACAGTTATCCTCTGTACACCTATAGTAAGAAGAACTGCTACAGCAGAATGGTCTGACAGCAATCTTCATATCACAAAGGATAGTGGTGATTTCAAGGGTGGAGATTATGCCCAGTCTATAAGGAATCTTGGTAAGGAACTTAACATACCAGTTGTTGATATGACTAAGATGACAAAAGAGTTATATGATACATTAGGACCAGATGAGACAGTCAACCTTCATGCATGGACATCATCTAAGGCTACAAGCGTTGATAATACACATACAAACATTTATGGTGGAACATATAATGCTTATCTTGTAACTAAGACAATTAAGGAACTTGGAGTGGCTGGAATATCAGAACATATAACAGCCAAGGAAGCACCTGTTAAGGCTGATGTACTTAAGTCTAATCCAGATTATAAGGAAGCTGAATATTCAGGAGAACTTAAACAGAGTGAATTATGGAAAGATGCGGGAGTTTTCAAGGGTTCAATATTTGGAGATATAGGTGGAGACCCAAATCTTATTAAAGATAAGTTCATACTTGAGGGCAATGAAGATGGAAGCATTCACATTGCTGTTAATGGTAAGGGAAAGATATCATCAACAACAGATGGAATTGCAATGTATTATTATAAAGTACCTGCAGATAGTAACTTTGTAATAACAGCTAATGCAACAGTAAACAGCATTAATAAACACAATCAGGTGGCATTTGGTCTTATGGCAAGAGATGCTATGTATATTGATGTTAATGATAAGTCAGCTCTTGGAGATTATGTTGCAGCAGGAAGTATCCAGCAGGGAACAGCTAACTGCTTTAAGAGAAAAGATGGCGCATTAGGCTATGGTGGTAAATTAGAGAATCCAGTAGAGGCTGGTAAGACATATGCACTTAAGATTGAGAGCAACAGTGATGGATACGCATGTACATTTGGCGATAATGCTGCTATATCAGGTGGTTTTGATTTCAAGCTTACATCAATAGATGCGGATTATGTATATGTAGGTTTATTTGTAGCAAGACAGGCAGATGTAACATTCTCAGATATAAAACTTGTTGTAGATGGTAAGGTAATAACTGGTTCTGATGTTAAGCCAGGTGATACACCAGATGATAGCAAGCCAGGAGATAGCACACCAAGTGACACACCAGATGATAATAAGCCAGGAGATAGCACACCAAGTGACACACCAGATGATAATAAGCCAGGAGATAACACACCAAGCGACACACCAAATACACCAAGTGATACACCGAGCACATCAGATTCAGATAAGGTAAATGCGGTAATTAAGGCTGATGATGGCATCAATATAAAGGCCGAAGTACCAGTGAGCGGAATCACATTCACAGAAGAGGAAAAGAAAGAAATAGAAAACGGAAGTACAGTTTCGGTATCTATGGAGGTCAAAGATGTAACAGCTACAGTATCAGAAAGCGATAAGAAGCTTGTGGAGGATAAAGTTAAGGAAGTTCTTAACAATGGTGTAGTTGGAGCATATCTTGATCTTACATTATTAAAGAAAGTTGGAAGTCTCAAAGAAGTATCAGTAACTGAAACAGCTGCTGGAGTTGTTGTTAAGCTTGATATTCCTGAAAATCTTAAGAATACAGATTCATCTGTAGAAAGAAAATATACAGTTGTAAGAATTCATGATGGTGTAGCAGAGGCACTTGAAACAAGCTGCGAAAACGGAGTTATTACATTTACAACAGATAAATTCTCTACATACGCTATATGCTATGAAGATGTAGCAGCAACAGGAAATGGACAGGCATCAGATAACACAATAAACACAGGTGATGTGTATAATATAGCACTCTATGTATTATTCGCAGTTGTATCATGTGCAGGTCTTGCATTCGTAGTATTAAGAAGAAAGTCAGTTGTAAGATAAAAAATAAAACAATGTATCATTTTTGTATTGCAGAAATTTGAAATATTTGAAATGTTTGTTTGAAATGTTTAAAAATATAGTTGACAGCTATAACTATTAGTGTTAAACTCTAATAGTTGTTAAACGAAGCAGAGTATCCACTCTCACCTTAGCGCATGAAGGCGACTCGGGTTTATATTTTTAAGAATATGCATGATAAACAGCAATTAAGATGCATTATGATTAAAAAGTGGATAGTCTGACTATCCACTTTTTTTGATTTTGGAGGTGCACTACTATTAGCGAATTAATGATTAACGAGCAGATCCGCGATAAGGAAGTTCGTGTTATTGGACAAGAAGGACAGCAGCTTGGAGTTATGTCTCCTAAGGATGCTATGAAGTTAGCAAGAGAGGCAGAGGTTGATCTTGTAAAGATAGCTCCATCCGCAAAGCCACCTGTATGTAAGCTTGTGGATTATGGCAAGTATAAGTATGAGCTTGTCAGAAAAGAAAAGGAAGCTAAGAAAAAACAGAGAACAATAGAAGTCAAAGAAGTTCGTTTATCACCTAACATAGATGTGAATGACCTTAACACTAAGTGTAACGCAGCAAGGAAGTTCATAGAGAAAGGCGATAAGGTTAAAGTATCACTCAGATTCAGAGGACGTGAGATGGCTCATGTTGATTCAAGCAAGCATATACTTGAAGATTTTGCAGAGAAGTTAAGTGATATAGCAGTAGTAGATAAGGCTCCAAAGTTAGAAGGCAGGAGCATGACTATGTTTTTAACTGAAAAACGTTAAAATATTATTCCATATGAGAATTAAATTAGGAGGATTATTATGCCAAAGGTAAAGACAAAAAGAGCAGCTGCAAAGCGTTTTAAAGTAACTGGAACAGGTAAATTAAAGAGAATGAAAGCTTACAAGAGCCATATTCTTACAAAGAAGACTACTAAGAGAAAGAGAAATCTTAGACATGCAGCTATGACAGATGCAACTAATGTAAAGACAATGAAGAAGATTATGCCATATTTATAAGATATGGATGTCTGTGATTGATTATTTTAGGAGGAAATTAAGAAATGGCAAGAATTAAAGGCGGTATGAACGCAAAGAAGAAGCATAATAGAGTATTAAAGCTCGCTAAGGGTTATAGAGGAGCTAGATCTAAGCAGTACAGAGTTGCTAAGCAGTCTGTAATGAGAGCTCTTACAGAGAGTTACAAGGGTAGAAAGCAGAAGAAGAGACAGTTCAGACAGTTATGGATCGCAAGAATCAATGCTGCTGCAAGAATGAACGGTCTTTCATACAGCAAGTTCATGTATGGTTTAAAGTTAGCTAACATCGACCTTAACAGAAAAGTATTAGCTGAGATGGCTGTTAATGATGCAGAAGGATTTGCTAAGTTAGCAGAAGTAGCTAAGTCTAAGCTTGCTTAATCATTAGATTAATTAGTGTAAAGATAAATATAATGTTATATATCAGATTTATATCTGTCAGATTCTGGATATCTTCTGATTAGTAGCATTTAAGCCGCTATATAGGATGAGATAACTCTTCATATCCTGTATGGCGGCTTTTGTGATAATATTGTGAAACATTTATGTAATACTGGCTTTAGAGGCTGTATTATGGTATAGTTTATAAGTCGGCAATCCGGCATAATATATATTTATGGAGACAGGTTATGAGAAAAGTATTAAAAGGAAAGTGCGTTAAATATGCAGTAGCAGCAGCTATGGTTGTTTCTATGCTTATGACTACAGCATGTAATAGTAAAATAAAGGTTGATTATGGATATAGTCCTACAGATTATGTTGAACTTGGAAACTACAAGGGAATAGTAGCAGATGTTGATGTCACATCTATAACTAATAAGGTTATAGATGACAAGATATCTGAGCAGATGAATGATGTAACTACATATACAGATGTTAACCGTGGGGCACAGAAGTCAGATAAAGTAACATTTAGTTACTCAGGAACATCAGGCGGACTTGCAATAGATGATTTCACAGGTTCTGATTATAGTATGGTTCTTGGAAAGGAAGCTTTTCCAGTTGCAGGAACGAGTCTTGCAGATGAATTATATGGTATGGTAGCAGGTCAGACAAAGGTTATAACAGTAACTATGCCAGATAACTCTAAGTATACTGATTATGCAGGTAAGAGAGTAGTGTTTGAACTTTCTATGAGCTACGTACAGCAGCCAAATGTTCCTATGCTCACAGATTCGTTTGTAAAAGAGAACTTTGGTCTTGAATCAGTAGATTCATATAAGGAATATGTTAAGAACGATGTTAAATCAACTATAGATACAAAGGTGAGTGAAGCAAAGAATGAGGCTATTCTTACACAACTTCTTGATGTATGTAAGGTAACAGGATACCCTGAAGAATTCCTTGCACAGCAGACATCAAAGCTTGAAGAATCAATCAGTTTTTATAGTACTCTTCAGGGAAAGACTAATGATGAATACTGCCTGAATCTTTATGGTAAAACCTTTGATGAGTTCGTAAAGGCATCAGCAGGCCAGCAGCTTATATATCAGGCAATTGCAGAAAAAGAAGGACTTGCTATAACAGAATATGAATATAAAGATGACCTTGAACAGTTTGCAAAGGACAGTGGTTATTCACAGGTAACAACATTCACAGATAAGTTTGACAAGAATACAATAGTAAAGGCAATGCTTGTAAAGAAAGCACAGAATATAGTTATGGATAATGCGGTTGTGAATGAGAAGTAGTATGGTTGTTTAATTGAATATTAGTTGGTGACGAACGGACGACAAATATAAGCTACAGGCAGTCCTGCACACTATGTTCAATG
>PPYE01358123.1_pt1 | contig 13608 bp, 11 predicted proteins | sample 1559881 | NCBI WGS metagenome assembly PPYE01 (sample SAMN08240022, study PRJNA423297) | Human gut metagenome, whole genome shotgun sequencing project.
TATAAACCTTGATGTCCATACCTTTATGTTGGCGGCCAAAGCTAGCACGGTAACCGAAGTTACTTGTGACAACGCGACTTGGAGTTGGCATGCAGAAATGACGGAGGTCGATACGGAAGTGCTCAGGAAGCGCAGTCCGGCGGTGAGCATACTTGTTGGAGAAATCCTGATACAACTCTGCTGAAGGATTCTCTCTATCTTCCATCATTCGATAATGAGATACTGCTAATGTGTCTATCGACTTCATGCGATGGTCAACTGGTGCCTGACGGGCAAGCAAGTCTTGACCAAATGACGGCACGGTTGTTAACGCCAACAATGCCACTACGGAAATCTTCTTTATTTTCTTTTTTAAACTCATACTTTTTAATTAATATTCTTTTTTAGGTTCGTCACTATTGAAATGAAATCATAAATGAAATTCCACTACAAAACACCTAAGTAAAAACCCCTTATGTGCGTGACTTTGTTAAATAGACTTTGCAAATATATGAAAAATATTCCAGTCTGCCAAGGCCATTAACACGAATAAGGGGATATTTAACGCGAAAAGTTGATGTTTAACTTTTGTTAAGAAGAGGCGCTTTTTGATTTAAATCAATTTTGCAGTATTTCGTTTTTGCAAAATTATGCAGATTTCGTACGAAAGTATTTGCATTTTCTATTGAAATTACTTTCATTCCCTCATGAAGCCTTTATCGTTTTTTCACGATAAATTCTGTGCTTTTTCTTTCAGCATTCGCAGCAGGGTGACGGCTGGAGAGTGACCCATAAAGATGATTCGCTTGACTTCCGGACTTGTAAAGCGGAGGCATTTCTGATAGGCCTGATACAGTTCACCGAGATTGATGGTGAACTCCTTGCCGGAACTTTCCCGGATGCCTATCAACATCTTGGCAGTGAGGTGGATACGGATGTATCGGATGCCTGTAGCTGTCTCTATCTCCGTGATGCCTTCCAGAAGTTCTCTCATCTGTTCTGGCGTGAGGGGCGGTCTGTCTTCCGTCACCATGGAGCGCTTTCTTCCTCTACGGTGAGGGGCATCTGTGGATTCTGTGCCTTCTGATGTCTGTGTGTCCGTTTCCTGCTTTCCGATTTCTTCTGCATCAAAAAGGAAGCCTTCTTCTATATTGTTTTTCTCCTTCATCTCTTGATTTCTTTTTATCTCTGATTTCTTTCTCAGTTATTCTCTTTTTAATCCCGGTCATGGTTTCCCTAACTGATTGCAGCCCAATTGATATGGGTTTTCTTCATTTCTTTCAGTCGGTTCCAGAGCAGGGCATTCTGAGGCAGGTTGCAATGTGGGTCGGCATCGATGATGGTCTGTGCTTCTGTGCGTGCCAACTGTACAATCTGTCCGTCTCTTGCAATATTGGCTATCTTCAGGTCGAAAGCCATTCCGCTCTGTTGGGTTCCTTCCAAATCGCCCGGTCCTCTGAACTTGAGATCGGCTTCGGCGATGCGGAATCCATCGTTCGTATCACACATGATATCAATGCGTTTGCGGGTTTCCTCCGACAACTTATAGTTAGTGACGAGGATGCAGTAACTCTGGTCGCAACCTCGTCCCACTCTGCCTCTGAGCTGGTGGAGTTGGGCAAGTCCGAAGCGCTGTGCATCGAGGATAACCATCACGGAGGCATTGGGCACATTCACACCCACTTCTATCACGGTGGTGGCTACCAATATCTGCGTCTCGCCCTTCACGAAATGCTCCATTTCTTCTTCCTTCTCTGCCGGTTTCATCTGTCCGTGTACCTTGCTGAGGCGGAACTCCGGGAAGGCTTCCTTCAGCGTTTCAAATCCTTCCTCTAAGTTCTTGAGGTCGCTCTTTTCGCTCTCCTTGATCAGCGGGAAGACGATATAAACCTGTCTGCCCATATTGATCTGACGGCGGATGCTCTGGTAGAGGCTGGTCAACTGGTTGTCGAACTTATGCAAAGTCTGGATGGGTTTTCTACCTGGCGGAAGTTCGTCTATCACACTCACGTCGAGATCGCCATAGATGGTCATCGCCAAGGTTCTCGGGATAGGCGTGGCGGTCATCACCAATACATGAGGCGGATTCTCGCTCTTTGCCCATAGGCGGGCACGCTGGGCAACTCCGAAGCGATGTTGCTCGTCGATGACTGCTACGCCGAGATGGGCGAACATTACGGGGTCTTCGAGGATGGCATGTGTGCCCACCAATATCTGGACATCTCCACGAATCAGAGCATCGAGCACTTCCTTGCGCTTCTTTCCCTTCACCATACCCGTGAGCAGTTCCACCCGGATGTCCATCCCCTTGAGAAATTCACGGATGGTCTGCAAGTGCTGTTCGGCAAGGATTTCAGTAGGAGCCATCAGACAGGCCTGATAACCGTTGTCGAGGGCGATGAGCATGGTCATCAGCGCCACGAGGGTTTTACCAGAACCCACGTCGCCCTGCAGCAACCGGTTCATCTGTCGGCCGCTGCACATATCGGCACGGATTTCATGCATCACCCGTTTCTGTGCGCCCGTGAGTTCGAAAGGAAGATGGTGGGCATAGAAATCATGGAAGATGTCGCCGATTCGGTTGAAGATGTAGCCACGGTATTTGCGCCGCTGGTCGCTCGCGTACCTTAATATATTAAGTTGCACATAGAAGAGTTCCTCAAACTTGAGTCGCACCTGTGCTTTCTGCATCTCCTGATGGGTATGCGGATAGTGGATGAAGCGGAAGGCTTCATCGCGGGAAATCAGATGCAGGCGGGAGGTGATGGAGTCGGGTAATGTCTCGGGCAATTGAGGAAGCAGTCCTACCAAGGTCTTGGTGAGCTTCTCAATGGTGCGGGAGGAGAATCCGTACTTCTTCATCTTTTCGGTGGTATTATAGAAAGGTTGCATTCCCATTTCAGAAATCTGCAGGTTGCTGGCATCATCCATGTCTGGATGGGCAAACTGATAGCGGCCGCCAAAGAGGGCTGGTTTGCCGAAGACGATGTATTCGGTACCTACATGATAGGTCTTGAGAATGTACTGGGAACTGCGGAACCAGACTAAATCGACCACACCGAAGCCATCGGAGAAATGGGCAACAAGACGCTTGTTGCGTTTGCCAGTATCAAACTCCTCGTAACTTAGTATTCGGCCTTTGATCTGGACATAAGGCATGTCGGGGGTGAGTTCGCTGATGTGGAAAATCCTCGAACGATCTACATATTTATAAGGGTAGTATTCCAGCAAGTCACCATAGGAGCTGATACCGAGCTCCTTGCTCAGTATCTCTTTCTTTTTGGGTCCTACGCCGGGCAGGAACATGATGTCTTGGTCTAAAATACTACTCATATTTTTAAGTGAAGAGAGAAGAATTCTCTTGTTCTTATTCTGATAACAATGCTTCAGCGATCTTGATGTCGAATGGGGTGGTGATCTTGATGTTCTCTCGATTTCCATCCACCATCGCTACCTGACAGCCGAGACTTTCTACAACGGATGCATCGTCGGTAAACTGTTCCTTGTAACCCTGGTTGAAGGCCTGTTTTGCCAAACTGATGTCAAAGGTCTGTGGAGTCTGCACGATGCGATAATCATCACGGAGCACATTCTTGCCACCGCCACGCTTGTCAATATATCTCAGGGTTTCAGTCACCGCATAGACAGGGATGGCTGCATATTCCTCGCGTGCCGTCTCGTAGCATTCGCTGATGACGTCGGTAGAGACGAATGGGCGCACACCATCATGGATTCCTACCACACCGTCCTCTCCATCGGGGATGAGTGCAAGTCCGTTTTTCGAAGATTGGAAACGGGTGTCGCCACCATTGGCAATCTGATGTTTGATATCGAAATGATACTCCTCGCAAAGCTGGTGCCAGTATTCCTGCTGGCTCTCCGGCAATACCAAGATGATATTCAGATGCTCATCGTATTCATGAAAGCGCTCGATGGTGCGCATCAGGATAGGCTTGCCTGCTACTGGCAAGAACTGCTTGGGAATCTCACTTCCCATGCGGAGCCCTTTGCCCCCGGCTACTATAATTACGTAATCCATATTTTTCTTTTTACTTGCTCTTCATGAGATGATCATACATCATTCCGTCCTGCAGGGCAGCCACGGTTTCCTTGCTCACGAAATAACTCAATATCTGGTAGGCATAAGGGAGGGTGGCTGCAGGACCTTCACCTGTAATCACATTGCCATCTTCCTGGAAGAGGGTGCCTGTATATTCTGTGCTGGCATCGAAATACTGTTCGAAACCAGGATAGCAGGTAGCTTTCTTGCCGTCGAGGATGCCTGTGCTGGCCAATACCATAGGAGCTGCGCAGATGGCACCTACACGTTTGCCTGCCTTGTGCTGGGCGATGAGTGCCTGGCGTACTCCCTCGTGCTCATTGAGGTTGGTGCTGCCCGGCATTCCTCCAGGAATCATCAGCATATCGGCATCTTCAAAACTCTCAACATCCTCGAAACGGAGGTCGGCCTTGATGGTAACTCCGTGGGAAGTTTCCACAAATTCACTACCGGTAACGCTGACCGTCTTGATATCTACGCCCCCTCTGCGGAGGATGTCAACAGGAGCCAAACCTTCGATTTCCTCGAAGCCATTGGCAAGAAATTCATATACCTTTGCCATAATTTTATCTTTTTTGTTGAATAATTCGATTTATATTATTACCTTTGCAAAAGTAACAATAATAATTGAAATGACAAAACAAATGGCAGAACAACATTTGAAATTTGCAATATTTGGCAATGAATACCAGGCTAAGAAGTCGGTTTCCATCGAAACTATTCTGGCTTTTCTGGAAAAGAAGAAGGCTGAGATCTATGTGGAAAATGCTTATTACGACTTTCTCGTGCGCGACCTCCATCTGGATGTGAAGGTGGCGGGTGTCTTCGAGGATTACAACTTCGATGTGGATTACGTCATCTCCATGGGCGGCGACGGAACCTTCCTTAAGGCTGCCAGTAAGGTGGGGGCGAAGGGGACTCCTATCATCGGTATCAACATGGGCCGATTGGGATTTCTGGCTGATGTGTTGCCAAGCGAAATAGAGACTGCACTGGACAGCCTCTATGCCGGGGAATGCCAGATAGAGGAACATGCGGTCATTCAGGTAGAGGCGAGGGGCGGCGTATTGGCTGGCAATCCTTTTGCCCTCAATGATATTGCCGTTTTGAAGCGTGATGATGCTTCCATGATTTCCATCCGTACTCATGTGGATGGGGAATTCTTGGTTACCTATCAGGCGGATGGTCTGATTGTTACCACGCCTACGGGTTCTACTGCCTATAATCTCTCCAATGGCGGACCTATTATCATCCCGCAGAGTGGAAGTCTCTGTCTCACTCCTGTTGCTCCGCACAGTCTCAATATCCGTCCTATCGTAATCAATGATACGGCTGAAATTCAACTGGACATCGAGAGTCGCAGTCATAATTATCTCGTGGCTATCGATGGTAGAAGTGAGCGCATGACGGAGGAAACCAGTCTCGTCATCCGCAAGGCTGCGCATTCTATCAAAATCGTGAAGCAGCGCAACCAGCGTTATTTCTCTACGCTGAGAGAGAAACTGATGTGGGGCGCTGACCAGAGGGAAAGATGAATTTAAGTGAAGAGTGAAGAGGGAAGAGTGAAGAATTCAAATGCTTAGATGGATGAAGATATTCAAGGTTCCAAAGTTTAAGTATGATGCCAAGACCTTGCTGATTTGGCTTTGGCAGGCATGGCGGGGCAACCAGTTGCAGGCTGTCCTCAATGCTTCCGTGGGTTTGCTCTCGGTGGGAGTGAGTCTGGCACAGGTTTGGGCGGTTAAGCGTGCCATAGATGTTGCTTCTCATGTGGTGGAAGGCGATATCTATTGGGCTGTTGCTCTCATGGGCTTTCTGATTCTTGCCGACTTCGCCCTGAATGTTTCTTCCGTCTGGATTCGTAATCTCTTGGGCATCAAGGCGCAAAACCGTATGCAGCAGCGCATGCTCGATCGTATCCTCCGTTCTGAATGGCACGGTAGGGAAAAGATGCATTCGGGAGATGTGCTCAACCGACTGGAGACGGACGTGAGCAATGTGGTGAATTTCCTGACGGAGACCATCCCGAATACGCTGAGCGTATTAGCGATGTTTCTCGGTGCCTTCTTCTATCTTTTCTCGATGGACAAGGTGCTCTCTATCGTTATCGTCATCATGATTCCGATTTTCTTGGCTTTCTCCAAAATCTATGTGGGAAAGATGCGCCAACTGACCCGCCAGGTGCGTGATTCAGACAGTAAGGTGCAGAGTGTGCTGCAGGAAACGATCCAGCATCGTATGCTCATCAAGACCTTGGAGAAGGATGATGCGATGGTGGATAAACTTGAGAATACACAGAAGGAATTGCGTGGACACGTGGTGAAGCGTACGATGTTTAGCGTGTTCAGTAATCTGATAGTCAACTTCGGTTTTGCCTTAGGTTATCTCGTGGCTTTCCTTTGGGCGGCCATTCGTATGAGTGCCGGCAGTCTGAGCTTCGGAGGCATGACGGCTTTCCTGCAGTTGGTCAATAAGATACAGGTTCCGGCAAGAAACCTTACCAAGTTGGTTCCTGCCTTCGTGAGTGTCTTTACGGCAGCAGAACGACTGATGGAACTGGAGGAAAATCCGCTGGAGGAACAGGGAGAGCCAATCCTGATTCCTTCGCCTTGCGGCATCCGATTGCAGGATGTCTGCTACAGTTATAAGTTGGCTGAGGCTTCTCCAGAGGAAAAAATCTTGTATCAGAACCAGCCATTGGACAAGACGAATATCATCAATCATCTGAGTTTTGATTTCCGTCCGGGCAGTTGTACGGCTATTTTGGGAGAAACGGGTGCTGGAAAAACTACGCTTATCCGTCTGCTTTTGGCCTTGCTCCGTCCTCAGCATGGAAAAGTAGAGATTTATCATTCGTCGGAAAAGCAGGGCGAACTGTCGCCTCGCCACCGTTGCAACTTCGTATATGTTCCTCAGGGCAATACCCTGATGAGTGGAACCATCCGTGATAATATGAGATTAGGCAAGTTGAATGCAACTGATGAGGAGATGCAGGCAGCCTTGCATACGAGTTGTGCCGACTTTGTGATGGAATTGCCACAAGGACTCGATACGGTTTGCAGCGAGCAGGGAGGAGGTTTGAGTGAAGGACAGGCACAGCGTATTGCCATAGCCCGAAGTCTGTTGCGCAATCGCAGCATCATGCTTTTTGATGAGGCTACGAGTGCATTGGATCCAGAAACCGAGCGTCAACTCCTTCAGAATATCTTGGCTTCGCATGATAAGACCGTTATCTTCATCACGCATCGCCCTGCCGTAGTAGATTATTGTGATCAGGTATTGAAAATAGAGCGCACCCCGAGATAGAACGTATTTGAAGCAGTCAGTTTTCGTGTAATTATTATTAAAAATCTCGAAAACATTTGGCTATCTCGTTTTTTATTGCGTAATTTGCGTTGCGTAAAAAGCGCAATGGTTATTTGTGTAATGAATAATGATGAGATATGGCAACATTGAACAATCCTTTTGTTGTGTATGGTTATAAAGGAGCAGAGTATTTTTGCGACCGCCAGAAAGAAACCGAGAAGATGATTTCTACGCTGCATAATGAGCGTAACATCACGCTTGTCGCCCCTCGTCGTATGGGTAAGACGGGCTTGATACATCATGTTTTCCATCAGATGGAGGAGCAATATGAAGGGGTGAAATGTTTCTACCTCGATATTTTTGCCACCAAAAACCTGGAGCAAATGGTGCAAATCATGGCTTCTGAAATCATTGGAAAACTTGATACGGTTTCTCAATCGGCCCTTCGTAAAGTTCAGGAGTTCTTCAGTAGTTGGCGACCTACTTTGACGATAGATGAACTGACAGGAATTCCTACTTTTTCTTTAGATTTAAAGCCGAGTGAGGGTAAGGAGAGTTTGAAGCGAATATTTGAGTATTTGAAGCAGTCAGGTAAGCGCTGCTACATCGCCATAGATGAGTTTCAGCAGATATTAAACTATCCTGAGGATGGGGTAGAGGCAATGATTCGTTCTTATATCCAGTTTTTGCCGAATGTATATTTCGTATTTTCTGGCAGTCAGCAGCACATGATGCAGGAGATGTTTCTGTCTGCCAACCGTCCTTTCTTCCAGAGTTCTTTGGTGTTGTCTTTGCCTTGTATCGAAGAGCAGGTGTATTTGGAATTTGCCAATCGTCTTCTGTCCTCTCAGCACAGGTCAATAGATGAATCCACCTTTTCTTATATCTATCAGCAGTCGGATTGTGTAACGTGGTATGTGCAGGCAATATTGCATGGCATTTATGAGCATGGTTCTTCTGAGATTACGAAGTCATTGGTAGATGAGGTGGTTCAGGAGTTGATAGATGAACAGGCGATGGCTTATCAGAACTATTGTGCCTGGCTTACGGAGAATCAGCAGTTGCTTCTATTGGCAATAGCTCGAGAGGGACTGGTGAGTTCGCCTTTGAGCCAGCAGTTTATCAGATCCCATCAGCTTCCTGCTACGAGCAGCGTGAAAACTGCGTTGAAGGCATTGGTGGATAAGCAGTTGGTAAGCAAGACTCCTAATGGTTATTTAGTAAGCGACCGCTTCTTTGCGAAGTGGATTTGTATTCAGTATGCATGAGAAGTTCCTGCTATGCCCTTCAAGCGGTCCCTCGGGGATCACGTGATGGGGAACCGATGAACATGAGATGAGCAACCGTTGCTCACGAGGCGGGCAATAAGTGCCCAAACTGAGGGTCGTAATTTGGGCAATGCAACCTTGCTTAATGCGGTTTCTTGACTTTATAAAATAGCAAAAGAGGTATTGCCCGAAAACGCTTTTTGGGAATACCTCTTTTAAACCTAAAACAAAACCAACTAACTAATAAAAATTGTATGCCTAAACTAAACTCTATTTGTTATATTCTGCTGTAACATCCTTTACTTTATGTTTACTGCTTTCACTGGTTGCTTCGATTTCGAAGTATGCAGTGTTGGTGATTTCTTTTACATCTATATTTAGCTCCCACGTCTGTACCTTCGTCATTGTTCAGGTTCTGGCTCTGGTTCTGGAGTTGGGGTAGGAATTGGCTCTGGAATATCAGGGTCGTTGCTACTTGAACAAGCTCCGAGAGTAAGTGCCATTGTGGCGAGGAGGGGTGAAATATAATTTCTTCATGTTAATATACTTTTGCTTGTTAATCTATTTTTATCGTAGGTTTGTATTGTTATTACGGTGGCAAAGATACGATATTTTTGATTAGCCTGTATCATCAATTGATGCAAATCAAGTGAATAAGCTGTGCAAACGTTTGCACAAATTACTCATAGCATAAAGTGGAATTACATCTACATGGCGACTGGCATTTTGACTTATACCATAGTATCTTGGGCTCACCTATTTCCGTTTTGAGCTATTATCCAGCCAACTGAGGAAACGAAATCCAGCCAACTGAGGAAACGAAATTCAGCCAACAAAGGAAATAAAATTCAGCCAACTGAGGAAATATTGAAAAAAAGTTGTATCTTTGCATGCGAACCAACAAATATTTGAAATATGGAATACAAACATAGAATCGCAGACCAAATGCTGGCAAAGAAATTGGCAAGCAAGGGAGCTATTTTGATAGAAGGTCCCAAATGGTGTGGAAAAACTACCACCGCCGAACAGCAGGTCAATAGTATCCTGTATATGGATAATCCTGCCTCATTGGAAACCAATCTACAGATGGCAGAGATAGATGCTTCTGTTTTATTGGAGGGCGAAACGCCAAGGCTTATTGATGAATGGCAACTGGCACCCAAACTTTGGGATGCCATCAGATTTGAAGTTGACCATCGTCATGACGTAGGACAGTTTGTCTTGACTGGTTCCGCAGTTCCGGCTGATGAAAAGGATATGCATCATTCAGGAACAGGGCGATTCAGTTGGCTAACTATGCGCCCTATGAGTCTTTATGAGTCAGGTGAATCAAATGGAAAGGTAAGTTTGGCAAATCTATTTGAAACACCAGAAAAGATAGTTGCTATTAACAAACTGAAGATAGACGACCTGGCGTATCTCATTTGTCGAGGTGGATGGCCATTTGCTTGTAGTTTACAAGATAAAGCTGCCTTGGAGCAAGCCTTTGATTATGTAGATGCAGTCATCAAAAAAGATGTTTCGCGGGTGGATGGAGTGAATCGCAACGCAACAACCACCAGATTGCTCTTGCGTTCATACGCCCGGAATCAAGGTTCGCAAGCAACAATTGGCACGATTGTGGCAGATATGATGACAAATGATGAAAATGAAATTAGCGTGAAGACCGCAGGCAGCTATTTGGAAGCTTTGCGCAAGATATTTGTCATAGAAGATTCTGAAGCCTGGAATCCTAACCTGCGCTCAAAGACATCTATCCGTACGGCAAATACCCGTTACTTCATTGATCCATCTATAGGAACGGCAGTATTGGGACTGGGTCCTAAAGATCTTATTAATGATCTCAATACGATGGGACTCTTTTTTGAAACTCTTTGTGTTCGAGATTTACGAGTCTTTGCTGACGCTTTGGATGGAGAAGTGTATCATTATCGTGATAAAAACGGGTTGGAATGTGATGCCGTGGTGCATCTGCGCAATGGAAAATATGGACTTGTTGAAGTAAAATTAGGTGGCGATAAACTCATCAACGAGGGTGCTGCAAATCTTCTAACTCTTGCAGGCAAAATTAATACAGAAAAAATGAATGAGCCTTCCTTCATGATGGTACTCACGGGAACAGGCGATTTTGCTTATCGAAGAAAAGATAGTGTATTTGTGGTTCCTATTGGTTGTCTGAAAGACTAATTCCTCAAAGAAAGCACATTATAAGCTCTAACGAAGCGCTTTATTGGGGACTAAGTTTTATTGAGGTCTAATGATGCGCTTTATTGAGGTCTAATGATGCGCATCATTAGGTGTTAACGAAGCGCATCGTTAAGTGTTAATAAAGCGCATCGTTAAGTTGCAAAGAAGCGCTTCTTCGTCCGTCTGTAATTTTCGAGGGATTAGACTTCATTTTTTCCGTCCCTGTACCCACTTTTATTTTTCCCTGCCCACGGAAAAATTCTTGCGTGGGCAGGGAGAAAAATATACCTGGGCAGAGAAGGATATTCCTCATTCTCTCATTTTCTGAATTTCCTCCTGTGGAAGCATAGAGTATTTCATTCCAAGCACTGTTTGATTAAGTCGTGAGCATCTTTTGCATGAAATACTCTGCCTGCTTTGACGTCTTCTAAGGCTTCTTCAATGCCACTTTTTCCGGAATAGAGAGCTGCCTATTGAATATTATTCTTGATTCCATTCGTTGAGTCCCTTTTCGATTTCTTCAATGGAAGGAAGGCTACTGCGAAAATCTTTCGGCAGAGCAATAGAAATTGAGCTTGCCGATGTATTCGGGCATGAAGTCTGTGGCTTTCAATTCTATATAACTCGTTGGAGTAAAATTATGTTATGAGTCCAATTTAAGTGCTTGATGGGTAATGTGTTTACATTATTTTTCAATTGCGCAACCAGCGGTTGCGCAATTGAAAAATGTCCAACTTTAACCATGGTCAACTCCTTGTTGTACTCATTATAGAACTGCATCATGCACTGCATGTTTCTTACGGAGAATCCTTTCCTTTCAGGATACTCATTCTTAAGATCTACAGCTAAGCGCTGTAGAGTCTTTTTGCCCCAACCATCAGCCTCTTGGCTTTTGGTGAGCATTTCACCGATGTCCCAATTCATACGGAGCAACTCCTCGTTTGCTGCGTACATGGTTTTTTGTTGGGCAAAAGAAACACGATGCTTGATTTGTCTCAACAAAGATGGATAACCTTGGAAGTTTCCCATGCTTAATTCTTTTTGTTCAATTTCTTGTTTCATATAGAAGATTGTTTGTTCCAATCTGCAAAGAAAATGCAAATGAGCACAAAGAAAGCTTCTTATTCTTTATTATATAAATGTTTAGGGGGATATAATTCTTCCTTGTTTTTTAGCAAGTCCATCATTTTCTTCATATCAGGCAAAGCCTTGCGTAATCTTTCTGGCATGTCATCCAACGTCTTGTAGGTAGCAACTCCCATCGGCTTGGTGTAGTCTCGAACAGCATATTCTGCATAAGAGTAGTTTGCTGATTGACAAAGAACGACTACCAAATGATTTCAAGTTTTTTAATAATAAAGGAGATATTTGTCAGTTACAAGGATTTTTCGTACTTTTGCAGACAAAGAAAGCGGCTTATTTTACATAAATTTCCTCTCGATAATACAAATATCAAATAAAAGGAAGAGTGGATAGAAAGAGAATAAAGAAGCAACCAGATGCAAACGATTTGTGCAATCGTTTGCATCTACTCGTTAAGTTGTTTCTTTAGGTACATCTTTAGGTACTTTAACTTGAAAGACTTGAAGAAGATAGTTTTTCCGTATAATTTTGCACAGACGAAACAGTAAAGATTATGACGAAAAAGAGAACTAAAACAAAAGCGAAGGAACCCATCAAGATTTGGGTGAAACCTTTGAAGAATGGCAACAAGGCTATCTATCTCCGTACTTATCAAGCTGGAAGCAAGGGTAGGGGCTATACCTATGAGCGGTTGAAGGGATTGTTGCTGGTAGATGACAAAAGGGGAAGTGACAAGGAGGCAAAGGCAAAGAATGAAGCTACTTTGCGCACCGCCATCCTCATCCGATGTGAGCGAATCAGAGAGTGGAGTATGAGCCACGGTAACTATCAGCGAGAGATGAAGACCAAGGATATGCTCTTAAAAGACTGGATGTTGCTATATGCAGACCAAAAAAGACAGCAAGGACAGAGTGGCAGTCATGCTGCCAACATCCAGCATACCCTCTTGCATTTGATAAGATACAAGGGTGAGAATATCCGCATGGCACAACTGGACAAGACGTATTGTGAAGGTTGGGTGCAGTATCTGGCTCATGCCAAGACCATTGGTACGGATGTGCCCATGCGGGGCGAACATCATGAGAAAGATTTGGCTAAGGGTACAGCCAGACTCTATTTCAACACGTTTGTTACCGTATTGAATGAGGCTGTGAGAGAAGGCATCATACCCAAGAATCCCACTAAACTATTAAAGAAAGAAGAACGCAAAATGCTCAGCAAGCAAGAGAGTAAGCGTTGTTATCTCAGCATAGAGGAAATCAAATTGCTGATGGTTACGCCGTGCAAGGTTGATACCGTGAAATGCGCCTTCCTCTTTGCTTGTTTCTGTGGCTTGCGCCTTAGTGATGTAAGGTCGTTGCGATGGGCTGATATCGGGAAGGGTACAGAGGGATACTATATTAGCAAGCAGATGGTGAAGAGTCGCCATGTGGTGACGATACCCTTGTCGGAGAATGCCTTGGCATGGATGCCTGCAAGGGGACAGGCTAGGGTAGAAGACAAGGTCTTTTCGTTGCCATCGTATTTCTCTGTCAATTACCGAATGAAGCAATGGGCTAGGGAGGCGGGCATTGAAAAGCCTGTAACCTTTCATGTCTCGAGTCACAGTAAATTCTTTTATTTATTGAATATCAGCGAGTTGGTATTTTAAAGAATGTGACTGCTAACGATTTAGAAACGAGCTATATTCTTTTTCTTTCACAACTTTGCAATATACAAAGAACG
>PPYE01433478.1_pt1 | contig 13605 bp, 10 predicted proteins | sample 1559881 | NCBI WGS metagenome assembly PPYE01 (sample SAMN08240022, study PRJNA423297) | Human gut metagenome, whole genome shotgun sequencing project.
TGTAGGAGTACAATACATATTGGACAGAGAGATAAAATAGAGGGATAAAAAAGTAGAAGAATACAGTCTCATGAGTTATAGTTGAGTTACCACACGCCAACCAAACGAAAGGAGACCATATTCTTCATGAGTAATAGTATAACACAAGACATGGCCTATCGGCAATCTCTTATGAAATATACAGAAAAATATGGCGTAAGCCGTGCCAGCCGCAAATACAACAAAAGCCGATCCTACATTTATTTCTGGAAAGCTCGATGGGATGGTTCCGTCGCCTCTTTAGCCTGCCATTCCAGACGTCCTCACAGTCATCCCAATCAGCATACCCAGGAAGAACTCAAACTGATTCGGGATATGCGCCGTAGAAATCCCAATCTTGGCATGATTGAACTCTGGCATCGACTCAAAAAACGGGGTTATACCCGTCGCCCGGAAAGCTTATTTCGCATCATGCGAAAACTAAATATGTTTACTCCTACCAAACCAAAATCTACTTATCATCCCAAACCTTATGAGCAGATGACCTATCCCGGTCAGAGAGTCCAGATGGATGTGAAAGTAGTCCCTCACAAATGCATTGCAGATACAGAATTACGTTTATTTCAATACACTGCCATTGATGAATTTTCCCGTCTGCGCTTCTTAGCTGCTTATCCAGAGCAATCCACTTATTCCTCAGCTGATTTTCTAAAAAGGCTGGTCAAATGGTACGCACGTCGAGGTATCCGAGTAGAATGTGTCCAAACAGACAATGGTTTTGAATTCACCAATCGTTTCTCTCATAGCAAAAAGAATCTTCCTACTCTGTTTGAAAATACAGCAGCTCAACTTGGAATCTGTCATAAACTGATCCGTCCCTATACGCCACGTCACAACGGCAAAGTAGAACGCAGTCATCGTGAAGACCAAAAGCGTTTTTATTCTTCTCACTCATTCTTTTCTTTAGATGATTTTGCCAAACAGCTTGCTGCTCATAATCGTCGCTCAAATAACTTCCCTATGAGACCTCTTAATTGGCTTTCTCCTCTCGAGTTCCTTGTCCAATATGTTTGACAAACCTACAGCCTTCTTTTCCGGAAAATGGTACACTAAAGAAAACACCGAAAAACCAAAAGAATAGGTTAGGAGAAATACTATGGAATACCGCAACCTCCCCCACGGCGGGGAACCAATCAGCATCCTGGGCTTGGGTAGCAGCGCCCTGGGGCCTTCCGGAGACAAGGAAATTCAGGCCACCGCCGCCTTGGCAGTGGAAAATGGCATCAACTACTTTGACCTGGCTTCCGCTGACGCCGTCCCCTTTACGGCCTACGGCAAAGCGCTGGGCAGCGTCCGGGACAAGGTGTACTACCAAATCCACTTCGGGGCGGACTACCAAACCGGGCAGTACGGCTGGACCTTGGATTTGGAGGAAATCAAGCGTTCCATTGACTGGCAGCTCAAAGCACTGCGCACCGATTACATCGACTTCGGCTTTATCCACTGCATGGACGAAAGTTCCGATTTGGAACAGTACCGGGAAAACGGGGTGTTGGACTATCTCCTTTCCTTACAAAAGCAAGGGGTGGTGCGGCACATCGGCCTTTCTTCCCACACCCCGGAAGTGGCTCAGCAGGTGCTGGACTGGAAGCTCATTGACATGCTGATGTTTTCCATTAACCCGGCCTACGACTACCAGCAGGGAGAATATGCCAACGGCAGCGCATCCCAGCGGATGGCGCTGTACCGCCGGTGCGAAGCGGAGGGAGTGGGCATTTCGGTGATGAAGGCCTTCAGCGGCGGACAGCTGCTGGATGCCAAAATCTCCCCCTTCCGGCAGGCCCTCACCGAATACCAGTGTTTGGCTTACGCTTTGGACAAGCCGGGTGTGCTGACGGTACTGCCCGGCGTCCGCAACCGGAAGGACTTAAAACGGCTGCTGGGCTTTTTGGACGCAACCCCTGGGGAGAAGGACTACTCCGTGTTAGGTACCTTCACCCCTCAGGAGGCGGAAGGCATCTGCGTTTACTGCAACCACTGCCAACCCTGCCCCGCCGGGTTGGACGTGGGGCTAATCAACAAGTACTACGATTTATCCAAAGCCGGAGACAAGCTGGCGGCGGACCACTACCGGAACCTGGCCATGCACGCCTCAGACTGCATCCAGTGCGGGCACTGCGAAAGCCGGTGCCCCTTCCAGGTAAAGCAGATGGAGCGGATGGAAGAGATCAGCGGGTATTTTGGGAGATAAAAACAAATTCTTTGCAACCTCTGCGGCAAACAAGCTGCGGAGGCTTTTCTTTTTTTCATTTGATGTACTTTTTTTGGGATATCCGTTGTGATTTATAAAAATTTAGTCAAAATACCATTGATTTTTGTTTGAAACGCCAGTATAATACAAACAGAAAGGAGAGAATGCGATTGAAAAAACAAGAAAAAAATGAAATTGATGTGCAACAGGTGCTTCTGGCTCACATTCGGGAGGATGGAGCGGAACAAACCTTAGAAGAACATTTGCAGGGTACCGCCCGGCTGGCGGAACAGTTTGCCAATGTCTTTCAGGCAGGGGACTTCGGCAGGCAGGCGGGAGGCATCCACGATCACGGAAAAAGCAGCCGAGGGTTTCAAAACCGCCTTCGCGGCGACTCCAAGCCGGTAAACCATTCCGACGCCGGAGCCCAGATGCTGTTTCAAAAGGGCAGCGACATCTCCGCCATTTGCGTTGCCGGACACCACAGCGGTTTGCCCAACTGGGGGGCGGGCGCCGACCCCGCCGGCGCATCTACCTTTCAGGGGCGAATGAAGCGCAGAGATTTGCCTGCTTGTCTTCCAAAGCCCCAGCTTCCCCTGGAGTTAACCCCTCCCCCTTTGCCGGAAAGCTACCGGGGCCCTATGAACCGGCTGGAAAAATCCTTCTTCATTCGGATGCTATACTCCTGCCTCACCGACGCAGACTTCCTGGATACGGAACAGTTTATGCAGGGAGATTCCGTCCTCCGCCAGCCGGGAGACTCCATCCCGGTGCTGAACCAAAAGCTGGACCGGTATTTGGAAGAACAGGGATTTTTAAAACCCGGCAAGGAAATCAACCAAAAGCGGGCCGCCATTTTACGGCAATGCCTGGAGGGGGGAAGCCAAGCGCCGGGGCTGTTTTCCCTAACCGTCCCCACCGGCGGGGGAAAAACAGTCTCTTCCCTGGCCTTTGCCCTGCGCCATGCCGCGGCGTATGGAAAGAAGCGAGTGATCTATGTGATCCCCTACTGCTCCATCATTGACCAGACCGCCGGGAAATTCCGGGAAATTCTGGGAAGCGAAAATGTGCTGGAACACCACAGCGGGGTTATCTATGAAAAAGAAGGAGGGAGTGAGCAGGATTGGGAAGATTCCTGCAAACATCCCATGGCCCTGGCCACCGAAAACTGGGACAAGCCGGTGATTGTTACCACCATGGTACAGTTTTTTGAATCCCTCTATGCGGCCCGCTCCTCCCGCTGCCGGAAACTCCACAACATCGCCAACAGCGTGGTGGTTTTCGACGAAGCCCAGATGATGCCGGTGCAGCATCTCAGGCCCTGCGTGATGGCCATTGCCCAGCTGGTGCAGCACTTCTCGGTGACAGCGGTGCTGTGTACCGCCACCCAACCTTCCCTAAATCGCATGTTCCAGGAAATGGCGCCGGATTGGAAGATTCGGGAACTGTGCGCCGACACCCTGTCCCTCTACCGCTCCTTCCGTCGGGTGACCTTCCAAATGGAGCCCGCTCCCCTATCCTGCCTGGAACTGGCGGGGCGGCTAATGGAACACCACCAAGTTCTCTGCATCGTAAACACCCGAAAAGCGGCGCAGCGAGTGTACCAACAGCTATCCGGGGAGGGGAATTACCACCTATCCACCTACCTCTACCCCGCCCAGCGGCAGAAACTCATCCAAGAAATCCGAGACCGGCTGGCAGAGGGCCTGCCCTGCCGGGTGGTGTCCACCTCCTTGATTGAAGCGGGGGTGGATGTGGACTTTCCCGCCGTCTACCGGGAGCAGGCCGGGCTGGACTCCATCCTCCAGGCGGCGGGACGGTGCAACCGGGAAGGGGGCCATTCACCGGAAGAAAGCATCGTCACCGTCTTTACTTTGGAAGATGTGGGGGACAACAAGAGCATCCAGCCCAATCTGGAAGCCTTCCGGCAGGTTGCGGCGGACTCCGACGAACTGGAACACCCGGACACCATCCGCTGGTACTTCAACCTGCTGTTTTACCAAGTCGGGGAGGATGCCCTGGACCAGGAAGGGATTCTCAAATTGTCCCGCAGCAAAAAACTTCCGTTCCGGGAGATGGAGCAAAAGTTCCATTTGATTGACGAAAACACCAAAACCGTTTACATTCCCCTGGAAGAGGGGGAAGAACTGGTGGAGCGGCTGCGGGGCGGCGAGGTAAACCGGAATCTGTTCCGGCAGCTGGGGCGGTACGGGGTATCGGTCTATCCCTATCAATTCCAAGCGCTGTATCAAGCCGGGGACATTGAACTGTTGACGGAAAATGCGGCGATTCTGGTAAACCTTTCCCTCTACCACCGTGAAACCGGACTGTCTCCCCAGGCGGAGGAAGGAAAAGGGATTTTCGGATAAAAAAGACGGCAACGGAAAACCATTGCCGCCGGGAAGAGAAAATGCCAAACATACTCTTCTTAATTTCAATCCCCTCAAAGTATATGAGCTTTGAGACATGTAAATTATAGCACGCAATTCTAAAAGCCTCAACCGACAAATTTATGAAAAAAAAATTTGCCAAAACGATTTAATCAACTTACTCATCTTAGAAAAAAATTATTGACTTCTAAATAACGCCATGCTATAATAAAGAACATAGAAAGTGATCACAATTTCTATTCAAAAAAATCAGAAAGGAGTGTTGCCATGTGTCCATACGCATGAAGGTATGGGGAGATTACGCCTGCTTTACCCGCCCGGAGATGAAAAGCGAGCGGGTAAGCTACGACGTTATGACCCCTTCTGCCGCCCGGGGGATTGTGGAGAGCATTTTCTGGCATCCGGGGATGAAATGGATGATTGATGCCATCTATGTGTGTAAGCCCATTTTGTTCACCAATATCCGCCGCAACGAGGTGTCGGAAAAGATTTCCTGCAACGTGGTCCGCAGCGGGGCAAAGTCCGGAAAGCCCCTGTATCTGGCCACCCCGCAGTGTATCCAGCAGCGGGCCACCACCGCCTTGCGGGAGGTGGAGTACATCATCGAGGCCCATTTCAACATCACCGACAAAGCCGCTCCGGGAGACAACCCAGGAAAGTTCCAGGAGATGTTTACCCGGCGGCTGAAAAAGGGACAGTGCTATCGTCAGCCTGTGCTGGGGTGCCGGGAGTTCACTGCGTTTTTCTCCCCCTGCGAGGAAATCCCTTCCTGCCCCCAGGAGCTGAAAGGCACCAGAGACCTGGGGTATATGCTCTACGATTTGGATTACAGCGACCCCGCCAATATCCGCCCCCTGTATTTCCGGGCGGTGCTGGTGGACGGCAAGCTGGACCTGCGGGAGGTGGAGATGAAGTCATGATTCTGGACGCATTGACCCGCTACTACCAAGCGGTAAACCTGCCCCGGCCGGGATGGAGCAAGGTGAAGGTGTCCTATGGGCTAAAGTTGAATCCGGACGGCAGTCTGCAAAATGTGGTGTCCTACCTGCGGCCAGCCGAGAAAGGAAACAAACAGCTGCCCCAGCTCAAAGAGGTGCCGGAACCGGTGAAGCGTTCCAGCGGCGTCAACCCCAACTTTCTCTGTGACAACTCCGCCTATCTGCTGGGCGTAGACCAAAAGGGGAAGCCGGAACGGGCGAAAAAATGCTTTGAAGCCGCCAAAGCCTTCCACCAAAAGCTGCTTGCCGGAGTGGACTCTCCCGCCGCCCAAGCAGTCCTAGCCTATTTTGAACACTGGGACCCGGACACGGCGCTGTCCCACCCGGAAATTGCCCAAAATCCCGACCTGACCGCCGGCGGCAGCTTAATCTTTCTCGTTGGGGAGGACCGGGAAAACCTGGAACACAACGAAGTGCAGAGAGACCCTGCCGTTGTTCAGGCATGGCAGCAGTACCGCAATGAGAACCAAGACGGCCCTGCTGCCTTCTGTCCGGTACTGGAGCAGACGGCCCCGGTGGCCCGACTCCATCCCGCCATCAAGGGAGTGCGGGGCGCCCAATCCAGCGGCGCTTCCCTCATCTCCTACAACGCCGATGCTTTTTGCTCCTATGGCAAAGAGCAGGGGGAAAATGCGGGTATCAGCCAGCAGGCCGCCTTTGCCTACACTACCGCTTTAAACTACCTGCTCTCAGACCACCCCACCCATTTATGGAACACCGCCACCCAGGAAAAGGTTGACCCCCAAAAAAGCCGGTTCCGCTATGCTTCCCAGCTGGGCAACACCACCGTGGTGTATTGGGCGGAAGGAGGCGACCCCGCTTACCAGGAATTCTATCACGGGATGATAGAGCCGGAATCCCTTTCCGACGCCAAGGAAGAGGTGGACGCCGTGCTCTCCAATCTCACCAATGGAAAAACAGTGGACATTCAGGGCATGGAACTGGACCCGGGAGTGCAGTTTTACATTCTGGGCATCTCCCCCAATGCGGCCCGGCTGTCGGTGCGGTTTTTCCTACAGGACAGCTTTGGGGTCTTTCTGAGGCGAATCCAGGAGCACCAGCAGCGGCTGGAAATCGTCAAGCCAGTGAGAGACCCTCGGGAAAACCTGTCCTTTTGGCAGCTGTTGCAGGAGACGGTCAACCCCAATTCCAAAGACAAAAATCCTGCTCCCTTATTAGGGGGCGCTTTGGTTCGTTCGGTGCTGGAGGGCCTGCCCTATCCCGCCGCTTTGCTGGAAGGGGTGTTCGTCCGGCTCCGGGCGGAGCGGAACATCAATCGCGGCAAAGCCGCCATCTTAAAAGCGTATTATTTGAAAAATCCAAATTCAGGTTGTCCAAAGGAGGTTTTAACCGTGGCATTAAACAAAGACAGCAAAAGCGTTCCCTACCATCTGGGACGGTGGTTTGCGGTGCTGGAGGGAATTCAGCAGGACGCCAACCCCGGTATCAACGCTACCATTCGGGACAAGTATTTTTCTTCCGCTGCCTCTACCCCTGCCGCCATCTTCGCCCTGTTAGTGCAGCTGTCCCAAAAGCATCTGGCAAAGCTCAGCGAAGGGCAAACGATTTTCTACAGCAAGCTGATTCAGGAAATCACTGACCATATCCCCGATGAGCTTCCCACCCGGCTTTCCCTGCCGGAACAGGCATCGTTCTATTTAGGATACTACCATCAAACCCAGGACCGCTATACAAAAAAGGAGGACTAACCCATGAAGGAAAACGCTATCCAAAACCGCTATGATTTCGTCATCTTCTTTGACGTGGAAAACGGCAACCCCAACGGTGACCCGGACGCCGGGAACATGCCCCGGATTGACCCGGAAACCGGCTATGGTTTGGTCACCGACGTCTGCCTGAAGCGGAAAATCCGCAACTATGTGGAGACGGTCAAGGAAGACCAGACCGGCTGGTGCATCTACGTCAAAGACGGAGTACCCTTAAACCGCAGCGACAAAAAGGCTCTGGATTACCTGGGCCTGGAAGCAGATGAGAAGGGCAACAATCTGAAAAACGCCAAAAAAGATGACCCGGAACTGGACCAAAAGATTCTGAACTTTATGTGTTCCAATTTCTATGACATCCGCACCTTCGGTGCTGTAATGACTACCTTTGTAAAGGGGGCGTTAAACTGCGGCCAGGTGCGGGGGCCGGTGCAGCTGGGTTTTGCCCGGAGCCTGGACCCCATCCTTCCCCAGGAAGTGACCATCACCCGTGTGGCCATCACCACCGAAAAAGACGCCGAGCGTAAGAACACCGAAATGGGCAAAAAATTCATCGTCCCCTACGCCATGTACCGGTGCGAGGGATTTGTCTCTGCCAACCTGGCTCGCAAAACCACCGGGTTTTCTCAGGAAGACTTGGAGCTGCTGTGGCAGGCCATCCTCAATATGTTTGAAAACGACCACTCCGCCGCCCGGGGAAAAATGGCGGTGCGGAAGCTCATTGTGTTCAAACACGACAGCGAATTGGGCAACGCCCCTTCCCACAAGCTGTTCGACGCCGTACACGCCAAAAAAAAGGTAGAAGGCTCCATTCCCAGAAACCACGAAGACTACGTCATCACGGTAGAAGAAGACCTGCCGGAAGGCGTCAGCTGCACCATCATGGAATGAGTTACCGGGAAGAAGACTACCTCCAACTATCCGGCATCCAGCACTTTGCCTTCTGTTCCCGGCAATGGGCCTTGATTCATCTGGAACACCTTTGGCTGGAAAACTACCAGACTGCCCAGGGGCAGCTGCTCCACCAACGCTGCCACGACGCCAACCAGGATGAAAGCCGAGGAGATTTGCTGATTCTTCGGGACCTGCGAGTCTCCTCCCCCACCCTGGGGCTCAGCGGCGCCTGCGATGTGGTGGAATTTCACCGTAATTCCCAAGGTATCTCCCTGCAGGGCCGGAAAGGGCTTTGGCTTCCCTATCCGGTGGAGTACAAGCGGGGAAAACCCAAACCCCACCAGGCGGATGAACTACAGCTCTGTGCCCAGGCCATCTGTCTGGAAGAAATGCTCTGCTGCTCCATTGAGGAAGGTTCTTTATTCTATGGAGAGACCCGCCGCCGTCAACCGGTGGCCTTTGATGCCTCCCTGCGGCAGACAGTGCAGGAAATGGCCACCCAGATGCATCAATACGCCCAGCGGGGGTACACCCCTAAAGTAAAGCCCAAAAAGGGGTGTTCCGCCTGTTCGCTGAAGGACCTCTGTCTGCCGGTGCTCTGCAAAAAACGCTCCGCCGCAAAATGGACTGCGGAAAAGTTGGAGGAGGAAGCATGAAAAAATTATGGAACACCCTATACGTCCTCAGCGAAGACGCTTACCTCTCCTTGGACGGAGAAACGGTGGTGATTCAACGGCCGGAAGAAGCAGACAAGCATTTTCCCCTTCACACGTTGGAAAACATCCTTTGCTTCAGCTACAAAGGGGCTTCCCCGGCACTGATGGGAAAGTGCTCCCGGATGGGAATCGGATTATCTTTCTTCGCGCCCCGTGGGCAGTTTCTCACCCGGTGCTGGGGCGAAAACAACGGAAACGTGCTGCTGCGAAAAGAGCAGTACCGCCGTTCCGACAACCAAGCGGAAAGCTGCCGTATCGCCAAACAGATGATTTCTGGCAAAGTGTACAACGGGCGATGGGTCCTGTTGCGGGGTATCCGGGACCACGCTTTGCGGCTGGATGTATCCAAGGTGCAGCACAGTGCGGATTTGTTAAAAATCAGCTTAGAACAGATTCCAAATTGCCCTTCCCTGGAGCGTCTTCGGGGACTGGAAGGAGAGGCGGCAGCCATCTATTTCGGGGTATTGGACTCCTTGATTTTACAGAACCGGGACACCTTTTTCTTTCGGGAACGCAGCCGCCGTCCTCCCAGGGACGCTTTCAACGCCCTGCTTTCCTTCGTCTATTCCCTGCTGGCCAATCTCTGTGCTTCTGCTTTAGAAGGCGCCGGATTGGACAGCTATGTGGGGTTTCTGCACCGGGATCGTCCGGGGCGGGCTTCCCTGGCGTTGGATCTCATGGAAGAACTCCGTCCTGTATTGGGAGACCGGTTTGCCCTTACCCTCATCAATCACCGGCTGATCCGCCCGGAACACTTCGATTTTCGGGAAAACGGCTCTGTTCTGCTGAACGATCCGGGAAGGCGTGTTCTGCTCAACGCTTGGCAGGAGCGAAAGCGGGAGACGCTGACCCATCCGTTTTTGGGCGAAAAGCTATCCTGGGGATTGGTGCCCCACATCCAGGCGTTGCTTTTGGCACGGTATTTGCGGGGAGATTTAGACGCCTATCCACCGTTTTTATGGAAGTGAGGAACTGCTATGCTGCTTTTAATCACCTACGACGTAAACACCGAAACCCCTGCCGGGAAAAAACGGTTACGGAAGGTAGCCAAAGAGTGCGTCAACTATGGACAGAGAGTGCAAAACTCTGTCTTTGAATGCGTAGTGGATCAAGCCCAAGCGGTGATGCTTCAGGCCAAGCTGGAAGCTCTCATTGATCCCAGCTGCGACAGTCTCCGCTTTTACCGGCTGGGCAACCATTACCAGGAGAAAATCGTTCACATCGGAGCAAAACCGGCCATTGACCAAGAAGGTACTTTATTGGTCTAATTTGTGCGAAAGGCAAGCAATCAGAAAATGCCGGTTTCCTCGCACTGAAAAAATGATTGCTTTACAGTGATAATTGTTTGTATCGAATAAAATCAAACGATTTTTTGGATTAATATATCTTTAAAAAAGTTATCCAAAAGATTCTTTGCTGTATTGCACAAAATGAAAGGGTGCTTTTTGTATCCTTTTGCTGTCGCTCCCTGTGCGGGAGCGTGGGTTGAAATGGTTTCCTGGGTAGTCGATAAGATACTATCCATGTCGCTCCCTGTGCGGGAGCGTGGGTTGAAATGCCGCTCCGCGCGCGGCCGCCCTCTCCCCCCCATGTCGCTCCCTGTGCGGGAGCGTGGGTTGAAATAAGCGGAAAATGGCGTGCAGCACCATTAACCCGGTCGCTCCCTGTGCGGGAGCGTGGGTTGAAATTTCTTTTCTTCCGGCTCTCCTGCCATGTATCTGCGGTCGCTCCCTGTGCGGGAGCGTGGGTTGAAATCCAGAGCCTTATACCGTGCTGCATCGCTGGATTTGTCGCTCCCTGTGCGGGAGCGTGGGTTGAAATCGTTGGAGATGTCCATCCATTTATCCCCTTCCAGTCGGTCGCTCCCTGTGCGGGAGCGTGGGTTGAAATCAAAAAGGGCCTTGCCGTTGACGAAGCCACCGGAGGTCGCTCCCTGTGCGGGAGCGTGGGTTGAAATAGGAAAGTGCTCCAAGAAATCGTCGGCATCAAGTCGCTCCCTGTGCGGGAGCGTGGGTTGAAATCTCGACCTGAGAAGTGGCGGACCAGCGGCTGTATTCGTCGCTCCCTGTGCGGGAGCGTGGGTTGAAATCTTCTTCATCCGCCGGACCCGCCATTTGTGATGGTCGCTCCCTGTGCGGGAGCGTGGGTTGAAATTCATCTGTCCAACCCACCGCTTCCTGCACCCAGGGTCGCTCCCTGTGCGGGAGCGTGGGTTGAAATGATCTGCTCCATCACACCATCTGTGTAATCCTCCGTCGCTCCCTGTGCGGGAGCGTGGGTTGAAATGCCGTCGTCAAAGTTGATCAGGCCGGCGGTGTTGTCGCTCCCTGTGCGGGAGCGTGGGTTGAAATTTGCAAGATATTTTCAGGAACTGAGCTGGAAGGAGTCGCTCCCTGTGCGGGAGCGTGGGTTGAAATTACGAGCCGGAAGCTCTCAAGCAGGCCCGGGCCGTCGCTCCCTGTGCGGGAGCGTGGGTTGAAATAAACAAATCAGCAACAACGACCACGGACACCCACAGGTCGCTCCCTGTGCGGGAGCGTGGGTTGAAATAATCCGGTGAACAAGAACCACTGGATTAAGAAGGTCGCTCCCTGTGCGGGAGCGTGGGTTGAAATAATGGGCGCTGTCTGGGCTACATCGGAGCCGTTGTCGCTCCCTGTGCGGGAGCGTGGGTTGAAATCACCGTAAAGGCGATATTTTTGGTTTGCAGGGCGTCGCTCCCTGTGCGGGAGCGTGGGTTGAAATAGCCAGATTGTGGACATCTTTTTGCGCCAGTCCGGTCGCTCCCTGTGCGGGAGCGTGGGTTGAAATCTTCCTGATCATCTCCGCCGCCTGCACAAGCACCGTCGCTCCCTGTGCGGGAGCGTGGGTTGAAATACTTACTTATCAACTGGATACGTTGAAGCAGTGGGTCGCTCCCTGTGCGGGAGCGTGGGTTGAAATGTGGAGCGTAAGCGGTCGCAGGCGTCAGTTGGGACGGTCGCTCCCTGTGCGGGAGCGTGGGTTGAAATAACGTGAGGATGCTTCCCCCCAGGCTTCCTACCGTCGCTCCCTGTGCGGGAGCGTGGGTTGAAATTTCTACTAGCGCCGTTCTGCACAAGATGTTTTTGGTCGCTCCCTGTGCGGGAGCGTGGGTTGAAATTCACATCGGTTGGAGTTGTTTCCCAGGATTTCATGTCGCTCCCTGTGCGGGAGCGTGGGTTGAAATTTCCAATTCGGGGCTTGATTTGGCCCCACTGCTCGTCGCTCCCTGTGCGGGAGCGTGGGTTGAAATGAGCCTCCCGCAAGGGAGGCTTTTATCATCTCACCGTCGCTCCCTGTGCGGGAGCGTGGGTTGAAATGAACGTTGTTGCATTGGTGGGGACAGTAGCCAGAGTCGCTCCCTGTGCGGGAGCGTGGGTTGAAATTCTTGGGGCGGGGGGCGGGGGCGGCGCAGCCGCGGTCGCTCCCTGTGCGGGAGCGTGGGTTGAAATCGGGACGAACTGGCGGCCCACCCGGAGGTGAGCCAGTCGCTCCCTGTGCGGGAGCGTGGGTTGAAATGCTGCATTCTCCCATTGCCCAGGCTCCGTCCTGCCGTCGCTCCCTGTGCGGGAGCGTGGGTTGAAATAAAGAGGGTTTCCAGGTAGCGAATCAGCTCTTTGGTCGCTCCCTGTGCGGGAGCGTGGGTTGAAATGGTTCGGTGTCACTACGGACACCAACGTAAAAAACGTCGCTCCCTGTGCGGGAGCGTGGGTTGAAATTCCCTGGGCATGGGAAAAGTCGGTGGCATGGGAAAGTCGCTCCCTGTGCGGGAGCGTGGGTTGAAATAAAATATGCGCCGGCCAAAAACTTTCCGTTGGAGGTCGCTCCCTGTGCGGGAGCGTGGGTTGAAATCCTCAAAGAAATGCTTCAGGGTATTGAAAATGCCAGTCGCTCCCTGTGCGGGAGCGTGGGTTGAAATAGCTGCGCCATCATCGTGGCTCTGCTGATGCTGGTCGCTCCCTGTGCGGGAGCGTGGGTTGAAATACCGCTACCCCTATGGACGATGAAGGAACAAAGAGTCGCTCCCTGTGCGGGAGCGTGGGTTGAAATTTCTCCGCCTGCCGTTGGTTATACTTGATCTGCTCCGTCGCTCCCTGTGCGGGAGCGTGGGTTGAAATTCCAGCCTGGACGAAAATGGGCAGAATGCGATCATGTCGCTCCCTGTGCGGGAGCGTGGGTTGAAATTGGACAAGCAGGCAAACGCCGTCCTCATCGTCCGGTCGCTCCCTGTGCGGGAGCGTGGGTTGAAATCTCACACCGCATGAGGAATACCACTGGGTAAAGCGGTCGCTCCCTGTGCGGGAGCGTGGGTTGAAATAGATAGTCAGTTAAGCCGGATTCCTGTAAATAAGGTCGCTCCCTGTGCGGGAGCGTGGGTTGAAATCGCAAGGAGAGTCCACCAGACAGAAAAGAGCCTGGAGTCGCTCCCTGTGCGGGAGCGTGGGTTGAAATTATGTTGATAACATAGCAAGTTGTCCAACTATTTCGTCGCTCCCTGTGCGGGAGCGTGGGTTGAAATCTCCACGCCACCGGCCGGGAAAAGGCGGACACCCGTCGCTCCCTGTGCGGGAGCGTGGGTTGAAATGGCGTAGTCCTCCACCTGGGCGGCCATTTCCTGGGTCGCTCCCTGTG
>PPYE01722943.1_pt1 | contig 13604 bp, 10 predicted proteins | sample 1559881 | NCBI WGS metagenome assembly PPYE01 (sample SAMN08240022, study PRJNA423297) | Human gut metagenome, whole genome shotgun sequencing project.
GATATACAATGGAAAAGAAATTAAAATCATGGCAAGGATGGCTGTTGTTCGGAGGTTCAATGGTCGTTGTATTTGTTTTGGGATTATGCGTTTCTGCGTTGATGGAACGGAGGGCGGAAGTTGCCAGCATTTTCAATAACCGTAAAAACGTTATCAAAGGGATTGAAGCACGAAATGAACTGTTTAAGAATGACTTTCCCCGTGAATACCAGACTTGGACGGAGACTGCAAAGACTGACTTTGAGAGTGAATTTAATGGAAATATTGCTGTAGATGCTTTGGAAAAACGTCCTGAAATGGTGATTCTATGGGCGGGATATGCTTTCTCAAAAGATTATTCCACTCCACGGGGACACATGCATGCCATTGAGGATATTACGGCATCTTTGCGTACCGGTTCGCCCATGAGCCCGACCGAAGGTCCTCAACCGTCTACCTGCTGGACTTGTAAGAGTCCGGATGTTCCCCGTATGATGGAGGCATTGGGTGTCGATTCTTTCTATAACAATAAATGGGGGGCTATGGGCGCCGAAATTGTGAATCCTATCGGATGCTCCGATTGTCATGATCCCGAAACAATGAATCTTCATATCAGTCGTCCCGCTTTGATAGAGGCTTTCCAACGTCAGGGTAAAGACATCACTAAAGCTACTCCGCAGGAGATGCGTTCATTGGTATGTGCACAATGTCATGTGGAATATTATTTCAAAGGGGATGGTAAATACCTGACTTTCCCCTGGGACAAAGGTTTTACGGTAGAAGATATGGAGGCTTATTATGATGAGGCCGGTTTTTATGATTATATTCATAAATTGAGCCGTACTCCGATTCTGAAAGCGCAGCATCCTGACTATGAGATTTGTCAGATGGGTATCCACGGACAGAGAGGTGTCTCTTGTGCCGATTGCCACATGCCGTATAAGAGTGAAGGTGGTGTGAAATTCAGCGATCACCATATCCAAAGCCCGTTGGCTATGATTGACCGCACCTGTCAGGTTTGTCACCGCGAAAGTGAAGAGACTTTACGTAATAATGTGTACGAACGCCAACGTAAAGCGAATGAAATCCGTAACCGTCTGGAACAGGAATTGGCAAAAGCACATATCGAAGCTAAATTTGCCTGGGACAAGGGTGCTACAGAAACACAGATGAAAGATGTGCTCGCACTGATTCGTCAGGCACAATGGCGTTGGGATTTCGGAGTAGCTTCACACGGAGGTTCTTTCCACGCACCGCAGGAAATTCAGAGAATTCTTTCTCATGGATTGGATCGTGCCATGCAAGCCCGTCTGGCTGTATCCAAAGTATTGGCAAAGAATGGATATACGGGAGATGTTCCGATGCCGGACATTTCAACAAAGGCAAAAGCACAGGAATATATCGGCTTGGATATGGATGCTGAAAGAGCGGCTAAGGAGAAATTCCTGAAAACAACTGTTCCGGCATGGTTGGAGAAAGCGAAAGAAAACGGCCGTCTGGCACAGAAATAAGAGAATTTATATATGTGGAGCAAACCATGGAGTTATAAAGAAGGGCTGGTGATTGGCGCAGGATTACTGGTGATAGGGCTATTGCTGCAAATGACAGTGGGAGCCATACATTGGGACCTGTTTGCCTGTCCGGTCAATGTGATTGTGTTAGTGGTTTATATCATTGCTTTGGTAGCCATGCACCTTCTTCGCAAACGTGTCTATTTATTCGGATGGTTGAGTCATTATTCCGCTGCTGTCTCGTCTCTATTGTGGGTGGTCGGCATGACGGTAGTGATGGGACTGATCCGGCAGGCTCCTTCCGGTCATGCTCCGGCTGATCTGCTGGGATTTTCGCAGATGATTTCTTCCTGGCCTTTTGTCCTGCTCTACTTTTGGATGGTCACCGCCTTGGGGCTGACAATCCTTCGCACCGGTTTCTCTTTGAAGATCAGCAGGATTTCTTTCCTACTGAATCATATCGGATTGTTTATTGCACTGATAACAGCCACTTTGGGAAATGCCGATATGCAAAGGTTGAAAATGACAACCCGGATGGGAAGTGCCGAATGGCGGGCTACGGATGATAAAGGTCAACTGATTGAACTTCCGCTGGCTATCGAACTGAAGGATTTCACTATCGACGAATATCCTCCGAAACTGATGTTGATTGATAATGAAACCGGCCGTACGCTTCCCGAAAAATCTCCTGTACATGTATTGTTGGAAGAGGGAGTGACAAATGGCAGCTTGCAGGACTGGCAGCTAACTATTGAGCAATCTATTCCGATGGCTGCTTCTGTGGCTACCGAAGATACTTTGAAGTTTACTGAATTTCATTCGATGGGAGCGACTTATGCTGTCTATCTGAAAGCAGTCAATCAGAAGAATCAAACAACCAAAGAGGGATGGGTAAGTTGCGGTAGTTTTCTTTTTCCCTATAAGGCAATCCGGCTGGATTCTTTAACCAGTATTGTAATGCCGGAACGGGAACCGCAGCGATTTGTATCGGAAGTGAAGATTTACACACAAGAAGGAACGATCACGGGAGGAACCATTGAAGTGAACCGCCCGATGGAGATAGAAGGTTGGAAAATTTATCAACTTAGTTACGATGAAACAAAGGGACGATGGAGCGATATCAGTGTCTTCGAGTTGGTTCGCGATCCGTGGTTGCCGGTTGTTTACACAGGAATAATAATGATGATGGCAGGAGCCATCTGTCTGTTTGTCAGCGCACAAAAGAGGAAAGAGGAGGACAAAGCATGAGTTGGGAATACTTTATACTATTTGCAATAGCCGCACTGGTTTGTTGGGCTTTGGGAGCTTTTGCTGCCTGGAAAGGTACAAAAACGGGATGGGCTTATGGATTTACTTTCTTAGGTCTGGCTATTTTCTTCAGTTTCATTATCGGAATGTGGATTTCATTAGAACGTCCTCCGATGCGGACAATGGGAGAGACACGGCTGTGGTATTCTTTCTTCCTTCCGTTGGCGGGATTGATAACCTATGCACGCTGGAAGTATAAATGGATTTTAAGTTTCAGTTGCATCCTTTCATTGGTCTTTATTTGTATCAATATCTTCAAACCGGAGATTCATAATAAGACGTTGATGCCTGCTTTGCAAAGCCCGTGGTTTGCCCCTCATGTCATTGTGTATATGTTTGCTTATGCTATGTTGGGAGCGGCGACGGTGATGGCCGTCTATCTGCTTTGGTTCAAAAAGAAGGAGATTGAACGGAAAGAAATGGATTTGTGTGACAACCTCACCTATGTAGGTCTGGCATTTATGACATTAGGTATGCTTACCGGAGCTATCTGGGCAAAAGAAGCCTGGGGACATTACTGGGCTTGGGACCCGAAAGAGACTTGGGCGGCAGCTACCTGGTTCGCTTATCTGGTGTATATCCATTTCAGATTGGGCAAGCCATTGAAGGCACGTCCTGCGTTGATTATTCTGTTAGTATCATTTGTCCTGTTGCAAATGTGCTGGTATGGAATCAATTACCTTCCGGCCGCGCAAGGAGTCAGTGTGCATACTTATAATTTAAATTGAAATATCGAATCACTTAAACTTCAATATCAATGAAAACACTTTATTGGTCATTCTTGCTTATGCTATTGCCAAGCATGGCATATACACAAAACACGGAGAAAGAGAATGAATTTACGATGTCTATGCAAATCAGACCTCGTGCGGAGTATCGGAATGGTGCATTGACTCCACGGGATGAAGGGGTAGCTCCTACATCTTTCATCAATAACCGTGCACGCCTCTCGATGGATTATAAACGTTCGGATCTGGAACTAAAGATGTCGGCACAGCATGTCGGTGTTTGGGGACAAGACCCGCAGATTGAGAAGAATGGGCGTTTTATGTTGAATGAGGCTTGGGCGAAACTGAACTTTGGTGAAGGGTTCTTTGCTCAACTGGGACGTCAGTCATTGATTTATGATGATGAACGTATTTTGGGAGGACTGGATTGGAATGTAGCGGGCCGTAACCACGATGCATTGAAGCTGGGATATGCCAACAAAAATAATGAAGTCCATCTGATTCTTGCTTTTAACCAGAATAATGACAATAGAACAAGTGGAGGTACTTACTATGATTCTTCTACCGGACAGCCTTATAAGAATATGCAAACCGTCTGGTATCATTATAAAGCGGATAATGTTCCGTTCGGAGCTTCTTTATTGTTTATGAATCTGGGATTGGAAACGGGTGATAAAGCCACGGATGATTCTCATACCCGCTATTTACAAACAATGGGTACTTACCTCACTTATAAGAATAGTAACTGGAATCTGGATGGTGCTTTCTACTATCAGATGGGTAAGAATAAAGCTGCGGAGAAAGTTTCAGCTTTGATGGGTAGCATACAAGCCGCCTATACGTTTAATCAGACATGGGGAGCCGTGGCTAGTTTTGATTATTTAAGCGGTGATAAAGGAAATGGCGGTAAGTATAAGGCTTTTGATCCTCTTTATGGGACCCATCATAAATTCTATGGAGCAATGGATTATTTTTATGCTTCTACATTTGCAAACGGTTATGCACCGGGATTGATGGATGCTCGTATTGGAGGTCGTTTCCGTCTATCTGGCAAGGTAGATATGGAACTTAATTACCATTATTTTAGTACAGCAGTTAAAGTTCAGGATTTAAAGAAATCATTAGGTTCGGAAGTCGATTATCAGATAAACTGGTCGATCATGAAAGATGTGAAACTCTCTGCCGGATATTCTTTTATGCCCTTTGTAATGAAACGGATGTCGGTAGAAATCAGCTGCCAGGTCTGTCCAGTTGCCTACACGATTATTCCATGGACGTTCTTTAAGATAATGGGCGTAGATAACGTCATATTCAGCGAGTTTATCTTTTAAATCAGTCTTATATGTCTCTTCGAAAAAGACAGCCTGTTGTGGAAAACGAGGCTTTAATCCCGGTTCTTCTGCGGGGTAGCCGATACATAATCCCAACATAGGAAAGACATATTCCGGAAGTTTCAATTCATGGACAATTTCCAGCGCATTTTTACGTACATCTCCAATAGGGACTGTTCCCAATCCCAATGATTCGGCAGCCACGACAGCCGCTTCGAGAGCGATACCGACTTCATGAGCTCCCACGAGCAATGTGTCAATGTCCTGCATTACTTCATCGAGCGTTTGCTCTTTCTTATGGCAGGCAAGAGCCACCCTATGGTAATCAGTACAGAACACGAGGAATACGGGAGCTTCGGCAATGTGTACCTGATTTCCGCATAATTCGGCTAAACGTCTTCTATGGTCGGTATTCTTTACTGCAATTATGGAAACGAGTTGCAGGTTTACCCAGTTCGGTGCGGCTTGTACGGCACGGATGATGGAGTTTAAATCTTCATCACTTACCGTTCTGTCGGTGTATGAACGGATGGAACGATGTGCCAGCATACTATCTATGACTTTATTCATTTTTCTTATTATAGTTCATAATTTATAGCATTTCATGTTATTACCAACCTGCCAATGGTATTTTCCGTGCCGATGCGGGAAACGCGGTATCCAAATCATGCAAATCTTCCTCTGTCAGATGAATGGAAAGGCTTCGGAAATTATCTTCCACATGGGTTACATTACCGGCTTTGGGTATGGCAATGATACCGGGCTGACGCATCGTCCACGACAATGCGATTTGTGCAGGCGATACATCGTGTCGCCGGGCGATTTCCACCAATGTATGGTGGTGCAGAAGTCGTCCTTCTCCGATGGGCGAATAAGCCATAAGCGGCATTCTACGGGCAGCGCACCACGGCATGAGGTCGAACTCTATGCCCCGGTCGCCGAGGTTATAGAGTACCTGATCGGTGGCGCAGCCGCTTCCACCGGACAGTGAAACAATACGTTCCATGTCGGCTGTGTCCATATTACTGACACCCCATAAACGGATTTTTCCCTCTTGTTGCAATTCGGTCATCGCCCGAACGGTTTCTTCATAAGGATGGCGTCCTTTCCAGTGCAACAGGTAGAGGTCGATATACTCCGTTCCGAGCTTCAGCAAACTTCGTTCACAGGCGAGTTTCGTTCCACGATAGCTTGCATTACTCGGTAAAACTTTGCTCACGAGAAGCACTTTCTCTCTACAGTCGTGGACAGCTTCGCCTACCAGTTCCTCGTTGTCGTACATCTCGGCAGTATCGACAAGGTTCATTCCCAGCTCGATGCCATGTTGTAATGCCCGTATTTCTTCATGCCGCCGTGCGGCGGATTGTCCCATTTTCCATGTGCCTTGTCCCAACGGACAAACAGTTTGTCCATTCGGGAAAGTGATTATTGGTCGTTCTGTTTTCTTCATATTGTCACTGCCATTATGTGTTTATTGCGGCTCATTAAGCTATTCCTGATAATAATGCTTGCCACTCCGACAAGCAGGAATGCCACAGCTCCCAACGGAGATGATTGTGTTCCCCATACAGTTATGAACATGCCACATATTGCCGCTCCCAACGCTGTTCCGAGATTTGCGGCGGTCAGGAACAATCCGTTGGCAAAATCGGGTGCTTCGGTTGCCGACGTAGATACCATGAATTGATTCCCGTTATTTGCAATACCTGCGAATATTCCCAATATCAGAATGACGATTGACGTTGGTATGGTCAGTTTCCCTAGTCCGTAAAGTACGAGATAAAGTATCGCCATGATGGCAGGTACGTATTTCAACGTGGCGAAAGGATGTTGTGCCAACAACTTTCCGGCTGCGATATTTCCGACGATATTTGCCATGCCGTAAACAAACAGCAGAAGGCTGATTACCTTGAAGGAGACATCTGTAACCGTTATCAGGTAATCGGACAAGTAGCTGTAAAATCCGAACATGGCTGCATTCATCAGTAATGCCGCAAGGAAGGAGTTCCACAATACGGGCTTTTTCAAAACGCTGAGTTGTGTGCCATACGATAACCGTTCCTTAACGGGCATGGACGGTATGAGGAAAATAGTGGCGAGCAGTACAAATGTATTAACAACGGTAAAAAATACCATTGCTGCAGAGAATGAAAATTCACTGGCGATGTAGCTCGTCACGGGCACTCCGAGCACCATTCCTGCCGATACTCCGGCAAAGATTTTGGAAACGGCTTTCGGAGCATCCTCCCGACTAACGGAAGAGGCTGCGGTTGAGAAAGCGATGGATACATAGAGCGGATGAAAGAATGCCGGAATCGCACGGGTTATCAACAGTACGGTAAAGTTCGTCGTGAAGACCGAAACGAGGTTGGAAATCACGAACACGGACAAGGCGAGCACCATGACCGTTTTACGGTTTACCCGTGAAAAAAGTAACGGTACGACGGGAGCAGAGAAGGCAATGATCAGCGCAAAGAGGCTGACCGTCCAACCCGCATCCGGCACCGTAACACCGAAGGTTTCGGCAATGATGGGGATGATGCCCACTACTCCCATTTCAGTATTCAATATTCCGAATACTCCGAGTGTGAGGATGAACATCAACAAGTGGTTATGCTTATTTTTAGTTGATATACTCATGTTTTTATTTTATTTGAGGTTTGACTTGAAAAATGCTTCCAGTTTGTCAAACGGAATCTTCCGGTCGTAAAGGTCGGTGTGGTTGGCTCCGGGAACGATTAGTAACTCCTTGTTGTTGCCCTTGAGGCGTTTGAAGGCATCCTCGCTGAAATAACGCGAATGGGCATTTTCGCCGTGAATGAGCAATACAGCATTATCAATCTCGTGGATATAGGTTAACAATGGCATATTGATGAACGAAAGAGCCATCGTGGGGTTCCATGCACCATTAGAATTGATGGCACGGGCGTGAAAAGCACGTTCAGTCTTGTAATAATCGAAGTAGTCTTTGACGAATTGCGGCTCGTCGCCCTTGATGCTAGTGGGCAGACCGGGCGTACCGGGAGTGGCCGTGCCGTTCTGTGCATCACGGGTCCGGATAGCATTCATCGCCTCGCGTTTGTTGCGGCGTACTTCGGCACTGTCCTCGGCATCGAAATAGCCGTTGGCATTCACGCGGCTCATATCGTACATTGTAGAAGCTACTGTTGCTTTGATGCGCGTGTCCATTGCCGCGGCATTCAGTCCCATACCACCGAATCCGCAGATGCCGATGATACCGATGCGTTTGGCATCTACATTGGGGTGTGCAATCAGGAAATCCACTGCCGCGCTAAAATCTTCGGTGTTGATGTCGGGCGATGCCACATTACGGGGTTCGCCACCGCTCTCGCCCGTATAAGAGGGGTCGAACGCAAGGGTGAGGAATCCGCATTCGGCCATTGTCTGCGCATAAAGTCCCGATGACTGTTCCTTCACAGCCCCGAAAGGGCCGCTAACGGCAATGGCAGGGACTTTACTTTCGATATTCTTGGGTTCGTACAAGTCGGCGGCAAGTGTGATGCCATAGCGGTTTTTGAAGGTTACTTTACGATGATTAACCTTGTTGCTCTGTGGGAACTTTTTGTCCCATTCCTGTGTAAGATTCAATGTGTCCATATGATTACTTGTTTTTTGATTTGTAATACCGTTCGTGCAGCCGGTAAGCAACCCCATACTTAACAAGGCTGCGATAGCTGCGGATTTAAAATTCGCTGTTCTCATCATTCTATTATTTAAATGGTTATTGTTCTATTTCATATTGCAAAGGTACGGCTATAAAATAAGCGGCACATTATTGTCGGGCTCAAAAGGAGTTACTCAAAAGCTCAACTATCTATTTTCTTAAAAGCTCCATGCAAATGGCTGGAAAAGTAGTTCTGAATTTATGATAATCAAGTTTGGCGGTGGACAATATGGCATCAGCATACACATTGCTATGAAGATTGTATGCTCTATATTTTCCGGTAAATTATCAGGGCTGCCCTTACCGTAAGGTTACTGTAAGGAACAAGCTGTAAGTTGATGTGAAAGCCTCACTGCGATGTCGCAGTGAGGCTTAAATAATTTAATTAAAAAACTCAATATATTTTGCTCCGATTTACACGAATGTGGCGGTCGGCGGCATACCGTACTGTTTTTTGAAGGCGGTTGAGAAGTGAGACGGGTTCTTGAAACCGACTTCGGCATAAACATCCACGACCTTTTTGCCGCCCTCTTTCATCAGGGCGTAAGCTACTTCGAGTCGTTTACGGATAAGCCATTTTTCGGGAGTGAGGTCGCTGATTTTCTTGAAATCCCGTTTGAATGTGGCAAGGCTGCGTCCCGTGTAGTGTGCCATCTCTTCCATCGTGAGCTCGTACATGTAGTTCTCGTTCATAAATTCCAGAATATCTATTTTCCACGGTTCATTGAAGTCGAAAAGCGTCGGCGCGAACTTTTTGTCGATATGTAATAATGCGAGCAGACCTTCCTGCAATTTCAGTTGCATCAGGTCATCCGCAGGTTTCACCTTCGGATCGAAGTAGGGCGTCATCGAAGCGAACAGACTGGCGAGTTCGGCCGTTTTCGGAAGTTTTATCACTCCGGAATTGAGTTTCGCGGTATTGGTCGGTACTTTACGTTGTTCCAACTTACCGTACATTTCACGTAAGAAACGACGTGTGAACATCAGGAAGATACCGCAGTAGCGTTCACCATCTTTCGTCTTCTTGTACATCGTAATGTGATGGTCGCGCGGTATGAAGGCGCATTCGCCTTTTCCGACATGAATTTGCTCATTGCCATTGTCGAGAATCATCTCACCCGAATAGACGTAATTGATGGCATATTCGCGGGAGCGATGTACGCAGCCGCTGAGGTCATCATAGAAGAAGCTGTAGAATACATCGTTGTAATTGAAGATAAGCTTCATTTGCCCTAATTGTTCATCTGTCATATTTTTTTGCTTTTCTTTCTGATTGCAAATATAGCAAAAACAGTTTTATTTCTCTTCGGCTCATTTATATATTTAACTTGTTTTCGATATAAGAGCCAAATTATTCCTTAGTTTCAACCCTGCCCCTATATGAATTTCTCTAAAGCGGCCTTATTCAAAATTTCCACCCGTTTCCCTTCCATAGTGATAAGCCCTTCCTTGATAATCTTATTAATTTCTTTCGATAAGGCGGGACGTGATACATTCAGGTATTCGGCAAGTTGGGATTGCGTATGTGTAATCTCCACTATCAGGGAATCTTTCTTCTTGTGCTCGAACAGATAAACGATAAATCTTTCCCGGACAGTCTTGCGGGAGAGTGGTTTCAGACGTGATACGGTACAGATATTGCAATTGCCTGCAATGCAGAGAAAATTGTGCAATACTTGCGGGTCCTGGCTGATAACTTTAAAGGTAGAATCCTTTGTTGCCATAAGTATCACACTGTCCTCAAGGGCAGTGAAAGTAGCCGGCAATGTGTTGTCCGAGCTAAAAAGATGTGGAGTGGCAAAAGTGCGTGGCGCAATGATATATTCAATCATCACTTCATTTCCCAGTCCGTCGATAATATCCGTGCGCAATTTCCCTTCCAACAACACATACAGTTTGTTGCAAGGCGTTCCCTGCGTAACAACTATCTCTTTCTTGTTTGCTATATAGACTACGAAATCTAGTTTCTCCAATAGGGATTCTTTAATGTTTAAGGGCAAATTCCGGAAAAGGGGGATTTGAAACAGCTTTTCTTTATGTGTGTCGGTCAGTTGTATTTTTTTCATTGTATCATGTTGTTCGTATTGTGGACAAAGATATAAATTAAATATTGGTAGAAAAAATCTTTTGTTATGTTTGAATCTGTAATCTGGGTATATTTCTCTGTAATTTATATACATTCGCTATGTTATAAATTGTCTATTTTTGCAGAGTGAAAAGACTGATTAATTCTGAAAGATGAAAGTAATAAAAGAAAGTTATGGCTAAAAAAGTTTTGATAATTTCGTCCAGTCCACGTAAAGGTGGTAATTCGGATTTGCTTTGTGATGAATTTATGAAAGGTGCTATTGAGGCGGGCAATGAAGTAGAGAAGATTTTTCTGAAAGACAAAACGGTTCATCCTTGTACGGGATGTAGTGTTTGCAGTATGTACGGTAAACCTTGTCCGCAGAAGGATGATGCAGCGGAAATATGGTGTAACTGTTTGTTTTCCATATTAAAGATATTCATAAAGAATATGATAAATGGATTTGTTCGAATATTTGAGATATAGTTTTGAACTTAACTTTTAAAACCTGACGGGAAATCTGGAAAAGACGGTTATGTTTTCCAGATTTTCCGCCGTCTTTTTTTATAAGAAGAGGGGAAAAGGTGAGGGTAGTGAGGGAGGATTTCTAACATTCGTGTTTTTTTTTAGAGAAAATATAGATAGGAAAAAATAAAATATAAAAATAAAAGGTTGCAATTCCTCCCTCACTACCCTCACCTTTTTCCCCTTTTTACGATTACTTAATTGACTGGATTGCTTGTTCTGCCACAGAATTATTATAATTTTGTGGCAGAACTTTTTATTTTGTATAATTCGTTTGATAACTAACTAAGTATCATGAGCTATAAAATAACGACTCTTGTGGAGAATTGTGTCTATGGACGTAAATTGCAGGCAGAGCATGGTCTTTCTCTTTATATTGAGACATCGGGACATCGGTTACTTTTCGATACGGGAGCATCCGACTTGTTTATCCGTAACGCCCGCTTGTTGCATATTGACTTGCAAAAAGTCGATTATTTGATATTATCTCATGGTCATAGCGATCATACGGGCGGACTACGTTATTTTTTGGAATTGAATACGCAGGCAACCGTTGTCTGTAAGCGTGAGGTTTTTTCTCCTAAATTCAAGGATGAACGTGAGAACGGGATGATGCATACACAAAACCTCGATCGTTCCCGTTTCCGCTTTATTACAGAGCAGACCGAACTGCTTCCCGGAGTTTTCCTTTTTCCCTCTATTGATATTATAAATCAGGCAGATACCCATTTTGAACGTTTTTGGGTTCAGCAAGAAGATGGATGCAAAATACCGGATACTTTTCAGGATGAATTGGCGGTGGTATTGGTGGAACCGGAAGGATTTTCCGTATTAAGTGCCTGTTCTCATCGGGGAATAACCAATATTTTGCGTACGGTTCAGGCTGTCTTTCCCGAATCTCCTTGTAAATTACTTCTGGGAGGTTTTCATATCCATAACGCGGAAAAACAAAGATATCAGGTCATTGCAGATTATTTACAGGAATATCTTCCCCGACAGATTGGCGTTTGTCATTGTACGGGAGTGGATAAATATGCCTTCTTTTACAAAGACTTTGGTGACAGCACATTTTATAATTACACGGGAAAACTAATTCAAACCGATTTATCGGAATAAATTTATAATAATTTGATATGAAGAAACTAATAACTTCTTTAGCGCTGGTACTATCAGCATTATCCAGCTATGCAATTACTCCTTTGTGGATGCGTGATGCACGTATATCACCGGATGGATCAGAAATTGTTTTTTGTTACAAGGGTGACATTTATAAAGTCCCTGCACAAGGAGGAACAGCTGTTCAACTCACCACACAAACCTCTTATGAAGCCAATCCGGTTTGGTCGCCCGATGGCAAGCAAATTGCGTTTGCCAGTGACCGGAATGGAAATTTTGACATATTCATCATGCCTGCTGACGGAGGTGCCGCCCGGCGACTGACCTATCATTCTGCATCAGAAATACCGTCGGCTTTTACTCCGGATGGAAAGTATGTCTTTTTCTCTGCTTCTATACAGGATCCGGCAAGCACTGCCCTGTTTCCTACAGGAGCAATGACGGAATTATATAAAGTTCCTGTTGCCGGCGGACGTACCGAGCAAGTGCTGGGCACTCCTGCTGAACTGGTCTGTTTTGATAAAACAGGGAAGAATTTTCTTTATCAGGATCGTAAAGGGTTTGAGGATGAATGGAGAAAGCATCATACTTCTTCCATTACGAGAGATATCTGGTTATATAATACCCAAACGGGAAAACATACGAACCTGACAAACCGGGGAGGAGAGGACCGTAATCCTGTGTATGCACCTGATGGTAATGCTGTCTATTTTTTAAGTGAGCGTGATGGAGGTTCCTTCAATGTGTATACTTTCCCTTTGAATACCCCACAGGAAGTGAAAGCTGTGACTACTTTCAAAACTCACCCGGTACGTTTTTTGTCTGTCAGCGATAAAGGTACCTTATGTTATACCTATGATGGTGAGTTATACACACAGAAGTCTGGTGCACGTCCGGAAAAAGTAAAAGTAGAACTTGTTCGTGATGATGAACAGCAGCTTGCTACACTTAAATTCTCGCAGGGAGCAACTTCCGCTTCTGTATCTCCGGACGGTAAACAAATTGCTTTTATTGTACGTGGTGATGTGTTTGTGACTTCAACTGATTATGCTACCACCAAGCAAATCACAAATACTCCGGCAAAAGAAGCTGCCGTTTCTTTTGCTCCGGACAACCGGACACTGGTTTATGCCAGCGAGCGAACCGGTAACTGGCAACTTTATACCGCCAAAATAAGTCGTAAGGAAGACCCGAATTTCCCTAATGCCACTCTTATTGAAGAGGAAGTATTATTACCGTCTAAAACGGTAGAACGTACTTATCCGCAATATTCACCGGACGGTAAAGAATTGGCTTTTATCGAAGACCGTAATCGTTTGATGGTACTCAATTTGAAAACAAAAAAGGTACGTC
>PPYE01107657.1_pt1 | contig 13602 bp, 9 predicted proteins | sample 1559881 | NCBI WGS metagenome assembly PPYE01 (sample SAMN08240022, study PRJNA423297) | Human gut metagenome, whole genome shotgun sequencing project.
TCGGCATTCTGGAGCGCAGCGGCAACATGCGCAACGTCCGCTACTGGAACGGCAGCGGCACATCCAGCGGATGGGTGGATTCCGCCGCGCTGGTGTGGGTCGGCTCGAACAGCAGCAAGCCTAAGCCCTCCGGCAGCCGCGCGACTGCCAGCGATTTGTCCCGCAAGCCCGACGACACTTGGAACAGCCTGACCGTCACCTATTCTGATGGCGACGAGGCGCAGACGGTATCGCTCCAAACGCTGGGTGTCGCCATGAGCGAAATCTACATGGATGGCGAGTTCCTGCGCGTGCCGACCGCTTCCCTCTCGTGGGAAACGGAGGCGGATGACAACCAGCGAATCGCCGTTATCTATGCGCCTTCGACCGGCAAGTGCACCATGCGCGAGGAAGCAAGCAAGAAGGGCAAAATCATCATGACCTGCAAAGCCGGGCGCGTGGTGACCGTCCTGCGCGTAGGCGATGTGTACACGCGCATTGTGTATGACGGCGTGGAGGGGCTGGTGCTGAACAGCTGCCTGAAGTTCTACGAAACGCCGGACGAGGACGCCTTCACGACCGGTCTGCTGTCCGCAAAGGGCAAGACGAACACGACCGCGACCGTCTCGGTATATCAGCTGACGAAGAGCCGCCGCCGTCTGGACAAGATTCGCGTCGGTGCTTATCTGGCCGTGATGGACAAGGTCGGCGAATGGTACGAGGTGGATGTGAACGGCTGGCACGGCTTTGTGAAGGACGCGAACGTGACGCTGGATGCGCCGCTGCCTGACTAATCCCCTGCGAGTGAAAGAACAGAACCGCTAAACCGAAAATCGCACCGCTTCTCTGATGGACATCGGAGGAGCGGCTTTTTTGACGCTTGTTTTGATCGCTTCGGAGGGCGCAAAAATCCGCCAAATTCGGTGATTTATCCATTAGTTTCGGCTAATATAGGCGTTTTACGGACTTTTTCGTTCGCCTTTTCATCTTTTTTTGCGTTTTCTGCCGAAAAAATCGACAAAAGCCCTTGACATACGCAAAGAAATATGGTTTAATGAATCCCGCTTTGAGGTTTAGTTTCACTAAACCATTTTTTCACGGCTTTCAGTTTAGTATTTCTGAACTTTGCGTCAATATGGACTGAAAGCAACCGGAAAGGAGCATCCTCATGGATATCGGTGAAAAGCTGCGTCTGCTGCGGATTCGGCGCGGGCTGACGCAGGAGGACATGGCCGACCGCTGCGAACTGAGCAAGGGCTTCATTTCGCAGGTCGAGCGCAACCTTGCCTCCCCGTCTATCGCGACGCTGACAGACATGCTGGAATGCCTTGGCTCCAGCCTGAGTCAGTTTTTCAGCGAGGACAAGGACGAAAAGACCGTCTTTACACCACAGGATATGTTCGTCAAGGAGGACGAGCAGCTTTGCGGCAGCATCACATGGCTGGTGCCGGACGCGCAGAAGAACACGATGGAGCCGATTCTGGTCGATTTAGGCGAGGATGGGCGGACGTACGAGCTTCTACCGCATCAGGGCGAGGAATTCGGCTATGTGCTGTCGGGCAGCATCTTCCTGGTGGACGGCGAAACGAAAACGCGCATCCGGGCAGGAAGCAGCTTCTGCCTGCATCCGCATGAGACGCACTACCTGATGAATGCGGGCAAATCCCACGCGAAGGTGCTGTGGATTTCCACACCGCCGTCGTTCTGATTTTAAGTAATTGGAAGGAAGTGTTTTCCCCCATGGTGGAGAAAGAGCATTTGATTGACCTCGTCGGCATCTCGAAGGAGTTTGACGGCGTGCAGGTTTTGAAGAATATCAACCTTTACATCCGCAAGAAGGAATTCATTACCCTGCTTGGGCCTTCGGGCTGCGGCAAGACGACGACGCTGCGCATCATCGGCGGATTCGAGACGCCTTCGGAGGGACAGGTACTCTTCGGCGGGCAGGATATTTCCGCGCTGCCGCCCTATAAGCGCCGCGTCAACACGGTCTTCCAGAAATACGCGCTCTTCCCGCACCTGAACGTGTACGACAACATCGCCTTCGGTCTGAAGCTGAAGAAGCTGCCGAAGAAGCAGATTGCCGAGAAAGTCGGGCAGATGCTGGAGCTGGTGAACCTGAAGGGGTACGAAAAGCGCCATGTGGACGCGCTTTCGGGCGGTCAGCAGCAGCGCGTGGCGATTGCGCGCAGTCTGGTCAACGAGCCGGAGGTGCTCCTGCTGGACGAGCCGCTGGGCGCGCTGGACCTCAAGCTCCGCAAGGAAATGCAGCTGGAACTGAAATCCATGCAGCAGCGCCTGGGCATCACGTTCATCTTCGTCACCCACGACCAAGAGGAAGCGCTGACCATGTCCGACACGATTGTCGTCATGAAGGACGGTACCATCCAGCAGATCGGCGACCCCAAGACCATCTACGACGAACCGGCAAACGCCTTCGTCGCGGACTTCATCGGCGAAAGCAACCTGCTGCGCGGCACGATGATTCACGATGAGCTGGTCGAGTTTGCGGGCACGGAATTCCCGTGCGTGGACTTCGGCTTCGGCGAGAACACGCCGGTGGACGTCGTCGTCCGCCCGGAGGACATCATGCTCGTCGGCGAGGACGTCGGGCAGATGGTCGGCACCATCAAGAGCGTGCTGTTCAAGGGTGTGCATTACGAAATGATGATTGACACCGGCGCGTACACCTTCAAGGTGCATTCGACGACGATGCAGCCGCAGGGCAGCCGCGTCGGGCTGAACATCGTCCCCTTCAACATCCACATCATGAAGCGGCTGGAGGACACCACGCCCGCGGCGGAGGTGGATGCCGAATGCTGAGCAACCTGTCTCTCCCGTGGTGGGCGTATGCGCTCATGGGCGCGGGGCTGTGCGTCTTCATCGCGCTCATCGTCCTCACCATCCACCGCAACCGCGGTATGCACCGTTCCCTGTTCGCATCGCCTTACGCGCTGTGGATGATGATTTTTACCATCGTCCCGGTCATTCTGATTGCCTACTACGCCTTTACGGATTCCTCCGGCGCGTTCACGCTGGACAACTTCCGCAGCTTCTGGGACTCGAACTACGAATCGAACAAAATCATCCTGGACGCCATGGGCGAAGCCGGACAGGCATACATTTCCCGCGGCACGGTCAACGTGGATACGCTGGTTTACTCGCTGTGGATGGCGTTCCAGTGCACGGTTATCTGCCTGCTGCTGGGCTATCCGGCGGCGCTGATTATGGCCGACCGCGAAATCAAGCTCGGCCCGACCCTCGTCGTGCTGTTCATCATCCCCATGTGGATGAACTTCCTCCTGCGCACCATTGCGTGGATGAGCCTGTTGGAGGACAACGGGCTGATTAACACGGTGCTGCGCGCGCTGGGCTTTAACGGCGTACAGCTGATGTACAACTCCGGCGCGGTGCTGCTGGGCATGGTGTACAACTTCCTGCCCTTCATGGTTTTCCCGATTTACACGCTGCTGAGCAAGATGGACTACCGCCTGACCGAAGCGGCGGCTGACCTTGGCTGCAACAACTGGCAGACGCTGTGGAAGGTGACCATGCCGCTGTCCATTCCGGGCATCGTCAGCGGCATCACGATGGTCTTCATGCCTTCGGTGACGACATTCTTCATCCCGCGCGTCTTGGGCGGCGGCAACACGATGATGTTCGGCGACCTGATTGAGGCGAAGTTCCTGACCGAAGGCAACTGGAACGTCGGCTCGGCGCTCTCCCTCATCATGATGGTGCTGATTCTGATTTCGCTCTCCATCCTGCGCAAGGCCGACCCCAACGGCGAAGGAGGCGGCATCGCATGAAAAAGTTCTGCAAGCGCGCGTATCTGGCGCTCATCCTTATCTTCCTGTATCTTCCGATTATCGTGCTGATTGTGCAGAGCTTCAACGCGGGCAAGAGCCGCGCGAAGTGGGAGGGCTTCTCCTTCCGCTGGTACACGGAGCTGTTTCAGGACACGCGCATCATGAACGCGCTGACCGTCACGGTGACAATTGCCTTGCTGTCCATGGTCGTCGCGACGATTCTGGGAACGCTCGCCGCCATCGGCATCCACGCCATGAAGAAGCGGCCGCAGTCGTTCATGATGACGCTGACGAACCTGCCCAACACCATGCCCGACATCGTGACCGGCATCAGCCTGATGCTGCTGTTCCTCTTCACGAAGGTAGACCGCGGCTATGTGACGATGCTGCTGGCGCACATCACGTTCGATACGCCCTACGTCATCCTATCGGTGCTGCCGAAGCTCAAGCAAATGAACCGACACACCTACGAAGCTGCGCTTGACCTTGGCGCAACGCCGATGTACGCGCTGTTCCACGTCATCATCCCCGAATGTATGCCGGGCATCATCACCGGGGCGATGCTGGCGTTCACCCTCTCGCTGGACGACTTCACCATCAGCTACTTCACGACCTCCCCGCTGGTGCAGAATCTGTCCACGCTGATTTACTCCGCCGCCCGCCGCGGCATCGAGCCGACGCTCAACGCACTGTCGGCGCTCATGTTCGTCGCTCTGCTGGTGCTGCTGCTGATTGTCAACCGCCGCACCGCATCGAATAACGACTAATCCACTATATTTTAAGGAGGAACATCTCTGATGAAAAAGCTGCTTTCCCTGCTGATGCTCCTGTGCCTGACGCTGACCGTCGCCCCCGCCGCCCTCGCGGAAGAGGTCGTCAACGTCTACAACTGGGAGGACTACATCGCACCCGAAGTCCTGACCCTCTTCACCGAAGAGACGGGCATCAAGGTCAACTACATGTGCTTCACCACGAATGAGGACATGATTGTGCAGGTCGAGGCGAACCCCGGCGCGTTCGACGTGTGCTTCCCGTCCGACTACATCATCGAGCGCATGATCGCCAAGGATCTGCTGGCGGAAATCAACTACGACAACGTGCCGAATTTCGAGCAGATTATCGACAAGCTCCGCAATCCCGACTACGACCCGGAGAACAAGTACTCCGTGCCGTACATGTGGGGAACGGTCGGCATTCTGTACAACAAGGACATGATTCCCGAACCCAACCAGTCTTGGAGCATCCTCTGGGACACGCAGTACCAGAAGAACGTGTTCATGCTGGACTCCTACCGCGACAGCATGGGCATCACGCTGAAGTACCTTGGCTATTCCATGAACAGCCGCGAAGTTCCGGAGCTGATGGCAGCAAAGGATAAGCTGATTGAACAGAAGCAGTCCGGCGTTGTCAAGGCGTATCAGGTGGACGAAACGAAGGACAAGATGGTGGCCGGCGAAGCAGCGCTCGCGCTGATGTGGTCTGGCGACGCACAGTACGCCATCGACCTGAACGACCATCTGGACTATTTCGTGCCTACCGAAGGCTCGAACATCTGGGTGGACGGCGCGGTCATCCTCAAGTCCGCCCGCAACAAGGAGAATGCCGAGAAGTTCATCAACTTCCTCTGCCGCCCCGACATCGCGCAGATGAACTGCGAATACATCTGGTACTCCAGCCCCAACAAGGGCGCGATTGAGCTGATGGGCGAGGAATACGAGAACAACCACGTTCTGAATCCCTCTCAGGAGGTTCAGGATCGCTGCGAATTCTTCCACGACATCGACGACACCTTCCGCAAGGTCTATGAAAACCTGTGGATGGAAATCAAGAACACGAAGTAAGAAAAAAAATCGGGAGTTAAGCACGCAAATGAGCGGCTTGACTTCCGATTTTTTTAATGAGCAATGATTGCGTTTGCGCGCCAGTCATTGCTCATTTCTCATTGCCAATTTTACGGTTCTTCACGGAATCTTGGGGGAAAGAGCAGCTTGGGGGCGCGTCTGCGGACGCGCAAAGTTACTGGCAGGGACGCTTCGCTGCCTGCGCCTTTGTTGGCGGCTTCCTTGGAATTGGTCGCCCGCGGAACAGTTGGGGCGTTGCCCCAAACCCCACAAGGGACAGACGAGAAGGGACGAAGTCCCCCCTTGACCCTGCAAGGGGCAATTGCCCCTTGACCCTTTTTGGGCAGCCCGGCTTGGGTGCGCTTCCCTACTGTCCACTTTCGGGGCTTTTAGGGTTTTACAAGCCCTAATAACCTTTCCTTCACCGCCAGCGCCAGTTTCCGATGTTCCTCCGGCATCATATGAATCCCATCCACCTTCGACGGCTGCACAATCTCCTGCGTATTCATCATTTCCACACCGAGCCACTCACACAAACCCTTCATCAGTGCCGGGAATTTCCGCGATTCCTGCCCCTTCCCATGCAGCGTGTCCCACTCCGCCACATTTTCGCCAATCTCAATCGGCGTCAGTACCAGAATCCGCGGCTTGTTATCCCCGAACAGCGGCACGCTCGCGGGGTACAGCTGGTCGAACGTCTGAATCGTGCGAATCAGCGTGCCGATACCGTTGACGCTCGCCTGTGCGGAATGCTCCTTCAGGTCGTTCGTGCCGAGCATGATGATGATGGCATCCAGCGGGCGCAGGGTGTCCAGCGCGTAAGGCAGCGCGCCCAAGCCGGTCATGAAATTCTTGCCGGGTTCAGGAAAGACGGTGGTTCTGCCGTTCTGCCCGTTCTCGTGGATGCGCCAGTCTGCGCCAAGTTCATCCTGCAAAATGCCTGTCCAGCGGGTGTGTTCGTCGTAGCGCTTGCAGGTGCCGGGGATGAAGCCCCAAGTGTTGCTGTCACCAAAGCAAAGAACGTGTTTCATGCAAATTTCCTCCCCTTTTGCAAAAAGGGCGGCATCCCGCGTGAAAAACGAGATGCCGCTGCCAGTTAAATTTCGATAGTCCCCGTGAAGTCGGTGTTAGCATCGCCAGTCAGCCAGACTTTGCCGTCCTCCTGATAGCGGACGACGAGCGTGCCGCCGGGCAGGCGCACATCAATGTCCGCACCGCAGGTGCAGAAGCCGTTTTCGACTGCCGCGACTGCCACCGCGCACGCGCCCGTGCCGCATGCCGCCGTTTCGCCAATGCCGCGCTCCCATACGCGCATCACGATGTCGTTCTTGTCCACAATCTGGGCGAACGAAACGTTCACGCGTTCCGGGAACAGGCTGTCCGTCTCAATCTGCGGGCCCACCTGCTCCAGCGGGATGCGGTTTACATCCTCCACGAAGATGACGACATGCGGATTGCCCATGCTGACGCAGCTGATTTCGCGCTTTTCGCCCGCAAGGAAGACAGGGCGCATCATCACGCGGTCGCCGTCGAGCTTGACGGGAATCTTCGCCGGAGCGAACGCCGGGCAGCCCATGTCCACCAGCACGGAGAACACCTGATCTTCGCGGATGAACAGCTTCGCCGTCTTAACGCCGCTGCCAGTCTCGACCGCCATTTCGTCCTTGCGCACATGGCCGTTCTCGTACAGGTACTTGCAGACGCAGCGCAGGGCATTGCCCGCCACCGAGCCTTCCGTGCCGTCGGCATTGAACATGCGCATCTTCGCATCGGCGATGGTTGAGGGCATAATCAGCACAATACCGTCCGAGCCGACACCCGTGCGGCGGTTGGACAGGCGCACAGCCAGCGATTCGGGGCTTTCCACCGTCTGGTCGAAGCAATCGAAGTACAGGTAGTCATTGCCCGTGCCGCGCATCTTGGTGAAAGTCAGCTTCTTGTGCTTGGTGCGCATGTTGTTGATGTCAACCAATTCGACGTTGCCCAGCGAGTAGCGGCTGGTCAGCGCGTTGGCGAGGGCATTCGCCGTGTCAAGGCTGGTGAACAGCGGAATGCCGCGTTCGACCGCCTTGCGGCGCATCCGGACGGATTCCAGCTGCGGCAGACGACCCTTGTTGGACGTGGAAATGACGTACTGCACCTGCCCCATTTCCAGCATTTTCTCCTGCGCTTCCTTCTTCACGACGGCGGCGTACAGCCCATGCTCCTGCATGGCGCGCGCCGTGCCGGGCGTGGCGAAAATGTTGAAGCCGAGCTTGGCAAACTTGCGCGCGCAGTCAATGGCTTCCGGCTTGTCCTTGTCGCGGACGGAGACGAGAATGCCGCCCTGATGGCGCATCTTGTAGCCCGCGGCGACGAGTCCCTTGAAGATGGCCTCCTGCAGGTTCGTGCCGATGCCCAGCACTTCGCCGGTGGACTTCATCTCCGGGCCGAGGTGGGTATCGACATCCGCCAGTTTCTCGAAGGAGAAGCACGGCACCTTGACCGCGTAGTACGGGCTTTGCCGGTACAGCCCCGTGCCGTAGCCCATGTCGCGAATCTTTTCGCCCAACATCGCGCGGACGGCGAGGTCAACCATCGGCACGCCCGTCACCTTGCTGATGTACGGCACGGTGCGGCTGGCACGCGGGTTCGCCTCAATGACATAGACTTCGTTATGATAGACGATATACTGAATGTTGATAAGCCCCAGCGTACCGAGCTCCAGCGCAATCTGGCGCGTGACCTCAATCAGTCGCTGCGTCATCGCGCCGGTCAGGTTCCACGCGGGATAGACAGCGATGGAGTCGCCGGAGTGGATGCCGGAGCGCTCGACGTGCTCCATGATGCCGGGAATCAGCACGTCCGTGCCGTCGCAAATCGCGTCCGCTTCCGCCTCGATGCCCATCAGGTACTGGTCAATCAGCACCGGGTTCTCGATGCCCTGCGCGAGGATAATGCGCATGTACTCCACAATGTCGCTGTCCTGATAGGCGATAATCATGTTCTGACCGCCCAAGACATACGACGGGCGCACCAGCACCGGGTAGCCCAGCTCGTTCGCCGCCGCCACCGCTTCTTCGCTCATCATGACCGTGCGGCCCTTGGCGCGCTTGATGCCGTACTTCTCCATCGCCGCGTCGAAGCGCTCGCGGTCTTCCGCCGCGTCAATCATATCCGCCGACGTACCCATGATGCGCACGCCCGCCTGCTCCAGCGCGTGAGTCAGCTTAATCGCCGTCTGCCCGCCGAACGCCGCGACGACGCCAACCGGCTTCTCCGTCGCAATCACGCCCAGCACGTCCTCCGCCGTCAGCGGCTCAAAGTACAGGCGGTCAGCGGTATCAAAGTCTGTCGAAACCGTCTCCGGGTTGTTGTTGATCATCACGACATCGTAGCCCGCCTGTTTGAGCATCCACACGCAGTGGACGGACGCATAGTCGAACTCGATGCCCTGACCGATGCGGATCGGGCCGGAACCCAAGACGACGACGCACGGCTTCTTCGGGCGCTCATCGAGGAACTCCTTCGCTTCGTTCTCATCGTCATAGGTTGCGTAGAAGTAAGGCGTTTCCGCCGCGAATTCCGCCGCGCAGGTATCGACCATCTTGTAGACCGGGTCGCGGTGCATCGGCACTTTTTCGCCCGACAGGCGCTCAATCGCCTTGTCCGGATAGCCCATCTTCTTCGCGCGCAGATACGTCTCCGCGTCGATGTTGCCCTCTTTCAGGCGGCATTCCATGTTGTACAGGTTCAGGTACTTATGGAGGAAGAAGTAGTCGATTTTCGTGATTTCGTGCAGCTTTTCCAGCGTCACGCCGCGCGCAATCGCCTCGTACATTGCAAACATGCGCTGGTCGGTGCACTTGCCGATAAGCTCCAGCAGCTCATCCACGGTGAGATTCGCCATCGACTTCATCCGCAGTGTGTCGCAGCCGATTTCCGCGCCGCGAACCGCCTTCATCAGCGCCTGCTCGACGTTCACGCCAATCGCCATCACCTCGCCGGTCGCCTTCATCTGCGTGCCGAGGGTGCGCTTGCCGTACACGAACTTGTCAAATGGCCACTTCGGGATTTTCGCCACGATGTAGTCCAGCGCGGGTTCAAACGCAGCGCAGGTCTTGCCCGTCACGGCGTTCTTCATTTCATCCAGCGTGTAGCCGATGGCAATCTGCGCGGCGCACTTGGCAATCGGGTAGCCCGTCGCCTTCGACGCAAGGGCGGAGGAACGGCTGACGCGCGGGTTGACCTCGATGACGGCATAGTCGAACGTATCGGGATTGAGCGCAAACTGGCAGTTGCAGCCGCCCTCGACTTCCAGCGCGGTGATGATGTCCAGCGCGGCGCGGCGGAGCATCTGGTACTCCTTGTCCGCCAAAGTCAGCGCGGGCGCAACGACGATGGAGTCGCCCGTATGCACGCCGACGGGGTCGATGTTTTCCATCGAGCAGACGGCAATCACGTTGCCGAGCTTGTCGCGCATGACCTCGAATTCGATTTCCTTCCAGCCGGAAATGCACTTCTCGACCAGAATCTGCGTAATCGGCGACAGGCGCAGACCATTCTCGGCGATTTCCGCCAGTTCCTTTTCGTCTTGGCAGATGCCGCCGCCCGAACCGCCCAGCGTATACGCCGGACGTACAATCACGGGGTAGCCGATGGTTTTTGCGAACGCCAGCGCATCCTCCACCGTCTCCACGACTTCCGACGGAATGACGGGCTGGTGGATGGAGAGCATCGTGTCCTTGAACTGCTGGCGGTCTTCCGCCTTTTCAATCGTTTCGCACTTGGCGCCCAGCAGCTTCACGCCATGCTGTTCGAGGAAGCCCTCCTTCGCCAGCTGCATGGAGAGGGTCAGACCGCTCTGCCCGCCCAGCGTGGACAGCAGGGAGTCCGGCTTTTCCTTGAGGATGATGCGGCGCAGGGTTTCCAGCGTCAGCGGCTCAATGTAGATATGGTCGGCGGAGGAATGGTCGGTCATGATGGTCGCGGGGTTCGGGTTGACCAGCACGACTTCCAGCCCCGCGTCCTTCAAGGCGCGGCACGCCTGCGAACCGGCGTAGTCAAATTCGGCAGCCTGACCAATCACAATCGGGCCGGAGCCGATAATCATTACTTTGTGCAGATCAGGATTCAGCGGCATTCCTTATTCCCTCCCATCATGGCAATAAAGCGGTCAAACAGGAAGCGGGTGTCAAGCGGGCCGCCGCACGCTTCCGGGTGGAACTGGACGGAGAACGCGGGCATATCGGTATAATCCACGCCCTCGCAGGTGCCGTCGTTGCCGTTGACAAAACGCAGGGACGCGTTTTCCGGCAGCGTGTCGCAGTCCACCGCATAGCCGTGGTTCTGGCTCGTCATGTAGGACAGCCCGGTCTTGACGTCCTTCGCGGGCTGATTCGCGCCGCGGTGGCCGTACTTCAGCTTGACGGTCTTTGCGCCCTGACTGAGCGCCAGCAGCTGATGCCCCAGGCAGATACCGAAGGTGGGGATGCGGTGGCGCATGAGTTCGCGCAGGTTCGCAATCACGGCGGTGTTATCCGCCGGATCGCCGGGGCCGTTGGACAGCATCAGTCCGTCGGGATTCAGGTTCAGGATTTCCTGCGCCGTCGCGCTCGCCGGAACAACCGTGACCGCACAGCCGCGCTTTTCGAGTTCACGCTGGATGTTCGCCTTTGCGCCGAAGTCCCAGAGGACGACGTTGTGGATGCCCCGCTTCTTCGCGGGCTGAACGCCGTCGCACGTCACGTCCTGAATCGACGGATGGAACGGCAGCACCTTCAATTGCGCGCAGATTTCCTCCGGATTCTCCGGCTTCTCGGTCAGCAGCGCGGCATTCATCACGCCCGCATTGCGGATAACGCGGGTCAGCGCGCGGGTGTCCACCCCCGTCAGGCAGGGAATGCCCTGCGCTTTGAGGTAATCATCGAGCTTGCCTTGGCAGCGGAAGTTGCTCGGCTCATCGCAGAGTTCCCGGACGATATACGCGGACAGGCGCGGGCGCGGAGACTCGAAGTCCTCCGGAATCACGCCGTAGTTGCCAATGGTCGGGAATGTCTGAATGACGATTTCCCCTTCGTAGGACGGGTCGGTCAGGGTTTCCAGATAGCCTGTCATCGCCGTGGTGAACACCAGCTCCGCCATGACCGGCTTCGCAGCGCCCATCAGCGTGCCTTCGTAAAGCTGACCGTTGGCCAGCAGCAGATAGCCCTTCATGCTCGTTTCCTCCATTTTTCTATTGGGGCAAAAACCGCGTGTTGCTTACCAGTCTTTCTTGTCCGCCATAACAGCAACCATGACTGCCTTCTGCGCGTGCAGGCGGTTCTCCGCCTCGTCGAAAATCTGGTCGGCGTGGGATTCAAACACATCCGCCGTGATTTCCTCGCCGCGGTGCGCGGGCAGGCAGTGCTGCACCATGCAGCCCAGATGCGCCTTCGCCAGCAGCTCCGCGTTAATCTGATAGCCGCGGAACGCCTTCTCGCGCACCGCCTTTTCTTCCTCCTGCCCCATCGAAGCCCACACGTCGGTGAAGATGACATCCGCATCCTTCGCCGCTTCTTCCGGGCTTTCGGTCATGAAGAACTTGCCGGGGTACTGCTCGGTGAACGAGAGCACCTGCGCGTCCGGCTGATACGCCTTCGGGCAGGCGATGGACACATGCGCGCCCATTTTGAGGAAGCCGACAATCAGCGAATTGGCCATGTTGTTGCCGTCGCCGATGTAGCACATATTCAGCCCCTCAATGCGCCCCTTGTACTCGCGCACAGTCTGCAAATCCGCCAGCACCTGGCAGGGGTGGCAGAAGTCCGTCAAGCCGTTGATAATCGGGATGCTGCCCACGCGCGCCAGCGTTTCCACTTCTTCCTGCGCGAAGGTGCGAATCATGATGCCGTCCAGATAGCGGCTCAGGACGCGCGCGGTGTCCTCCACCGGTTCGCCGCGGCCAATTTGCAGATCGCGGCTGGACAGGAACAGCGCATGACCGCCCAGCTGGTACATGCCCGTCTCAAAGCTGACGCGCGTGCGGGTCGAGGACTTCTCAAAAATCATGCCCAGCGTCTTGCCTTTGAGGATGTGGTGTTCCACGCCGGCTTTGGTTTCCGCCTTCAGGCGGTCAGCGAGGTCAAGCAGCTCCGTGATTTCTTCCTTGCTCAGGTCGAGGAGCTTCAGCAGATGCTTCATGGGAATTCCCTCCATCATTCTTCGCAGATGTCGCAGAAGTATAAAGCTGCATATTGATGCACATTTTCTGTATACGCATCATGGCTTCTTTCGTTTTCCCGCCCGAACCGAGGCGCACCGAAATGTGTCGGGTTCAGGGGAAACAACCAGATTCTGGTGAAACTTAGGCACACGAAAATCGGCGCGTCAGCACACCTGCCGAACATTATAGCATAGAATAGCAGCGAGGGCAAGGGATGAAACCACTGCCCGGCGCATAAATTTTGAATGGTGGGCGCAAAACCCGCCGAAAAGTGCAAACAGGAGGGAAACAGGCATGGAACAGCAAGGTCGCAGAGCCATCGGGCGCGTCTGTCCGCGCGGGGCGGAGAGCTACACTTGGCAGGAGGGCGACACCGCCGAGCGTATCGCCCGTACATACGCCACCACCGTGCAGGCGCTGCAGGTCATCAATCCCGGCGTCGATTTTGCCACGTTGACCGCCGGGGAGGAAATCTGTCTGCCCAATTTCATCTATACCTGCATCAGCGGTCAGCCGTATGTGGTTGAAGACGGCGACACGTTCGCGTCGATTGCCGCGCGGCTGGACATTACGACCTTCGAACTCGCCGAGCGGAATCCCGGCGTGTCACAGAACAATCTCACGGTCGGACAGGTGCTGTGCGTTCCGGCAAAATCGGACGATGCCGACGACGCGCAGACGCCCGCCATCCCCCTGCCGGACGACGGTGAGTACCCTGCCCTGCCCGATGACAGCCAGACGCCCGTGATTCCCCTGCCTGATGCTGGCGAATATCCCGCCCTGCCTGATA
>PPYE01662355.1_pt1 | contig 13602 bp, 16 predicted proteins | sample 1559881 | NCBI WGS metagenome assembly PPYE01 (sample SAMN08240022, study PRJNA423297) | Human gut metagenome, whole genome shotgun sequencing project.
TGTTTTCGGCCAGCTTGCGGGCGTAGGTGTCTAACAGATGGTCGATCTTCTCATGGTACATGGGGTCCACCCGGGATTTTTGCTGTTCGGCTATGGCTGCGGCCTTATCTACCATTGCCCGGTATTCCGCCGTTGCGCTCCCTTCCTTATAGTCGGAAAAGCTGTTCATTTCCTTTGCCCGGCGGGCGGCCCCTTCATTGATGGGGTAATAGTTGATGGTATGCACCTCCTTCATGCTTCGGGCCATGTTGGCCCGAAGTCTTACCGTTCCTCATGGGAAGGCCCCGCCTTGTCCTGTTGTTGAAGTTGGATTCTTCATCAATTGGAACCTGGTAGACAATATTCTGCCACAGATACACGACGACATCATGAATCATGATGGCTGCATGTTGATTCGAGGAGATAGCGGAGATCCCGTTGAGGTTGTTACCAAAACGGTTTTCAAACTCTGGGAACAGTTTGGCGGAACGGTAAACAAAAAGGGCTACAAGGTTCTTGATCCTCATATCAAAGCAATCTATGGTGACTCAATCACTGTGCAGCGTTGCGAGAAGATCTTCCAGATTCTGAAAGAGAATGGTTTTGCTTGCAATAATGTATGATGTCACCTGCATATCCGGCCGCCGGAAATTGATACGGGTCGAATTACCGCATCTCCCGCAGACACAGTCTGTTTCTGTGACCGGACGACAGTTTTTTTGTCCGCACTGCGTACAGAAGGACAGATAGCCACTTGGCTTCAGTTCGCCCTGGTAGAGAACCAGATAACCGCCGCTGCGGCCATTCATACCGGCCTGCCACAGATAATTATGCTGACGGTCGAATTCATCGAGCAGTGCCCGCCGTAAATCGAAAAACTCCTGGGTATCGATCATATCGAACAGCTTGCTTTCGCATTCTCCGTCCAGACCAAGTCTGTGGATTTTCAGATTGCAGGCGTAGGAAGTGGATCGATTCCAGGAGTTCATTGTGTGGTATCGAAAATGATTTTTCAGAAACCCCGTCATGTCTGCGCGGCTGCGTAGATCAACAGGGGTATAAAAGGTTCTCACAAGAAGCTCTCCTCTCTGTGCTGGTGATTTTCAGTTATACAGGCTCGACGCGAACCTTGACTTTACGGCTCTGGGTGGTTTTAAGCACGTCCGCATAAGCGGCGGGGTACTTTTCCTTGAGTTTTGCCGAGTCAGGTCGTCTGGTGGTTCGGGTGATAAAATCAATCAGGAGCTTATCGGTCGTGGTGTTCAGAATCCCATGCTCATGCTCCTTCATGATCTCTGCAATTCGCACGCTGTGTGCTTCAATCTCCTTTTCATAAGTATCGATTTCTGCTTTGCATTCGGCAACTTTCCCCTGAAGCAGGGCGATTCGCCGGAGCGGGTGTTCAAACTTGGCCGGGAACTCGATCGTGGGCAGACCAGCTTGGCTTGCACCATAGATCTTAGCGAGTGCTTCCAGCGCCAGCTTGGGCTTTGCGACCTCATCCATCTTGGGCGGTTTGTCATGTTCAAGGCTCCAGATCCAGCGATCCAGTTTCTCAAAAATGATGTCTTCCTTTACGGTATCCCGCTCAATTTCCGGAATCGCCAGGTCGGTGGCAGGATTGTTGCCCCACAAGCACGAAAAGGCGCCGTAGGTTACAGGGTCAAAGGACATATAGAACCGCAGCTGCAGCTCGTAATATCCCGGGATAGCGCCGTCCGCCCAGTCCTCTGCTTTATGGTAGGTGCAGCTCTTGCACTCCAAAATCCCCGGTGCGCCGTCAACGGCTCGCGTGAAACGGCGGTCCATGTTTGCAAGCGCATACGGGTGATCGGCATGCTGATAAAGGCAGGTATCATCATAAACCGTATTGCCAGTTTTTTGAGCGTACCAATACGCGGCAATAGGCTCCAAAAGATGTCCCATCATCAGCTGGTCAGGATTGGATTTCTGCGGTGTCTTCATACGGCCTTTTTTGATCAGCCAGAGCTCCAGCGGAGTTGTCCAGGGAGATAACCCGAAGATGGTAGCAACATCACTGCCGCCCACCGTATAGGGAATATCACCTTTGGGGCCATGCGCCCGGCACTCCAGCCAGCGTTCATTGCTCATACCGGCACAATCAATCAGTGGAATCGCTCGACTCATCAGTAATCCACCGCCTTTGCCAGATCATAATCACTCCAGCGCAGAGTCAGTGCGCGAGCCAAGTTTTCCTCCACCGACAGCATTTTGCTTTCGGGAGTATTGGAGGATTTGAGGATACAGGGGATTTCCTGCAAGGCCATAAACACGTCATGCGCCGTCGCAGGACCGCCACCATATGCCATTTCGTACATGGCAATCGCCTCTACCGATGCTTTTTTCGGAAGAGCCAGCTTTTTGCACACCCGTGTCATAGCATTGATGGGGTAATCCAGGTGGATTTCCAGCAGACGCTGAAGCTGAGAAACCGAGTCTGCAAATTGAGCGAAAAGCTGATCCAATGCATCAGAGAAATCTGCGATGGTGGTTTGACGCCGGTGATCCACTGCCACGCAGCTGCCAATATGAATCGGATATTGTGCGCCCATCAGCAGAGCCGAGACTTTTGCCGAAGCGACTCCGGTATCCGATGTCAGGAACCGAATACCCGGCACCAGTTTGGCAGCTATTTTTGCGCGCCCGGTTGCAATCAGCATTTTCTCGTATGTGCCAAGGAGATCTTCCTTCTGCGCAGGCAATGTCCAGGATGCGCTGGTAAGGGCATGGTCACGATACCCGGTTTCAAACTCTGCGCCCGGGAAACGGGATTCCAATTTGCTTTCCAGCGCTTTCAAGAGCTGGTCGATCGGCAAGACAGAATAGTCAGTCGGATCTCCGGAATGGGCTGCCGAGATTTTCTCGTCACGGATCAGTATCAGTGCTTCGGACGAGAACAGTGCAAGGCAGTCGTTGAGGGTACGGGCCAATTTCTCACGGCTAAGTTTGGGAAGTACAGAACCGCTGATCTTGGCGCGTTCCAACAGGCTTTTGTAGGCGGTGCCGCGCACCGGATACATCTGGCCTTCGACAGAGATGGCCAGCCCAAGGTTTTTTGCCGTATCGGCAACGGCTTCAGAACTGGTGCCCAGGGCGAATGCGGACATATCGCTGAACAGCGGCGATTTTCGGTCCAGCGGCTCCACATGCAGGTCGCTGACCTTGCATCTTTGCCACTGGCTGTCTTTCGCCAACTGCTCATGGTAGAGCTGCATTTCACCATAGGTGGTGAATGTGGTGGAGAAGTTGTCTTGACATTGGTTTTGCATAAGAATGCTCCTTTCGTTTTTTTTGCAGAATTCTGCGGATATAACAAAAGCCAGCACCCCCGAAGGACTGCTGGCTTATGCCTAAATTAAGTTGGCAGGAAACAAAAAAGACGCCATCTGCTTATAGCAAATGACGTCTTTGAAACATGAATCAACTGTGTTTCGGTTTCCCAAAACTCTGATACTGATACAGATATTATATCAGAGCTTTATCCAACAGTCAAATAAAACGAGAAGAGCATCTTCGGCGGCCAGCATGTCATTTTGCTTCTGTACCGGCCAGCTTTTGGAGAAATGATTCGGTAAGATACAATGGTAGCTTTTCCAGCGAAAGCCGATAATGCGTAAAGGTATATTCGCCTTCAATCCATGCTTCGTAGTAATTGTCGTCGGACATCACAGAAAATTGTGACTCCGATTGAATGTTCATGATTAGACCGCAATCCAGTTCTTCTCTGAGCATGTCAATCATTGTGCGGCGTGCTTCTGCATAGGCACTGAACAACTTGAGCGATGAACCGAAGTCGCCGTTATTGGCCCAGTCTTCGAGCAGGACCCAGATATCCGTTTGAGGGGAAGGTACGGTCTGATCGTGTAGAACCTGAATCATATCCGGTGCCATGATCACACGTTGAAGCGAGATATCCTGGAGAGTTTTGGGGGTTCCATGAAGAATTGAAAACACTTTTTCCAGTTTTTCGATCTCAGCGGGGATCACGGGTGTGTCGAAGGAACAATAGATGTCAGGTGTTTCATTTTGGGTTTCCCGGTCTTGGCCATCGCGGATCTCGACAATGGTGCCGAGCAGCCCTTGATAGGGGCTCTGATCCGTTGCCATAACTGTGGAACCAATGGCATATTTTACGCTGTCATGGGAGTACTCAGCTCCCGGATAGCGCAAGATCATCATTCTCACCCTCTTCCTCTTCCACATCGAACATGTCTTGAAACAGTTCACTGCAACGCGCATCATCAAACTCATCTATTGAAAATGCACCGTTTTCGCCATACATGATGCCTGCAAAAAAGCACCCGGGTTCTTCATAGTGAAGTTCAAACGCAAGCTCAGGGTAAAGCTGGATGATCTTTTCAAACCACCCCTGGGGCGGCGACCAGCCCGTAGTAAACGAAAAATCGATAGACTCACAGCCCTCAGTCCACCCCATTTCTTCAGGGGAGATATGATCGTAGTATACGTCCCACTTTGTTCCCCAGTTCTGGATACTCCAGTGATATCCATCGATTTTCTCGACGGGATGTCCCTGCCGAAGCAGGTCCCAGATGTTCTGAGGCAATTTGCCATGTGCATCATAGCCCATATCCAGGACTGCCTGCGGGGTGGGCACCAATGCGTTGAAACAAAAGAATTTTTCTGTCGGTGTGACTCGTTCGAGCCCTTTTTCCCATTCCTGGGGTGGGTAATCAGCAGGAAGGCCCTGCGATTCAAACACCAGTTTTTTCAGGCTTTCTGCGTTACCAGACACCTTCAAGGTGTTCCAACACCAGTTCGGCATATCTGTCACCTCCCTTAATAATGGCAATCAAAGATGACAAGTGCCCAAAGCTGGGGATTTGCCTGGATCTCTTCAAAGACCTGCTTGTTCAGCCGTGAAGTGCTCCTGTGCGTATCATAAAAAAACGAGTTGTAGGAGTAGCTTCCCTGGATCAAATCCGCAAAACTGCTCAGATAATAAGTGGCCATGGACAGACTGTATTGGTCACTGGGCGAGTCTTGCGCATCTTCCATAACGGCAGCAGCCAGCTTTTTGAGATCCAGATAATCATTGTCTTCCAGATATTTCAGAACCTGGTTCATGGCTTCCAGCTGATAGGATTGTGCCGTCTGCAGTTCCTCCTGAAACCGCACAGGATCATCTGCGGCGAGAAGCACATTTTCCGGGTATTTATAGCTCCATCGCCCAGCAGTATCGACCTCTCTCCAGTCAAATACATGGCCATCAAAACATTCGGTCTGATTATTTGCATAAGACCGGATCTGCTGTTTGGTTACACTCGGGTTATTTTTGCCCACGCAGCAAATGTCAGGGATATAAACGAGGATTCTATGCAGAAAATGCATAATACAATGCTCCTTTCAAAAAGGCGGGGGCGCCGCAGCGCCCTCGCCTGATGGTTATGCCCGGATGTGCCGCTTTACAACAGCGGTCAGTTTCACAGGCAGTTGATGAAGATCCGTGATGTCCAGAAAAGAATCACCATAGATCCGTTCGATGTTTTGTTTGTCGTCACCGATGGCGGCAGCAATGAAAAGGATGCCTTTACGCCGGTATTCCTGCTTGATGCCGCGAAGATCTTCCTCGGCGGCGCTGCCGTAATAACCGTCGGCTGCGGGCTGCCCATCGGATACCAGGATGAGGATTCGAACTTCTTCCGGACGGTGACTTAGTTGTTCAGCGACAAATCGCAGCGCAGCGCCGTCGCGGTTGTTGGAGCGTGCCGAGATATCCATAAGCCGATACTTATCATCATGGTCGATGGCATCAAACTCCGCATACGAATAAAGCTCCACGCTTTCACCGCCATCTCTGGGATAACCGGTGGAGTGCCCATATACGATGACTGGGATATGAAGCGAGCAGCAGAAATCATAAAGAATAATCGCCGCTGCCCGTGCGTAAGTACACCGATCACAAGAGCACATAGACCCGGACTCGTCCAGCAATAAAGCAACCGCAAGCTGCGGAGCTTCACTTGGCAATGCGTTTTTATAGAAGACCTTTCCGTCCTGGCGATGCAATGTGTGTGAATCCAGGCGCCTACCCATCAGCAGGCCGGTCTGTTTTGCGCCCCGCTGCCGATCCTTCAGCTGCTGCAGAAGAGTTTTCTGCAACTGCCTTGAGATTGTAAGCAACGGCCCGGAAATCGCCTCATACTGTTCGATCAGCTGGTCGTCAACCTCGGCAAATCGATTCACACGGACATGAACTCCGCTGTGGATGTTACCGTAGGATATTCCCTGTGCAGCATCGTTAAGCTCCCTGATCCGCTCATTTTCCAGAGTGGAGCAAGCGGCTTTCTCAGCCATCTTATCCAGCATCCGTTCGATGTCAGATGCAGCGCCGGAATAAGCTTCCCGGTGGTAGTCATCGTTTCGTTCAAACTCACCACCGGCAGGTTCCGAAACCCGGGAAGTCTTGCTATAAGACATCCTTCCGGTTTCGGTTTCCGAGACTGCCTGCTTTTCAGACCCGGGAAGGCCTCCGATCTCGTTGGAATCATTTTCCGCATCCGTTTCCGTTGCAGCCGATCCCGCAGACTCTGACTCCTCTTTCGAGGTCTCTTCAGGTGCGTCACCGGAGGAACCATTGTCTGCCGTTTCTGCTTTTTCCGAATCCGCAGGCTCTTCTTCGCTTGCGGACTCTGCATCAGCGTGCGTGGCCATTCGATGTGTCGAACACGATGCTTCAGATGTTTCTTCCGAATCCGCAACAGGCGCTGTGGCTCCCTCTGCGGTAGAAGAACTGCCGGACAAAGCGCGCAGCGTTTCGGATAGTGTCTCTGCGGCGGAGCTGGGTCCGCCTGCGGCTGCGGCCTCTTTCTGAAGCTCTTCACAGTGCTCCAAGTAGTCTTGCCAGTAAGGCCAGCATCGAACCAGGATTTGATTTGTGACACTCCATCGGTTTTTCGCTGAGGTGTCCGTGATCGCACTGTCCAGCTCAGGAAGGAGCTCAAACACAGCCTGAATCCGCTCATCGCTGAGGGGTTCATCACCATATTTGATTTGGCCAAATTTTACATACGACAGAATGGACTGCAGCACCGACATTGCAATGTGCCCGCCATCTTCCTCATACTCCTTGAGCTGTGTCAGGGTAAGACCTTCCGCCCACTGCCTCTCTCGAAGAATATCAAGACAAATACCGAGTCGCCCGGTGAACCTTGTAAGTACCCGGCTTTCAATGTATCCATCTTCCAGGATATTTTCGATATAATGTGCCAGATAACACAACATGTTGAGGTGTTCAGGCTCGGTCTTTGCGTATTCCCAAAGAGCTTGCTCATTCCGAATATCCGTCCCCGTCTTCAAAACAGGCGGTTGCGGATACCATTTGTAGACCTTCAGGAAATTCATGTAGGTTTGGGCTGTCAAAAAGTCCGTGTAGAGGCAGTGCCCCAACTCATGGGCAAACAGCCCGCAGACCAGATCGTAGCGGTCGGTCCGGACGCGACTTTTGGTGATAATCGGATGTCCGGCATTGATCTTGATGGTCAGGTTATCGGTGCGTGCGATGATGTCCTCTTTTGGTTTCCACATCAGGTCCACATGAACGCGCCGATTATATTTGTAGCGGCGTGTCTGAGCTATGGCCATATCTTCAAAATGGAGCGCCAGGATTCGGGACGTAAAAAACTGCCGGTCCGTAATCTTGCTGCGCTTTTCATTGAGAAGCTGCTTGACACGCTTGTGATTCACTCTTGCCAAAGAGTAAAACCTCCTTTCTTTCGTTATGCTGTTGCCGATTTCCGCTTAGGTGCGAAAATCGGTTCGAGAATGGTACTGATCAGCGCCTCCCGATCCTCTTCATCTGCAGTGGCTTTACTGATGATGGTGTAGAGCGCAGACTCGTAAGGATCACCGGAGATCTCGGTGCTGATTACCCAGTCGATCAGGCTGCGCATTCCACAGGAACCATCCGTAATACTGTTTTTGCGGCAGTAGTCCGTCATATCATTTACGACCTGGACCATCTGAGAAACCTGGTATTCATCGGTGGCGCCGGTAACGGCCATAACACGCTGGACCATCACTTCAGGCGGGGGCAGCTCGACGTCTTTAACTAAACTCATACGGTCTGTTACCGACTGATTCATGCCACGACAGCCTTCATAAGACACGTTTGTCGTTACAATGACGACTGCGTCCGGATGCCGCTTGATGATCTCGCCAGTCGGCAGCGTAATGGTTCCATCCTGCTCCAGAAGGGAGTTCAGACCTACCAGAACGCCGGGCTGCATGATAGTGGAAGGTTCCTGGATCTCAACAAGATACCCATTTTTCAGAGCCTTGATAAAATCCGTTTCCACATAAGTATAGGTTTGTCCAGTGCTCTGATGCTGATCGCTGTGAGCGGTCAATGCCCGAACTTTCTCGGTCACCTTATCCAGCACAACGGCCAGGCACTCCTGTGTGGTAGCATCGGGTTTTTCCTCACCAGTCAGCGCATGATAGACGCCTGCCGGATCATAATCCATATCGTCCAAATCCGGAAGCTGCATGAGCTTGGACACATTTTCGTAGTTGATCCCGCCCATGGTTTTAAGCATCTCCCGTTCACGATCCAGTTCGGCATCTCCAGTGGAGAAAGAATCGGTTTCAGGGAACACGCTGCCGATAAAGTCGAAAATCTCGGTTCCGGCAGAACAGGTATATTTCATGTACGGAAGACCAAGACCTGCAGCAATCGCTTTTGCGCCCATTGTCTTGCCGGTACCGGCAGGGCCACGCAAAAGGAAATTCCGCATCTGCATGGGTTTACCGGTGGTCACCTGCGCGTGCTTACAGATCTCAACTGCTTCGGGAGGAATGATATACCACTCAGGCAGTTTCGGAACCAACGACTGTTCCGCCGCAGACAGTTTCCGGCTTGGATCGAGGACATACTTGCCCTCAAAATCGCTGTGTTTGATCTCGTTGGTGGCTTTGGAGATTACCACTCTCCCGGTTTTGGCGAAAATGGTAAATTCACCGGCAACCACATCGGTCGGAGAGAACACACCAGAGTCCAGCTGTGCCGGAGAGACCCGCAGCAGATTCCCGGATTTATCCACATTGATCTTGATATGCGCAGCACAGGTTTCATCCTTGATGCGGCGATACGCGTTGTCGCACATGAGTGCCATGGATTCTGTGGCCAGCTTCATATCCGGATATCCCGCAGCAATCTGATTGCTGTAGGCATTATAGTTGTCTGCAAACTCATCGTCCGACATCAGCACAGGCATCAGGCAGAAAAACAAAGCCGCACCATCACGCTTGCTGGCATGGGCAACATATTGTTCTGCCGTTTCGGTGTTTTTGTCGTAAACGCTTGCCAGTGCAGACCCGCTGGCGACATCGATCACTACCAGATGATAGAGATCCGGCCCCATGGAGGATTTGTATTCGGCGACGCATTTCTTGTTCTCGACCCAACCGACGGCACCTTCGCCACCGTTGGTTGCGCAATGATAGAACGCATGAACAGCTTTGATCACAGAGCCGCACAGCGTTGCCTCCGTGCCGCTGGCATATTTCGATGCCACCTTCACCTTCTTGCTCGTCAGGGAATCAAACGGTTCCGGAAGTGCGCGGGAGTAATTGAAGAGGTTCGCAATGGATACGCTCATTGAATGTCATTCCTTTCTGCAGTTCTTCTGCTTGAGATTGATTTTGATCCCCTCATCGGTCGGGTTGCATTCTTTAATACCGCTGCTTACCAGCTCACGGCAAATATACTCCCAGCACTGGGGGTCAGGAAGCTCAGAAGCGGGGATCGCGAGTTCGGAATCTCCGTTTGCGATACATTCGTTGCATCGGCTGTTCAATTCCATAACATGAAGTTCAACCCACTCACATGCCAGCAGCTCATAGTCCACCCGAGGGGCACTAGCCACCGGCTCGGCTTCTGCGGCGTGGCTGTCAGGATTCGATACCGGTTCCTCATCAGGCTCCGGGACTTCCGGTGCCTCTTGTTCCGGTTCAGGAGATGTGCCGTAAGTGATACCGGCGACCTGGAGGTTTTGGATGTGTACAATTGCTTCACGATAACCGCCGGCCTGGTTCAGCAGAATAGCAGTATCGCGACCAGACAGAATATCTTCCTTGGCATGCTGAGATTTCCAAACCCATCTTGCCTGCGGGAAGTCGTCAGTGACCCGTTCGGTGATCCGGCGGATTGCTAGTTCAAAGGCAAGCTGCTGAAGATCTTTTTCTGTTTCTGCCTTTGCGGGTTCCTGGGGTACGGATTGAATGATCACCGTTTCTTTGCGTGACAAAAACAAGAGGCGAATCATCGCCGCAAAGAGGCCCAGGATGCACAGCAGAATGAGCGGCCAAAGTCGGCACATGAACAGAATTACCGTAAACACCCCGAGAAGAATCAGGGTGTCGTAGACCAGGCGGCGCTGAAATTCCTTGTTTTTCATGGCTTTTCCTTTCTTGTGGTACAAAAAAACGCACATGGGAAATCTTCATACCCCATGTGCGTTTTTTGTTCGCGTGAATCATTTGTGCGTAGGCACCTTGGCCTGTAGCTTACTCATCAAAAAAAGAATTGGCGCCGCCGAAGGGCTCATAGCCGGTGAAGTTGTCACTCTGCTGCGCGGCAGGTTGTGCCGCAGGCTGAGAGGCCGCCTGATACGAAGGCGCTGTCTGCTCTGCGGAATCAGCGTTGTCCTTTGCGTGTTTGCCGGAAGAGCAGTATTCGATCTCGTCCACGATGATGACCGTGGCACTCTTTTTTTCGTGGGTCGTGGAATCTTCCCACACATCCTCGTCCAACCGGCCAAGAATGTTGACAAAAGAGCCCTCCTTCAGCTGCATTTTTTTGATGCGCTCAGAGGTCTGCCCGAATGCCTTTACCGACAGGTTGATCCAGCGCTGGTTGTTTTCGGCCCGGGTGTCATAGACTTTCTTGCCGACCCTGAACCGAACCCCTTTCTCAGAGAACCGAAGTGCCGGTGCGCCGTCATACCCTTTCGAGATGACGACATCAGTTGCGATGACCTTTAACATAAGTTTACTCCTTTCTTGCAGGGATGCCTGCAGTGCAATGATATATTTCGATCCCGGATTGGGAAGGAAACCAGAAAATAAAAAAAGTGCCAACAAGCACGGATGTGCTCATTGACACTTTGTAACCAGATACTATGGCATTCCCAAACGGAACCCTGATACTGATGGTGTCATTATATCATTGCTCGGTTGATTCGTCAATTGCTGGGAAGAGACTGGGCCCTGATGCTCTTTTCAATTTCATATTTGACCAGTTCCAAAGCGATCTTGGTCTTAATGGGGTCGAAACGGCAGTGCCCGTCGGGGGTGATGTTCTGCTTAATGAGTTGCGGGATTTCTTCAGCTAATGCGACAATTTCATCGACCTGGTTCATTTGTCTGCCCCTTTCAAAATTTCCATCGCCATATAACCACTCAGCACTTCACAGTGATCCGCATGATAAACCGGCGTTCGTGATGCAATATAGAACCGCAGCATGTCACCGACCTGCACCTCCATATTCCGCCGATGCGGTACCACTTTAATTGTGTGAGGATCTGCAAACACATATACAGATTTGTTTTTCCGGAACAGGTAGGTTTGCTCAACCTTCTGGCATCGCCCCTCGACAACAACATATTGCCCAGTGGCAACTGTGTAGTAAAACCATGCACCCGATATGCCCACGACCAGGGCAATCGCCAGCAGTGAAATGCTCAGATACGGTTCACCGTATAACAGGAATGAGCAAATACAGGCAAACAAACTCAGTCCGGCCCCAACGAAACGAAATACGATTTGTCGCGCAAGAGGTGGCGGCAATTCTTTCAGCTTAGTCATGTTCTCACCTCAAAGCAGGAGGATACGCTTTTTGCGCAGCAGTGAGAGAACCGTTTGCACCGTGCGATCCCGGCATTCAGCAGCTTCCATCTGGGTTTCCAGAATATTATCAAAGATCGTATCCGTTGTATAGATCAGCTCGGTGAGTTTTTGGCGGTTCTCTTCGCCGAGCCATCCAGCTTCCGGCGCGATTTTATGTTCCTCCAGATACACAAGCTCGGCCATCGTCAGTCGCAACCCTGCACCAGTGATCCAGCGCAACAGATTGTTTTCCACGGGTGCAAGCGGGAGAGAAAAGCCGCGATGCTGAGCCGGGACAATGACACAGTGAGTCAAAGCACGGTATTCCTCAACTGGGCCGGGGCCGATCTCTTCCACAAGTCCCATCTTCCGCAATTGCAGTAGCTCTTTTTCTTCGTTGAAATCTTTCCCGTCTGTCTCGGCAATGTGCAGTCGTGCGTCCAACCAAAGCCCTGCGCGTAAACCTGTCAGCACAAACTCATTGCCGAAGTGGTTGATGCGCAGAATATGCTCCGTAGATTGCTCCTTCACAATCCCTTTTGCAAGATATCTCATAGTAACACCTCTTTCGGCTGTTGATTATCTACACTAACATTACACCGCCAATACAGTCGATTTTGCAACAGTTAAAGCAGATACAGTGCCACAACACATGCGGAAATGATCAGAAAAACACCTGTGCAAAGCAGCAGAATTTTGATCACAAGCGACCGATCCACCGGTTCTCTCTTTTTGCCCAGATCGGTGGGCAGGATGTCATCATAGTACCCGTCATAGTTCCGATCGGCTTCTGCATCCAGCAAGGCCTCGTCTGGCGGAGCCGGTTCCTGTTCGCTTACAACGGGGTCCGATGCCTGCTGTTTCTGCTTTTTGGCACGAAGGAAAGGTGGAAACCGTTTTTTCTTCTGCTCAGAACAGCCTTCTTCCTGGACGGGAACAAGTTTTTGCCCGCACTCCGAACAAAACGAAGCGGCAGAATCCTGCAAGGGCGCACCACAATAAGGACAGTATTTCATATAAAATCCCCCATAAGAGAGTATTTGGCCATCAAAGCCATACCTCACGATCTAATGTGGGACAATATCATTATAGCATCGCTCGATTTCCGCGTCATCGGCAATATCCTTGCCATATCTGTGCCATTTTATAGGCATTTCGTTTTCAGCCTTATGTTTTTCCTACCTTCAAGCGGATTATCCTCACGTTTCGCCGTTCTGCATAAGCCAACGTCTGAGCAGCTCCGCCAAAACTGCGTACCACATACGAAACCAGATAGTCGGAATGCTCTACCAACCATTTGTTACGCCGGGGTATAGCAGCGCGTTTGGGGACTGTTTCCAAATCTTCAGGGAAAATTGTTGGCGCATCATGGGAAACCGGCGCCGAGAGCTGCGGATGGTATGCGAGCACCACATAGTATCTCATTACTGGAAAAGAAGCCTGCAGTTCCTGCAAAACGCCCAGAACCATGCGATCAAACCCTCCGTGGTTTCCAACATAGAAGAGGTGGACATTTTTTTCACGGATCAAGTCTGCAATGGTTTCTTTCAGCTCAATTCTCAGACTCTCTGGAGCATCAGAGTGTCCGCAAAACCCACAAACAACCCCCATCAGATCTCGCCCCACAATTTTTTAGAAAATATCTAAATTAGATACTTAATATCTATTTTATTCTGTTGGTTGATTGCATAATGAAGTTGGACACTTGAGAAAAGAAAATCCATAGTGATTTTACTCGTATGGTAGAATGAAGTTCC
>PPYE01072742.1_pt1 | contig 13601 bp, 9 predicted proteins | sample 1559881 | NCBI WGS metagenome assembly PPYE01 (sample SAMN08240022, study PRJNA423297) | Human gut metagenome, whole genome shotgun sequencing project.
GATGGAAATCAAGATGACCGATCATCCTACGAAATGGGGAGTCCTCTCTCCGGCTCTCTCCTCCAAAGAAGAGGAATGAGTTGGTACTGGGTTCAAATTGAATAAAAAAACAAAACCTTGAAAAATAAATTGGCTCAATTGATTTCTGATTCGATTGAGCCATAAATAATAAATAAGACCATGAAAAAGTATCTCCTATTAGTATGTGCATTAAGTTGTATCGTCTTTGCAAAAGCCAAAGACTGGACGCAGTATGTCAATCCGCTTATGGGTTCTCAATCTAGTTTCGAGTTATCAACTGGTAATACTTATCCGGCCATTGCCCGTCCATGGGGGATGAATTTCTGGACTCCACAGACAGGAAAGATGGGAGACGGATGGCAATACACTTATACGGCTAATAAGATTCGTGGATTTAAACAAACACATCAACCCAGTCCGTGGATTAATGATTACGGACAATTCTCTATTATGCCCGTAGTAGGCAAACCGGAATTCAATGAAGAGAAGCGTGCCAGTTGGTTTGCCCACAAAGGAGAAACCGCCACTCCTTATTATTATAAAGTATATCTTGCAGAGCATGATGTAGTGACAGAAATGGCTCCAACCGAGCGTGCCGTTCTTTTCCGTTTCACTTTTCCGGAAAACGATCATTCGTATGTTGTAGTGGATGCCTTTGATAAGGGATCGTATATTAAGGTTATTCCGGAAGAAAACAAGATTATCGGTTACACGACTCGCAACAGCGGTGGAGTTCCCGAAAACTTTAAAAATTACTTTATTATTGAATTCGACAAGCCTTTCACTGTACCCGTCAGTCAACAAGGAAATGCAGGAAGGTCTGATCAATACATATAAAGAGAGCGGTTTCTTCCCGGAATGGGCAAGTCCGGGGCACAGAGGCTGTATGGTTGGTAACAACTCTGCTTCTGTCTTAGTGGATGCTTACATGAAAGGAGTGAAAGTGGACGATATAAAAACATTGTATGAAGGGCTGATTCACGGAACGGAGAATGTACATCCACAAGTATCATCAACAGGACGTCTGGGATATGAATATTACAATAAACTGGGTTACGTGCCTTATGATGTAAAAATCAATGAGAACGCCGCACGCACGTTGGAATATGCATACAATGACTGGTGTATCTACCAACTGGCAAAGGAACTTAAACGTCCGAACCACGATCCTCAAGGATTGATTGACTTGATGGGTGGAAAAGAGATGTTTATCACCATGATGGATTCTGTTTTTGCCGTACCTCCTATTTTTGATGATAGCTACTACGGCCAAGTGATTCATGAAATCCGTGAAATGACTGTGATGAATATGGGTAACTATGCACATGGCAATCAACCGATTCAGCACATGATTTATTTATATGACTATGCAGGACAACCTTGGAAAGCCCAATACTGGTTGCGCCAAGTAATGGATCGTATGTACTCTCCTACTCCGGACGGCTATTGTGGCGATGAAGACAACGGACAAACTTCTGCCTGGTATGTATTCTCGGCATTAGGTTTCTATCCTGTTTGTCCGGGAACGGATGAATATATTATAGGTGCTCCGTTATTCAAGAAAGCTACACTCCATTTTGAGAATGGCAATAGTTTGGTTATTGATGCTCCGAATAACAGTAAGAAGAATTTTTATGTCAATTCGATGAATGTCAATGGTGCTGATTACACTAAAAATTATCTCCGACACGAAAATTTGCTCAAGGGAGGTACAATCAGTGTTGAAATGAGCAATCAACCTAATCAGAATAGAGGAACTAAAGAAGAAGATATGCCCTATTCTTTCTCTAAAGAGCAATAGTCTCCACCCTATATTTTAAGTTTTTATCCCTGTTTCAGCTACCAGCTATCTTCGGAAGAGGGTTGTCCATCAAGGGAACAGTTAAAAACAATAGCCTGAAAGCAAAGAAGTCTGCTTTCAGGCTATTGTTTTTAATAGTTTTCACTACTTTTGCATAACAAACTACATATAAATCATGAAAGAAAAGATTGACTTTGCAAAAGTGCCTTATCAATATGCAATGTGCCTAAACCGACAATGTCCTCAAGCAAATACTTGTCTAAGACAACTCACAGAACAAAGTGTACCAGAAAATATCGAGCATTGGGTTATTATCAGTCCAAAACTTTTGGCCAACATAAAAGGAGATTGCCCTCATTATCGTTCCAATACAAAAGTGCGATATGCCAAAGGTTTTATAGGAATCTTAGACTGTATCCCTCATAAACAGATGCAGACTGTTGTTGCCCACTTGATGGGTTATCTAAGCCGTAGAACCTATTACCGCACCCGTAAAGGAGAACGTTTACTCTCCCCCGCCGAACAACAACATATCTTGAACATTCTTAAAAACTGCGGAGTAACCTATCCGGAAAAGTTTGATGCATATATTGAAGACTATGATTGGTGACATTGTTTTCTAAATGTCACAATTAGAACATCGGCTTGGTACGACTAGTATAACAAATCGACACCACTTTTATAGCTAAATGACATGATTGTCACATCTTGTTGGCACAGCTGTGCCACCGTATTGGCACAACAGTGACATCAACGTGGCACAGTCGTGCCAATACGATGGCACAAACTAATATTAACTTAAGTTCAAGAAGCAACACAATACTATAATACGTCGAGTCCATACTCTACAATCTAAAATATAGAATCTAAAACATATCATAAACCGCTTACTCAAACATATATACAAGATAATAATTAAGATTTTAGAATATTTCTTCAAAAAAAGAAGATTTAGACTAAGTGTTTATTTAATTAGCATTGTTTTATTATCAAAGACGGAAAATCAACAACTGTCTTTGTGTATTAATAAATTCTACAACCATTAAATTAAAAGTATGAAAAGCAATCATTTGATTCGAAAAACGAAATTTGTTCGAACTTTATTGATTCTTTTGTTTATGGCAGTTCCGATGCAATGGGCGGTGGCGCAATTGACCTTATCGACTCCACGCACTACTCTAGGAATAGTCATCAAACAAATTCAGTCACAATCCAAGTATCAATTCTTCTATAGTGACAAACTATCATCCGTCACTGTAGATGCATTGCAAGTAAAAGACGCCTCTTTAACAAATGTATTGAATAGGCTACTGAAAGGAAAGAACATCTCTTACAAGGTGGAAGAAAACATCGTTTACCTTTCTGATAAAGAAGAATCCCAAGTTCCTCAACAACAAGTTGGTAAAGAACGTACCGTTAGTGGAAACGTAGTAGACTCCAAAGGAGAACCCCTTATTGGTGTCAGTGTTCTGATAAAAGGAACAACAAGTGGTAGTATCACCGACTTTGATGGTAACTATAAAGTTTCTACCAATGAAACCAATCCAATTATTGTATTCTCTTATATCGGTTATAAGTCACAGGAGATTCCTTTGAACGGACAAACCAGCATCAATGTCATTTTACAAGATGACACACAAGTCATCGAAGAAGTTGTTGTTACCGCATTGGGTATCAAACGGGCAACAAAAGCATTGAGCTATAATGTACAAGAAGTTAAAAGCGAAGAACTATTAACTAATAAAGACGCCAATTTTATCAACGCATTATCAGGAAAAGTAGCAGGTGTCACAATTAATAGTAGTTCGTCTGGTGTAGGAGGTGCCAGTAAAGTGGTAATGCGCGGAACAAAAGGTATCGACCAATCCAGTAATGCCCTTTATGTCATTGACGGTGTACCAATGTTCAATTTAGGGAGTGAAGGAGGACAAGGTTACGATTCAAAAGGTAGTACGGAAGCCATTGCTGACATCAATCCTGAAGATATTGAATCTATGTCTGTTCTAACCGGTGCAGCAGCTGCGGCATTGTATGGTAGTAACGCCGCAAATGGCGCAATCGTTATTACGACTAAAAAAGGGAAAGAAGGACGTTTACAACTTACAGTCAGCCAGAACACAGAGTTTATGCGCCCATTCAGAACCCCAGAATTCCAAAACCGCTACGGAACAGGAGATAATTCACTGAACTCCGGTTCTGTAGAAAAAAGCTGGGGAAACAGATTAAACAGTTCCAATTATATGGGTTATAATCCTATTAGTGATTTCCTACAAACAGGTGTTGTTACGACAGAAAGTGTAACTCTTTCCACTGGAACAGAGCGTAATCAAACCTATTTCTCTGCAAGTGCGGTTAACTCAAAAGGAATGATTCCTAATAATAATTATAATCGTTATAATTTCACTTTCCGCAATACAACTTCTTTCTTGCAAGATAAAATGACATTAGATGTCAGTTCAAGTTATATCAAACAAAATGACCGTAATATGGTCAATCAAGGCACATATTCCAATCCTCTTGTCACTGCTTATTTATTTCCACGAGGTAATGATTGGAATGATATCAAAATGTACGAACGTTACGACGTAACCCGTAAAATCAACACGCAGTATTGGCCTGAAAGTATGTTTTCTGGTATGACCGGACAAAATCCATACTGGATCGCTTATCGCAACTTACGTGAAAATGATAAAGACCGTTATATGTTGAGCGCAAGTCTGAATTATAAAATTTTGGATTGGTTAAGTGTAAGTGGTCGTGTACGTATGGATAATTCGACAACTGACTACACTAAAAAGCTATATGCTACCAGTAACAAAACATTAACAGAAGAGTCCAATAATGGTCTGTATGGTATATTCAAGACAACAGATAAACAAACCTATGCCGACATAATGGTTAATGTCAATAAGAACTTCGGAGAAACTTTCAGTTTAAGTGCTAATATCGGTGCTTCATACTCCGATATGAAACAAGATGTATTTCAAAACGAAGGTCCAATTAGTAACAGTGGAATTCCAAATGTATTCAACGTATTCCAATTAGATGATGTAAAGACACGACGTTACCAATATGGTTATCACGATCAGACACAATCTATATTCGCTAGTGCAGAATTAGGTTATAAAAGCACTTATTACCTGACTCTAACCGGACGCACCGATTGGCCATCACAATTGGCTGGTCCCAATTCAGTAAAAAGTGCATTCTTCTATCCGTCTATTGGAGGTTCTGTTATTTTATCTGAAATCATTCCAATGCCAGAACAGATTTCTTTCTTAAAATTAAGGGCTTCATTTGCATCAGTAGGTTTACCTTTTGCCCACTTTTTAGCTAACCCAACTTATGAATGGGACCAGACAAACAAAGTTTGGACAACTAAAACCAACTACCCAATGTATGATTTGAAACCTGAAAAAACAGATTCTTGGGAACTGGGTATCACTGCCAAATTCTTAAAGAACTTTAGTTTAGACCTAGGACTATATACTACCAAGACTTATAATCAGACATTTGACCCGGGCATATCACCGTCTTCCGGCTATTCAACCATGTACGTGCAAACAGGTAGTGTACGTAATAAAGGTATTGAATTATCACTCGGTTATCATAACACTTGGAATAACAATTTCAGTTGGAGTTCTAACTTTACATTCAGTGCCAATAAAAATGAAATACTCGAATTAATGGAGAATTATGAAAATCCAATTACTCATGAGAAAATAACTTTGGAACGCTTGGATGTTGGTGGACTAGGCTATGCACGTTTCGTGCTGAAAAAAGGAGGTAGTTTGGGAGATCTCTACTCAACAGCCAAACTTCAACAAGATAACAATGGAAATATATTTGTAAATGCTAATGGAGAAGTTATAAGCAACACTAAAGCTGAAGATATCAAATTGGGCAGTGTATTCCCTAAATGTAACATGTCTTGGCGTAATGACTTTACTTATAAGAATTTTAACTTTGGCTTCATGTTATCCGCACGTATCGGCGGAATTGTTTACTCTGCAACCCAAGCATACTTGGACTATTATGGTGTATCAGAGACAACAGCTAAAGCACGTGAGTTTGGAGGTGTACTTGTAAACAACAGTGATATGCTAGATGCACAAAAATGGTATTCTGTAGTTGGAGGTCAAAGCAACTTACCACAATACTATACATATAGCGCAACAAATTTGCGCTTACAAGAAGCGTCCATCGGATACACTATTCCTAAAAGTAAACTTTGGGGAATTGCAGATGTAACAGTATCTCTAGTAGGACGTAACTTATGGATGATCTACTGTAAAGCCCCATTCGATCCTGAATCAGTAGCTTCTACAGGTAATTATTATCAAGGAATTGATAACTTTATGGTACCAAGTGCACGCAGTATGGGATTTAATGTGAGATTTAAATTTTAATTAAGAATATGGTTAATATGAACAATTCTATTATAAAACATATTTTATTAGGAGGAATTATAACAACGTTACTAACCTCCTGTACAGGAAACTACCTAGATTATAACACCAATCCATATGAAGTAACAAAAGATGAGATGGGACGTGACGGCTACAACCTAAGTGCAGCTTTAATCGGAATGGAAAGTTATGTAGTACCTGTAGAAGAACACTTGAATCAATTTACAGAATGTCTTCTCGGTGGTCCTTGGGGTGGTTATTTTGCAGATTCCCAAGTATGGGGTAACTCATTTTCATACTACAATCCTTCACAAGAATGGTTAGGTAAACTATACTTGGATGTTATGCCCAATATTTACGCAAATATGCAAGATGTAAAATCGGCAACAGAAGATGTAATACCTATTTCTATTGCTCAAATCATCAAAGTTGCAGCATTGTCTCGTGTAACTGACACATATGGTCCTATCCCCTATTCACAAGTAGGACTAGACGGTAAATTAGTAGCACCATTCGATACTGAAAAGGAAGTCTATTACAAAATGTTTGATGAACTGACTGATGCCATCAACACATTGACCATCAACCGAACCCAGAATCTGACTGCCAACGCTGATAAAGTTTACTCCGGAAATGTTGAAAAATGGATTAAATTTGCTAATTCACTGAAATTACGTATGGCCATGCGTATATGCTATGTCGATAAAGGAAAATCCGAAATAATGGTAAAAGAAGCCATTGATACCTCAAATGGCAAATTAGGAGTAATGACCGAAAATAGTGATAATGCTTTCATGCCGGCAACAATTAATCCATTTTATATGGTGTGCTATAGCTATAATGGAGGCGAAACTAAGATTTCAGCAGACTTATCTTCCTATATGAATGGCTATCAAGACCCTCGTCGCGAAATCTATGGCGTTACATCAACATTTGACGAATCTGAAAATATAACAAACGGATTCCACGGCTTACGCGTAGGTAATGAATACCCTATCAAAACAGGCCAATGTTACTCAAACGTAAAAGTAGAAGTAAGCAGTCCTATCATGTGGATGAATGCTGCAGAAGTCATGTTTTTGAGAGCAGAAGCCGCATTAAGAGGATGGGATACAGAAAAAACACCAAAAGCATATTATGAAGCAGGCATACGTCTGTCTTTCGAACAACTTGGAGCAAAGAATGTAGAAGATTACCTAGTAAGCACTAACACACCAGAATCATATAAAGACCCATTAGGAACATATTCTTTTAGTGGTACTCCAAGTACAATTAGTGTCCAATGGAAAGATGGCAACTTCGAAGAAAGTCTTGAACGCATCATCACTCAAAAATGGATTGCAAACTTCCCATTAGGGTTAGAAGCTTGGGCAGAGTTCCGTAGAACTGGTTATCCCAAATTAATGGGTACAGCATCAAATAAAAGTGGTGGAGACATAGAAGAAGGAAAATTTCCGCGCCGTCTGACTTATCCACAAGATGAATATAAGACTAATAGTGAGAATATTAGAAAAGCAGTAACAAGTCTAGGTGGGGATTATATGCATTCTCGTATTTGGTGGGATTGTAATCCAAGAATAGAACAATAAAAGCAGACTGAAATGATGAAAAACAATATAAAAAATATCGCAACTGTATGCATAGCAAGTATCACATTGACTGCTTGCAATGACTGGTCAGACGTTGAAAATATCAAGGTCAATCAACCTGACGTTAAAGAAATTAATTCTGAACTATATGCACAATATCTACAGAAATTACGTACATATAAAGATTCAGAACATAAATTCGTATATGCTTCTTTTGATAATAGTATAAAAACACCGTTTAGTCGTGGACACCATCTTAACGATATACCTGATAGTATTGATGTTGTCAGCCTGATATATCCCGATGGACTCGTAGAATTCGAACAAAAAGAAATAGAAAATATCCGTACGAATAAAGCTACCCAAATAGTATATACAATTAGTTATGATACTATTGAGGAAGAATACAATCAAATGGTTAAAACCAACCAAGAAGCAGACAAAGATTATGTAATTCCTGATTTTATCCCCTATTTGGAAAATGCAGTAAAAGAAGCCTTGAAACCGGCAAGCGTATATAATTATGACGGACTCATAATAGGATATGTTGGCAAAAGCCCTTCACATATGATGGAAGAAGAAAAAAACGAACTTCTTTCTATACAAAATACCTTCTTTAATCCTATCAAAACTTGGATGGAACAACATAAGGATAAAACATTTACATTGGAAGGAAAGCCACAAAATCTAGTAGATAAAACGATACTAGAGTCATTCAAACACATCATCCTGAACACATCAAATGTAACAACCGTAACCGAACTTTCCTATAATGCAGAAATGGCAATCATGGAAGAAGGAGTACCTGGAAGCTTCATTGTGTCTGTTAGCACAACTGACCCTAATAATAAAACTACTGGATTATATGACAATGGGGCAAAACGTGCACTCACAGAAGCAGCTTACTGGGTATCAGGTGATGCTATCAACTATGAGAAAGCAGGTTTGTCTATTTATAATATCGAACGAGACTATTATAACGTAAACAATGCTTATCAATATGTGAGAGAAGCTATACAAATTATTAACCCTGCAGCAAAAAAATAGAAAAAGATGAAACGAGTAAATTTATATCTGATTTCAGCGGCATTGCTCACAGGTTTTCTGACAAGCTGTAATGACATGGAAAACTTTGACAACAATGTATTTGTAGATAATACAATCAAAGTTAACAGCATATTCCTAAAAGGTTCTAATGACAGTGAACAGCGTAGTTTTAAGGTAGCAATTGCTAAACAAGAATCGGAAGATGTTACAATCCACATAGCAGCAGATCCGTCATTAGTAAGTACTTACAATGAAGGCTATTATGATCAGACAATTGCATTGCCAACAAACTGTTATAAAATACCGGAACCGGAGGTTGTCATTCCTGCAGGTTCTGTCCAATCCAGTGAAATTACAATTGTTTTTGAGAATTTACTATCGTTAGATCGTGACCAAAAATATGTATTACCTGTAACAGTGGATAATGCCAACATTGGAATTCTCCAAAGTGCACGAACAATATATTATGTATTCAAAGGTGCCGCACTAATCAATACGGTAGCTAATATGACTAAAAATTGTGTCTATTTTAAATGGAAAAATCCAGAGCCTCTCAACAATTTACGCAAAGTATCAATGGAAGCTCTTATACGACCGCATGAATTCCGTGCATTAAATACTGTAATGGGAATAGAAGGTTCTTTCTTACTAAGAATTGGTGATGTAGGTATTGAGCCAAACCGATTACAAGCACCAGGCATAGATGGTAAAAGCGTGAAAGGACCACTTATCGAAGCAGATGTATGGACACACCTTGCAGTGACCTACGACGCAGATGCTAAAACTTGCATCGTTTACGTCAATGGTGAAGAATTTGTAAGAAATGAAAATACACAAGCAGGAATAGAAGGAGATGGAGGAACCGTTCATATAGGTGCTCCATTTGCAGATACTCCAGAACAAAGTCCATATAGTTTCCGAATTGGTTACTCTTATAATGACGACCGATACTTATGTGGTGAAATTAGTGAATGCCGTATATGGAATAAAGTATTGACTCCTGAACAAATCAATGAGAAAGACCACTTCTATGCAGTTGACCCATCATCGGAAGGTTTAATAGCTTATTGGAAATTTGATGAAGGAGTAGGAGGTGCCATCAAGGATTATACCCAAAACGGAAATGATGGAACAGCTCTAACAGATCTGGAATGGGTAGAAGTAGAATTAGGCAAATAAAAGATGTCAAATCTAAAAAAAGAAAACAATGAATAATTTTAAATATATAAAATTAGGAGTATTAATCACAACATTATCATTGGCAGGAAGTCTTTTTAATGCCTGCAATGATGACATTGAATTACCTGTACCTAATACAGATAAATACGAAGATTATGGCGTTTATGGCTACGTTAAAAATGCAGGAGGAGCAAGGGAACTATCAACAATTGAAGTTTTCAGTGACAAAGCTGCTAAGACTCAAGTCTATTTTCAGTTGACAGAAGCTGCAACACAAAATACAGAAGTACAGTTTAAGATAGATTCCAAAATACTTGATACATATAATTCGGTAAATGGAACTTCCTACGAAATGTATCCACAGGAAAATGTAACTTTCACTAATAATGGAAAGACCACAATTGAAGCAGGCGAACGTACTTCTGAAAAAGTTGAAGTAGAATTAGTAGCAGGAAGTACCTCTAGTAAAATTACTTACGCTCTCCCTATTAGTGTAGAGCTAAAAAACGGAAATACAGTATTAGAACAGAAATATCAAAATTATATCTATTTGATTAGGCCCAAAGGACAAATACCTGATATAAGCAAAGGACTGGTTAAGAATTTCTGCTATATAGAAGTAAAAAGTGACAATATACTAAATGCAGGAGAGTATACAATGAAAGAAAGCGGAAAACCGTTCTTCGATGTGGTACATATATTTGCAGCAAAACTTAATTTTCAACCATCTGGTTCGGAAGCCGGGCGTGTATTTTTGGAATGTGGAGATGATATCAAATATATATTTCAAAACGCAGACAAATTAATCCGCCCATTACAAGAAAAAGGTATTAAAGTCTGCTTAAGTATGTTTGGAAGTAATGGAGTAGGTCTTGCAAACCTTTCCAAAGAAACAGCAATCAGTGTTGCTAAAGAAATCAAATATTATGTAGAGACTTATGGATTAGATGGTGTAGATTTTGATGACGAATGGGCAGATTATAAAAAACATAATCTACAAAACACCTATAAAGGATTTGACGCTCCATCTGGAGATAATTATGCAAGACTAATTTATGAATGTCGGCGACTAATGCCTGACAAACTCATTACAGTGTATGAATTTGGAACACCTCCTCTTAATGGCACAACAAGAGTTACGGGTGATATAGTAGTAGAAAACCAAAAGGTAGTAGATATGATAGATTATACGTATTATGGTTCATATGGAAGTTATGCTACCAATCGTGAGAATACTGTAAAAGTCCCAAGAGAGATGTATGGTCCTTGCCCTGTAAATCTAAATTTCATAGTGAACGATGGGGGACAAAAAAACGAAAATTATTTTACTTCAACTAGCTTCTTAGAAACAAATCTTGGTAAAGTTGTATCTAATGGATATGGGGCCATGGTATTTTATAATTTACTCCCTTCTATTGATTATAGTTTTGGCTTGAATGAAGTCGGTAAAAAACTATATGGAGAAGAAGTTGTATGGAGTGGAAAAACATATGATAAAACGTCTGCAGAACCTAAGGTAGTCGAACGAATAAATTATGACTCATATATTGGAACATGGAAAATAAAACCTCTCGAATCCCTTTATTGGTTTGCTGAAGGAGATTATTGGCAATTCGGTGGTGCTGAAGAATTTACTATAAGAATAGAACCCAAAGAAAAGGGACATACTTATAATGTTTATGGTTGGGGAGATGTTAAAGAGTTAATAGAAGACTATCCTTTCGAAATGCAATACAATAGCCAAACTGGTAGGTTAGAAGTAGCTGGAGGACAAGAACTTTATAATGAAAATGGTAAAACTTATACTCTTTATGGGCGTTATCAATCTTTTGGAAGCAACATTGCAACAATAAAGAAAACAGACACATTCTTAAAAAGTACATTACTAAGATCTAATACGAACTTCACCATATATGGACTAAATGGTACAAGTATAATAGCAGATAAGAAATTAATGATCGTACCTTTGTGTTCTGATTCAAATGAAGACAATAATAACCTAAAAAGTGGAGATAAGCATCCTGTTGGACCATTTTCTTTCACAAAAGTATCAGATTTATACTAAACTCCCTTTTATATTCCTCTCCCTTTTGGAAGGTTTTCTATGAGAAAACCTTCCATTTTTTTGTGATTCATGCTATGACATGATTATTCCACCTGCTCTTTCGGATAATTCACCAAATACAATGTCTTTGTCGCCCGAGTAAAGGCAGTATACAACCACCGGAAATAATCCGGAGTCAAATACTCATCTGTCATATACCCCTGATCTAAAAATACATTCTGCCACTGTCCGCCTTGTGCTTTATGACAGGTTATTGCATAGGCATATTTCACCTGCAAAGCATTGTAATGTGGATCGGCTTTCATCTTTTTCATCCGGTCTCTTTTGTTTGGAATATCTATATAATCTTCAAGTACTGTATAGAACAATCGGTCATTGTCTTCTTTCGGTAATGCAGGTGAGTCCGAATGCAAAGTATCCAATAATAGATTCGCATCCAATTCAAAATCATTCTGGTCAGGAAAGCGAAGAGTAACTTCGGCAAAACGAAAACCGTATATTTCACGAGTTCGACGAACACGTCGGACAACTGCAATTTCTCCATTAGCGATAAAATCCATCTCCTTATATTTCTCTGTCCAATAGTAATTATTTTTGGCTATCATCAACATATCTCCAGTGTTCAATTCATCTTCACGCCAAAGAATTTGTGCACGTATTCCATTATTATATAAGTTCGCACGTTTATTAGATCGACAGACAACAATCGTTTCATCCATACCATCATGATCGTAACAATTAGTCAGTTCTTCTATCAGTTCAGTTCCGGGTACCAGTTTAATATCAGGAAAACCTGTTATTTTTATTTTAGGTAAAGAATAACAATCATCCTCCGCTATCAGTTGCCTCAACTGCGTGGCTGTGCTGTATCTCCCATCAACAAGAGTCGGCAACCTTGTCCCGAATACACAAATTGCACCAAATCATCCAATAAACGTCCTGTTCCAAACATACTGCCCGACAGTCCTTCGTTTGAAATCATGGAAGCCTCGTCGACAATAAACAATGTATTGGTAGCTAAATTGTCATTGATCGAAAAGTTACTAAGCTCATTAGAAAAAGCTTGTTGTCTATATATTTTTTTATGAATAGTAAAAGCCGGATGTCCTGCATACACTGAAAATACTTTTGCCGCACGTCCTGTAGGAGCCAACAATACAGATTTCTGCTGCAGCTGATCCATCGTTTTCACCAATGCCCCTACCAACGATGTTTTACCAGTACCAGCATACCCTCTTAAGATAAAGACTTCATCTGCCAGTGTGGACAGCAGAAACTCTGAAAGAGATTTTACAGCAATTTCCTGCTCTAAAGTTGGCTGATAAGGAAAATTTTCCTTAATTTGCCTTTCTAAATAGTTATTTATCATTTTTGTACGAGAAAAAAGTTCGAGGAACTATCGTATTTAAATTTATTTATTCTATTTTTGCGATGCGAATATAACAACTAAAAACATAATTTATCATGAAAACAGTATTTAATATTGTATT
>PPYE01502270.1_pt1 | contig 13600 bp, 13 predicted proteins | sample 1559881 | NCBI WGS metagenome assembly PPYE01 (sample SAMN08240022, study PRJNA423297) | Human gut metagenome, whole genome shotgun sequencing project.
TCCGGATCCAGTATACGGTTCCAAGGTAGTAACACGTTTTATTAATAAGGTTATGCTGGATGGCAAGAAAGGTGTCGCTGAATCTATCGTATATGGCGCATTTGATATTGCTCACAGTAAGTTGAACAAAGAACCTCTCGAAATTTTCGAACAGGCTCTTAACAATGTAATGCCAGTATTGGAAGTTCGCGCTCGTCGTGTTGGTGGTGCAAATTACCAGGTTCCGATTGAAGTAAGACCTGAACGTCGTTTGACTTTGGGGATTCGTTGGATGGTAAATTATGCACGTTTGCGCAATGAACGTACTATGGAAGAACGTCTTGCAGGTGAATTAGTAGACGCTTTCAATAATACCGGTGCTGCAATTAAGAAAAAAGAAGATACTCATAAGATGGCAGAAGCTAATAAGGCGTTTGCTCATTATCGCTGGTAATTGAAAGAAGGAGAACTATCGTGGCTAGAGAATTTTCACTTGAAAAAACTAGAAATATCGGTATCATGGCACATATTGATGCTGGCAAGACTACTACCACGGAACGTATTCTTTTCTACACCGGTGTAAATCATAAGATTGGTGAAGTTCATGATGGCGGTGCTACCATGGACTGGATGGAACAGGAACAGGAACGTGGAATTACTATTACTTCTGCGGCTACCACCTGTCATTGGAAAGGATTCCGCGTAAATATTATTGATACACCAGGGCACGTAGATTTCACTGTAGAAGTGGAACGTTCCTTGCGCGTATTGGATGGTTCTGTAGCTGTATTCAGTGCTAAGGACGGAGTACAGACTCAGTCTGAAACTGTTTGGAGACAGGCTGATCATTACCGTGTACCACGTATTGCTTTTATTAATAAGATGGATACTGTTGGTGCAAATTTCTTGCGTGCAGTGCAGACTATCGAAGATAGACTTCATGCTAAAGCATTGCCGATGCAACTTCCAATTGGTGCAGAAGCTGAGCTCAAGGGAATTATTGATCTTCTTGAAATGAAGGCTGTTGTTTATATGGATGACCTCGGTAAGGATATTCGTATTGAGGAAATTCCGGAAGATATGAAAGACGATGTAGTTTTATATCATGATAAGATTTGCGAAGTGGCTGCTGAAGGCGATGACGAATTAATGATGAAGTATTTGGAAGGTGAAGAGCTTTCCGTAGAAGAAATTAAGGCATCCATTCGTAAGCAAGTTCTTGATTGTAAGTTGTTCCCTGTATTCTGTGGATCCGCATATAAGAATAAGGGAATTCAGATGTTGCTTGATGCAGTTCTTGATTATTTACCAAGTCCGTTAGATGTACCGGCAGTTAAAGGTACTTTGGATTCCGGTGAAGAAGATACTCGTAAAGCAAGTGATGAAGAACCGTTGGCGGCATTAGCATTTAAGATTATGGCTGATCCATTTGTTGGTAAGCTTGCATATTTCCGTGTTTATTCTGGTAAGATGGAACAAGGAACTTATGTACTTAACTCTACAAAGGGAAAGAAAGAACGTGTTGGTCGTTTACTCCAGATGCATGCAAACACCCGTAAAGAAATTGATATAGCTTATACTGGTGATATTGCAGCAGCTGTAGGGTTTAAAGATGTTACAACAGGGGATACTCTTTGTGATGTAGACCATCCGATTATTTTAGAAAAGATGGAATTCCCGGAACCGGTTATTTCTGTAGCAGTAGAACCAAAAACTAAGGCAGACCAGGAAAAGATGGGTGTTGCACTCCAGCGTCTTGCTGAAGAAGACCCCACTTTCCGTGTTCATACCGATCAGGAATCTAGCCAAACTATTATTTCCGGTATGGGCGAGCTTCACTTGGAAATTATCGTTGATCGTATGAAACGTGAATTCCGAGTAGATTGCAATGTAGGTAAACCGCAAGTTGCTTATCGCGAAACGATTCGTAGTACTGTGGAAGCGGAAGGTAAGTTTATTCGTCAGACCGGTGGACATGGTCAGTATGGTCATTGCTGGCTTCGTCTTGAACCGATGGAAGCGGGTAAAGGTTTTGAGTTTGCTAGTGAAGTTGTTGGTGGTGTAGTTCCTAAGGAATTTATTAAGCCAATTCAACAGGGTGTAGAATCAGCTATGGTTGACGGTGTAGTGGCAGGCTATCCAATGGTAGATATCAAGGTTGTTGTATATGATGGTTCTTACCATGATGTAGACTCCTCTGAAGCTGCCTTCAAGATTGCCGGCTCTATGGCGTTTAAAGCTGCTGCAAAGAAAGCAAAACCTGTACTTCTTGAACCATATATGAAAGTTGAAGTGGATGTTCCCGAACAGTACATGGGAGATGTTATCGGAAGCTTGAACTCTCGTCGTGGTCGCATTGAAGGTATGAATACCGAAAATAGCGAATCTAGAATTAGCGGATTTGTTCCGTTATCTGAAATGTTTGGTTATGCTACAACACTTCGTAGTTCTACACAGGGTCGTGGTACTTTTACAATGACATTTGATCATTATGAAGATGTACCGAAGGCGATTTCTGATAAGATTACAGAAGAACGTATTGGTAGTAAATAATTTAATTATCTCTATTTAGGAGGAAATAAAAATGGCAAAAGCACATTATGAAAGAACAAAGCCACATGTAAATATTGGTACTATCGGACACGTAGACGCACCGGAAGAAAGAGCACGTGGTATTACCATTAATACCTCTACCATTGAATATGAAACCGAAAAACGTCATTATGCACACGTAGACTGCCCAGGTCACGCTGATTATGTAAAGAACATGATTACCGGTGCAGCACAGATGGACGGAGCTATTTTGGTAGTATCTGCAGCAGACGGTCCAATGCCACAGACACGTGAACACATTTTGTTGGCTAAGCAGGTAGGCGTACCATCTATCGTAGTATTCTTGAACAAGGCAGATCAGGTAGATGATCCGGAATTGATTGACTTGGTAGAAATGGAAGTAAGAGATCTTCTTTCTGAATATGGCTACCCGGGCGATGACACTCCAATTACTGTAGGTTCTGCACTTGGTGCATTGAATGGAGATGCTAAGTATGAACAGGCAATCCGTGATTTGATGCAGAGTGTAGATGACTACTTCCCGACTCCGGAACGTGATACTGATAAGCCATACTTGATGCCGGTAGAAGACGTATTTACTATTACCGGACGTGGTACCGTAGCAACCGGTAGAGTAGAACGTGGTACCATGAAGGTAGGGGACGCAGCAGAAATCGTAGGACTTCAGGAAAAGCCAACCGAAACCGTTATTACCGGATTGGAAATGTTTAGAAAGACATTGGATCAGGCAATGGCAGGTGACAGTGTAGGTGCATTGCTTCGTGGTATTGACCGTGATGACATTGTACGTGGACAGGTAGTAACTAAGCCGGGAACCGTACAGCCACATACAGAATTTACCGCACAGGTATATGTATTGACTAAGGAAGAAGGCGGCCGTCATACACCGTTCTTCAATGGATATCGTCCACAGTTCTTCTTTAGAACGACAGACGTAACCGGAAACATCGGATTGCCGGAAGGAACCGAAATGTGCATGCCGGGAGATAACATTGAAATGAGCGTACAGCTTATTACCCCAATTGCAATGGAAGAAGGACAGAGATTTGCAATTCGTGAAGGTGGCCGTACAGTAGGTGCAGGCGTAGTAGCAAAGATTATTAAGTAATAAAACTTTATAAGAATTGTGAAAAGAGAAGAGAGGAGGGAAACCTTCTCTCTTTTTAAAGTGGGGGGGTATGAGAAGGAGAAGCCGATAGAGAAGAGTAGAATAGGTCAAAGTAAGGGATAGAATAATTAAGAGGCATAAGTAATTCTTGCAGTGAAAAGTAAAGAATGTTATAATCTTTCTGATATTGGTGTTTTTAGCATGCAATGTTGACTACAATAAGTGCTTGTGCTATACTGTACGAGTATTTTAGTTAATGGGCTAAATTCTAGAAAGATTGATGAGGTGGAAAGAATGCGTGGCGGAATTACTCTTGAATGCACAGAAAGCAAGCGTCGTAATTATAGAACAACAAAGAATAAGAAGAATACAACAGGACGTCTTGAATTGATGAAGTATTGTAAACATTTAAATAAGCACACCCTGCACAGGGAAACAAAGTAATTTTTCTGTTTAAGGAAATTGGGGTGTAAACATGGCGAAACGTCAAGTGTCGTCCATGGAAGAAAAGAGTAGCACATGGACTCGTTTTTTTCGTGAGACAAAAATGGAAATGAAGAAAGTGAATTGGCCGACAAAAACACAGTTGATTCAATATACTGCAACTGTAATTACATCGGTGGTTCTTGTTTCTTTCCTGATCGTTATCGTTGATTTCGCATTCATGCAGCTTTCTAAGCTGTTGGTGACTACCATAAGCTAAAAGAGGAGGAAGCATGTCGGAATTGAAAAAGGACGAAATAAACGGAGAACAGAATGTTGCTCCCGTGGCAGCAGAGACATCAAGTGAAGAAGTGAAAAAAGATATTCGTTGGTATGTTATCCATACGTATTCAGGGTATGAAAATAAGGTATTGGATACGCTGACACGTAAAGTTCATTCTATGGGAATGGAGGATACGATTAAACAGATTTTACTTCCGATGCATGATGAGGAAGAAGTAAAAGATGGTGAGAAGAAAGTAACTTCTCGCAAAATCTTCCCTGGATATTTACTCATCCAGATGGAAGTGAATGATCATAGTTGGTATGTAGTTAGAAATACTCCAGGGGTTACCGGCTTTGTGGGAACTACTACAAAACCGATTCCGCTTACCGATGAAGAAGCACAAAGAATTTTAAATGCTAATCAGAAAAAAATATCAGTACATACAGATGTCAAGGTTGGAGATAAAATTCGAATTACGCAAGGTGCTTTTTCTGATCATGTAGCGACTGTTATTGAAGTTGCGGCAGATAAGAAGAGTATTCGTGCAGATATCAGTGCTTTTGGTAATACCAGTAGGATTGAATTGGAAGCCGGTTTTTTTGAACGGTTATCCTAAATGATAAAGTAAAATAATAACGCGGACATATCTTGTACTTGGTATGTCCGCGAAGTGGGAGGACTTGTTACAGTCCGTAATTACCACATTCCCTATAAGGAGAAGGAGGTGTAACAATTATGGCAAAAAAAGTTTCTAAGGTAGTAAAATTGCAGGTAGCTGCAGGTAAAGCCACTCCTGCACCGCCAGTAGGTCCGGCTTTGGGGCAGGCAGGCGTTAATATTATGGCATTCGTTAAGGATTTCAATGATCGCACTGCTAAGCAGGCGGGGTTGATTATTCCTGTAGAAATTACCGTTTTTGAAGATAGAACTTTTACCTTTATCTGTAAAACTCCACCGGCAGCAGTGTTGTTGAAGAAAGCAGCAGGTATTGAAAAAGCTTCTGGTGAACCTAACAAGAACAAAGTGGGTAAGGTTACTAAGGCACAGGTTAAGGAAATCGCGGAAACAAAAATGCCTGATTTAAATGCAAATACCGTTGAAGCGGCAATGCGTTTAGTAGAAGGCACAGCCCGTAGTATGGGTATTGAAGTTGTAGACTAAGACTGGTTCATTCGTGGCAGGGGAAACCCGTTGACCACAAAGGAGGAAACAATGGCAAAACTGACAAAGAAACAAAAAGCAGCAGCAGCCATCGTTGACAGTCATAAGTTCTATGACATTGACGAAGCTGTGAGCTTGGTAAAGAAGGCGGCAACCGCCAAGTTCGATGAATCTATTGAACTTTCTTTCCATTTGAATATTAACCCGAAATTTGCTGAACAGCAGATTCGTGGTGCAACTGTACTTCCATTCGGTTCCGGTAAGAATAAGAAGGTTCTTGTTTTTGCTAAGGATCAGCAGGAAGAGGCAGCAAAGGCTGCAGGTGCCGATTATGTAGGCGGCAAAGAATATGCAGACAAAATTTTACAGGGATGGTGCGACTTTGATGTAGTCGTAGCTACTCCGGATATGATGGCTGTAGTAGGTCGTCTTGGTCGTGTACTTGGACCAAAGGGTTTGATGCCAAATCCTAAGGTTGGAACCGTTACCATGGATGTAACTAAGGCTATTAATGAAATTAAAGCAGGTAATGTACAGGTTCTTATTGGTAAAGCATCTTTTGATGATGAAAAATTAAAAGGAAACCTTCGTGCTATTTTCGATCAAATCATGAAAGCTCGTCCGGCAACAGTTAAGGGTATTTATATGAAGAGTGCTACTCTTTGTTCTACCATGGGACCGGGTGTTCATCTTGATTTGAATCAAATTGCAGCTCCAAAGGCTGAATAATTTGTTTATTTACGCTTAGCTTAAGACCGGCGGTATATATTATAATGGGCATTGGCCCGCCTCCCGAGGCTGAGTACTGTAACAGTACTACAACCTCGCAGTTTTGCGGGGTTGTTTTAGCTAACGTGATAAATATAAAACTTTTTAAGCAGAGGAGGTGTACTATGAGTGATTATAAGTTGAAAATTCGTCCTGAAAAAGTGGCAATAGTTGAAGAAATGAAAGAAAGACTTTCCTCTAAAGGGGTAGCTCTTCTTAGCTTCAATAAGCTCACTGTTAAGGATGCTACTCAGCTTCGTCGTGTATTTAGGGAACATGGTGTTGAATATAAAGTTATTAAGAACACTTTAACTCGTATTGCCGCGAATGAACTTGGGTATGAAGGTCTTGATGAACTGTTGACCGGTGCAAATGGTCTTGCTATCAGCAAGGACGATCCGGTTGCTCCTGCAGCAGCATTAAAGGCATTCTTAAAGGATAAGAAGACGCAGTCTCTTCAGGTTAAAGCAGGTGTACTTGACGGAAAAGTCATTGGACCGGCTGAAATGCAGGCTTTAGCGGATCTTCCATCCAGAGAACAACTCTTGGCTATGGTTGTTTCTGCAATGCAGGCTCCTATTACCAGCCTGGCTCGTGCCCTTAACGGCAATATTCAAAATCTTGCATATGCTCTTGAAGCAGTGCGTAAACAAAAAGAATCTGCGTAATGTAAACGCAACTTATTTATTTGGAGGAATATAAAAATGACACATCAGGAAATTCTTGAAGCCATTAGCAGCATGTCCGTGCTCGAATTGAGCGAACTCGTAAAAGCAATTGAAGAAAAATTTGGAGTATCCGCAGCAGCTCCTGTAGCAGTAGCAGCTGCAGGTGCACCGGCAGCAGCTGCTGGCGCTGAAGAAAAGTCTGAATTTGACGTAATTCTTAAGGATGCAGGTGCATCTAAGATTAAGGTTATTAAGGTAGTTCGTGAAGCTACAGGACTTGGATTGAAAGAAGCTAAGGCTCTCGTTGATGGTGCGCCAAAAGAAGTTAAGACTGGCGTAGCTAAGGCTGAAGCTGAAGAAATGAAGAAGAAGTTTGAAGAAGTTGGAGCTACTGTTGAATTGAAGTAAGTTCAATAGCTTTGCAAAAAAGACAGGATTTTATCCTGTCTTTTTTTATATAAAAAAAGAAACTTATTAAAATAATCATCTTTTGTGTAAAGAAATACAAGAAATAATCCGTAAAATTTCTTGCTAATCCTTACAAAACGTGATAAACTTACATAGTATGAATTAAATCGACGGGAGGTGAAAACATTGCCACAGATTAAAGCAAATATTAAGACTGTTAAGACTGATGCAGTAAAGAGAGCGGCTAATGCTGCTGTTAAATCTAAGATTCACACTGCTATTAAAAAGGCCGTTGCAGCTGCTGCTACTGAAAATCAAGAAGCTGCATTCCGCAATGCTGTCAGCGCTATTGATTCCGCTGCTGCAAAGGGTGTTCTTCATAAGAATACTGCAGCTCGTAAGAAATCCCGTTTGAGTGCACGTGTACAGGCTGCTGCTAAAGTAAGTGAATAAAGTGTAAAAAATAAAAGCAAAGATCAAAAGATCTTTGCTTTTTTAGTTATTAAATTTTAACTTTTACAAGAGAAAGGATATTTTGTAAAATGGAGAATATAGATATAGAAGAAAGGAGCATTACATGCTGATTGGGATTGATTTGGCGAAAGCAGAGAGATGGAAATCTCTTATGAAAAAGTATCCGAAGCGCATTGAAAAAATATTTACAAAAGAAGAGTTAAAACATTGTCGAAATAAAGGATCTAAAATGGCAGAGTCTTTAGCTGCACTTTGGGCAGTAAGAGAGGCGGCAGGAAAAGCATTGGGGATTGGCTTTATAAGTTCCGGATGGCGAGATGCTTATGTAAGTTGGACAGATTTCGGTGCACCGTTACTTCATCTACAGGGAAATTTTAAAAATAGAGCAATTGCATTGGGGGTACAAGATATGGCAGTTTCTATTACACATGAAGATAGTATGGCTGCAGCTGTAGTGATTATGACAGGAGCTACACATGAAATTGCTTAACAAAATAGAATCACAGAAACTGGATTCTTTAGCAATAAATGAATATGGATTATCGGAATCTACACTTATGGAGAGTGCAGGCGCGTCTGTGATTTCTCTAACGTCTAATTATATACAATGGGATGCTGCTAAAGTTGTTGTTTTATGCGGGACAGGTAATAATGGTGGTGATGGCTTTGTGGCTGCCAGATATGCAACTTTAATGGGGGCGGATGTAGTTATATTTATTGTGGGAAATATTTCGCATTTAACTAAGATTTCGCAAGCTTATAAAGCGATTGTAGAAAAAATGAAAATTCCTATTAAAGCAATTCAAAAAGCCGAAGAAACATATCGCTTTTTAGAGGATGCCGACATTATAGTAGATGCTCTTATTGGGACGGGGTTAACTTCCGCAATAAAAGGGGAAAAAGCAAAACTTATAAATAGAGTTAATGTCAGTAGTGCAATTAGAGTTTCTATTGATATACCCAGTGGGCTTGTTTGTGATAGTGGAGAGTGTAATGGGCTTGCGATAAAAGCGGACTATACGATTGCTATGGGAAGTATAAAAAGGGCACATGTGTTATATCCGGGGTGTGAATATTGTGGAACTATTTTAGTTAGTAGAATTGGTATTCCTAGCAAGGCAGATGAATTTTGTAAAACTGAATGGGTAGAAAAAAAGGACATAGAAGAAATGCTTCCCCATCGAATGAAAATAGGGCATAAAGGAAATTATGGTACTATTGGGATTATTGCAGGTTCTGAAGGTTTGGAGGGGGCAGGTCTTTTAACGGCTTGTGGAGCTTTATATGCAGGGAGTGGTAAAGTACATTTGTTAGTGCCCGGAGAAATTGCATTGTCAATAACTGGAAAAGTTCCTGAAATAATGGTTTCCTCGATAGGAGAAAAAAATTGTTTTTTTGTTTCAGATGTGGAACCGGTTCTACAGAAGCTTAAAAGTTATAATGTAGTGGCATTAGGAACAGGAATCGGAAGACATTTACAAACCCAATTGTTTGTAAAAGAGTTATTATTAAAAATAAATGGAACTGTTATTTTAGATGCAGATGCATTATATGCGATTGCATCTCTTCATATATCTTTAAAAGAGTTACCGGGACAATTTATTTTGACTCCGCATGTAGGAGAATTTGCCCGTTTAATAAATAAAGAGGTGGTAGAAGTAGAACAAAATCGTATAGAATGGGCAAGACTTTATGCACAAGAAAATCAAGTCGTATTAGTGTTAAAAGGTTATCCTACGGTTACAGCAACACCTTTAGGGGAAGTTTTTGTTAATAGTACCGGAAATCCCGGTATGGCAACTGGTGGAATGGGAGACGTACTTACCGGAGTTATTAGTTCTTTATATGGACAAGAAATGGAACTTGATAAAGCGGCTGTTGCCGGTGTGTATATGCATAGTTTAGCAGCTGATTTATTAGCAGAAGAAAAAGGGGTTGGATTTACTGCATCAGAAGTAGCAGAAAAAATACCTCAATCACGTATGCTTATTTCGGAAAAATAAGTAATGGATGTATTCATTACAACAAACCTATAACAAAAGAACCATAAATGTTTATGGTTCTTTTGTATTGAGTATTATATTTTGGTTCCTAAAGTAGTATCAATCTTGTTAGCAGGTTTTTTGGAGGTAGCAATAATTTCATTGCGGATTTGTTCCATTTCTGTCAAATCTGCATCTGTTAATTTTTTCAATGTTACGATTGAATTGTCTGCATTTGTAAGAGAAGTTTCAATTGTATGATTGATTCTATTAAAGGAAAATATTATAGGATTTCCACCCGTAGAAGGTGTAATTAACAATCTTCCCCCATCACGTGTTGCAGTACCGCTTAATTCTCCTCGTACCTCTTGCATTCCCCTTTGTACCTTTTGTTCAACAATAATGATATCATCTTCAGCGGTAAAGGTGAATGTTTCAAGAATCTTTATATTATCTCCTGACCAATTGAGTCCGGCATCTTGGACACCCCACCAAGTACCTTCCCATGAACTGGTAAAAAATGTAGTAGCAGCAAAATAACCGCATCCGATAGCGACAGCAAGAGTCGTAATTAATAACACAATCTTTTTCATAGAAAATCCTTATATAATGTACAGTTAACAATATATTTTATTTAGAATACATTATATTATAACCCACTTTATTAAGTATCGCAAAAGAACTTTTTATGGCATAAGATTTTAAACAATACATAGACATTTGTTTAAAAAATAATTAAAACTCTTAAAAACATATCTAAAAGGCTTTTAAACGCATTTTATGATATAATATAAATAATTTGTTTTTTAAAAGTAGGGATGAAAACATAAATAAATTTTAAATATTTTTATATAAAGGAGAAGTTATGGATTGGCAAGAAGGTAAAATTATTTCTGCACCGTTAGAAGAGCAAATGAAGACATCGTATATTGATTATGCAATGTCTGTCATTGTAACACGTGCACTTCCCGATGTACGTGATGGACTTAAACCGGTTCATCGTCGTATTTTATATGCTATGCAAGAAGCGGGGATGTTACCTGGAAAACCGTATAAAAAGTCTGCACGTATAGTTGGGGACGTATTGGGGAAGTATCATCCACATGGGGATACGGCTGTTTATGAGTCTGCTGTACGAATGGCACAAGATTTTTCTACACGTTATGAACTGGTAGATGGACATGGTAATTTTGGTTCTATAGATGGAGACTCACCTGCTGCTATGCGTTATACAGAAATGCGTATGACTAAAATTGCAGTAGAAATGCTTCGTGATTTAGATAAAGATACAGTTAACTTTATGCCAAATTATGATGGATCACTACAAGAACCACTTGTGCTTCCTTCCAGAATACCAAATTTGTTAGTTAATGGATCATATGGCATTGCAGTAGGTATGGCGACTAATATTCCTCCTCATAATTTAGGAGAAGTTATAGATGGATTATGTATGATGATTGATGATCCGAATATCACCATTGATCAATTAATGACTACGATTAAAGGGCCGGATTTTCCAACAGGAGGATTGATTCAAGGTCGTAAAGGTATTGAAAAAGCTTATCATACCGGTAGAGGTGGGATTACTCTTAGAGCGAAGACATTTATTGAAGAAATGTCACATGGAAAAAATCGTATTGTTGTTACGGAAATTCCTTATCAAGTTAATAAAGCTCGAGTTATTGAAAACATTGCAGATTTATCCAGACAAAAAGTTTTGGATGGAATTACGGCTTTACGTGATGAATCTGATAGAAAAGGGATGCGTATTGTTATTGAACTTCGTTCAGATGTCAATCCTCAAATTATGCTTAATAACCTTTTTAAGCATACCCAACTGCAAACAACTTTTGGTACCATTATGTTGGCATTAGTTGATGGACACCCTCGTGTACTGAATTTAAAACAAATGTTGTACTACTACTTAAAGCATCAAGAAGAAGTAGTAACTCGTAGAAGTCGATTTGAACTTGATAAAGCACAAGCTAAAGCACATATTTTAGAGGGACTTCTCATTGCCTTAGATCATATTGATGCAGTAATTAAGACTATTAGAGAGTCTAGAACCGATGATATTGCAAAAGAAGCTTTAATTAAGAGCTTTGGACTTACAGAAAAACAATCTATTGCAATTTTGGATATGCGCTTACGTCGCTTAACCGGATTGGAGCGAGAAAAAATTGAAGCGGATTATAAAGAATTGCAAGACAGAATTAACTATTTAATCGATTTATTATCTAGTCACGAAAAAATTATGGGAGTAATAAAGGCAGAGTTGTTAGCTGAAAAAGAACGCTTTAATGATGCACGTCGTAGTGAAATCGTAAGGGCAGTTGAAGATTTTGATGTAACAGATCTTATTCCAGATGAACCTATGGTTATTATTATGACTAAACAAAACTACATTAAGCGTATGTCTGTGGATACTTGGCGTGCACAAGCACGTGGAGGTAAAGGGGTTATCGGCATTAGAACTAAAGAAGGAGATTATGTTTGGAAAGTATTAAATGATATTCCGGAGTCAAATAATAGAAACTCTAAAGGTAGTGCATTAATTAACTTTATTCCTTCACTTACACCGGGAGAAAAAGTCACAGAACTCTTTGATGTAGACAATGCAGATCTTGATACTGCTAAATATCTTTTCATGGTAACGAAGAAGGGGTTTGTTAAGAAAACAGAAACTGTCGAATATAAAAATATTAGACAGAATGGATTGATAGCAGTTAAATTACGTGAAGGGGACTCTTTGGTAACCGTACATCATGTAGCTGGTGGGGAAAAAGTGTTCTTAGCAACTAAAGATGGAATGGGAATTTGCTTCCCTGAATCTGATGTAAGAGCTATGGGACGTGCAACCGGTGGTGTACGTGGTATTGATTTAAAGATAAATGACGAGGTTATTGGAGCGGTTATTGCAGAAGAAGGTAAAGATATTATTACTATCTCCTCGGATGGGCAAGCAAAACGTAATCCAATTTCTTCTTATAGAGCGCAGAGCCGTAATGGTAAAGGTACTCGTAACTTTAAACGTGGATATGAAGTGGTTGCTGTAGTTACCGCTGCAGATGATGATGAATTAGTTGGAGTATCAGAAAAAGGCGTTACTATTAAAGTACGTGTAGCAGATATTACAGCGAAAAAATCAAGAGGTTCACAAGGGGTAAGTATTCAGAATTTAGAAGAAGGGGATCGTGTAGCTTCGATTGATAATATTCCTAAAGATGAAGAGGAAGAATAATAAAAAGAGCACTCTTATAAGAGTGCTCTTTTTGCATGTAGTAAATTAATTATTTACTATTCCCAATCAAACCAGGTTAATGCTTTTTCTAATTCATAAAAGGATTTTCCATCCCAAAGAATATCCTCAGTTAAATGATTTATACAATCTTCTTTATCATTAGACTCATAACTATAGACCAACTCCATAAAGGCTGAAAAAGGTTCTTCTGTGTAATGGTATTTTTCGATTCCGATACTATATATCTCTCTTGCTTGATTATAGCGGAGTTTAGAAAATCGATAAACATAACTTTTATACCTAACACAAGCATCTGCATCATACAAATAATAAATAAAATCATCTGCATTTCCATTTTTCATAAATAAAAATCCTCCTCGTATAGTTTGATTATATAAAGTAAGGAAATAAGAGTCAAAAGACAAAAATAAGTGATATAATTAGCATGTGTAAAACGAAATCAACTCTTCTAATGAAACTTTTAGAGGCTAAAATTTATTCAAGGTGATAATTGTGTCTACTTTTAGT
>PPYE01275851.1_pt1 | contig 13597 bp, 18 predicted proteins | sample 1559881 | NCBI WGS metagenome assembly PPYE01 (sample SAMN08240022, study PRJNA423297) | Human gut metagenome, whole genome shotgun sequencing project.
AAGAAGAGCCGAAAGACCGTGATCGACAAGGTAAGGGGCAGCAATCCGGACTTCCCGTATCAGCCGCAGAGTTTCGGGATTGCCGGGACAACCGAGACTTACGCTAACGCCGATCTGATCAGGAGCGAGGAGCACATTCTCGAGACGCAGAAGCGGCAGGCTGAGGAACTGAAACTGCAGGTGGAAGAATGGATGGAAGAGATTCCTTTCCGGATGCAGAGGATTATTAAGTATAAGGTCTTTAAGGATCTGACGTGGGAGGAAGTGGCGAAACTTATGGGAAGGAGGGCCACAGGAGACAGCGTGAGAATGGAGTTTAACAACTTTATGAAAAAGTAATTTCGTTTTTTTCGCACTTTTCGTTTTCAAAATGCTATAGTGTAAACTGAAAGAAGAAGATATGATTGACGTGTCACTTGTTTCCTCCAAGTTTATGATAACAGAGAAAGGGCGCCCCGCAGGAATGCGGGGCGTCTTTTCGTTTTAGAAAGAATTGAGGGAAGATGAAGATGAAGAGAAATAGACCAGACAAAGATGGTACTCACCGTGGAGCGTTTGAGAAGAATAAAAAGAAAATATATGCGACTCAGACTGTATGTGGCATATGTGGGAAGCCTGTAGACTTCTCGCTTAAGTATCCGCATCCATTGTCACCATGCATTGACCATATCATTCCAATTGCGAAAGGCGGTCATCCGTCTGATCTGGAAAATATGCAGCTGGCACATTGGACGTGCAACAGGCAGAAGAGCGACAAGTTGATAGACAGAAGAGGCGAAAAGCAAGCGGAATTGATAGGAAACAGGGTGCTTCCTCATACATTTGACTGGAGTAAATACAGACCGAAATAATTTTGAAGGATAGGGGCGTACCTCCCCTTCCATGGGCGCGCTCGATCTTCACGCCGTCCCTGTGAAAAAAAACACACGCCAAGAAAAGGAGTATGAAAAATGGCAGATTATAAAGGGGTTGAATATCTGAAATCGAAGCTTGCGACGAAACGAAGCAGGGTAAATCTAAGATATAAATTCTATGAGATGAAAAACTACGTAAAAGATTTGGGAATTTCTACTCCGCCGAATTTGCGGGGATGGAAGTCGTCGATTGGATGGTGCGGGAAAGCAGTAGATTCATTATCCGATCGCCTAGTGTTTCGAAAATTTGAAAATGATAATTTTGACATCAACACCATATTCGCAATGAATAATCCGGACACATTTTTTGACAGTGCGATCTTGTCTGCGCTGATTGCATCGTGCTGTTTTGTGTATATATCTGAGGATAATGTGGGAAATCCACAACTACAGGTGATTGATGGGGCAAATGCAACAGGAATCATAGATCCGATTACTGGGATGCTGACGGAAGGATATGCGGTGCTAAAAAGAGACCAGTATGGAAATGTAATCACGGATGCATATATGATAGCAGGAGCCACAGTTGTTTATGATAACGGAGAAACAGATGTCTATTATAATAGCGCACCATATCCTCTGCTTGTGCCGATTATCAATCGTCCGGACGCGGTAAGACCGTTTGGTCATAGTCGGATCAGTCGGGCATGTATGGATCTGGTTGGAGGGGCGATACGAACTGTAAAACGTTCAGAAATATCCGCAGAGTTCTTTTCGTTTCCACAGAAGTGGGTAGTCGGTACCTCACCTGATCGAGAACCGATGGAGAAATGGAAAGCTGCCATGTCAGCCATGATTGAATTCACGAAGGATGAAGATGGTGACAAACCACAACTCGGACAGTTTTCGCAACAGAGCATGGATCCACACACGGAGCAGTTAAAAATGTTTGCGGCTTTGTTTGCAGCAGAAACCGGATTGACGATGGATGATCTCGGATTTGTAACAGACAATCCGTCCAGCGCAGAAGCCATTAAAGCAAGCCATGAAAACTTGAGATTGATCGCCAGAAAAGCACAGCGAACATTCGGAAGTGGGTTCCTGAATGTCGGATATCTGGCTGCGTGCCTGAGAGATGAGTTTCCTTATGAGCGGAAACAATTCTATCTGACGAAGCCGAAGTGGGAGCCGGTATTTGAGCCGGATTCAGCAATGCTAAGTTCGATCGGAGACGGTGCTGCCAAGATTAATCAGGCGGTGCCTGGATATTTCAATAAAGATAACCTGAGAGATCTGACAGGCATTGAAGCGAGTGGAATCGAAATTAAGGCAGAAAGTAAAAAAAGTTCGACATATGAGATTACATCTGTTTTAGAGAAAAGGAGCAAGGGGCTGTTAACGTACAATACAACAATCAAGATGCTCACAAGGCTGGGAATGACAGAAGAAGAGGCGCGGCAGATTTTAGACGATCGAGATGCGCAGTGAAGGAGTGTAGCAAATGGAAGATATTGCGCCGAAGATGCTAGAAGATATTCAAGCGGATTTTGACAGTATATTCGAGAAAAGCGAAAAAATAAAAAAGATTTATGAGAAAATGAGAGCCGGGACAGCGACTTACATAGATGCGAATGAATTCGCAATCGAAACTGGTGAGATACTATCCAGAGTGTTTCAGGCTCATTTGTCCTCGGACGTGTTGCCGGACGGTCGTATGTATTATAACATTGCGCAGAGGATTTTACAACCGACGCTGGAAAATAACTATAATCTTGTATCGGAAGTATCGATGGAAGTACAGGAACAAATTAATAAAGCAAATGGCATCGGTATCAAAGCGGTGAAACCAGAACTTAACCAAGACCGGATTGATGGAATTGTAGACGTTGTATCCGGCAAGGGGAAGTATGATGACATTGCTTATATGCTTGGTGAGCCAATTGTGAATTTTGCGCAGTCGGTTGTAGACGCAACAGTGAAGGCAAATGCAGATTTCCAGTACAATGCAGGGATGAGTCCCAAAATACGTCGGACAGTAGCCGGAGGGTGTTGTGACTGGTGTGCCAAACTTGCTGGAACATACAATTACGAAGACGTGAGCGATACGGGCAACCCAGTATTCCGAAGACATAAATATTGCAGATGCCTTGTAGAGTATGAGGAAGGCGGAGGAAAAGTACAGAACGTACATACTAAAAAATGGAGCGATAGCAAAGATATAGAGCAACGGATTGAGAATTCGCAGCGATATGTAGATGATGCGAGGAAAGTAGAAAAGAGAAAGAGAAATGCAAGAAGAAGAGTGGCTCCTGAGAACAAGAAGAAAGCGGAGGATTATATCGAAAAAGCCAGAAGCATATCAAGTAAAGATTTGGATGGAATGAGACTTTCGGAACTCAAATCTCTTGCTGAAAGGACAGCAAAGGAATATTACAGTAGCGGACTATCCGGTATCAGTTTCGGAAAAGCCAATCTGGAAGAAGCAGCAGAAAAATTAGCCGCTGCCGGAAGCCGCACATCTCTGAAAAAAGATATCTTGTCCATGCAAAAGAAATTGAAAGGATGGTGATCCAAATATCTCCCTTCGGGCAGTGGGGTGATATTGCCTATTGAAAGACATAGTTAAAAACGTAGGAGTGATGTCATGTCAGAAATAAGGCTAGGAAGCCAGACACCCACTCAATCCGTTACTATCCCTTACAAGAAGACGCTTGGACAGGAAGCGGCTGAGCTGTATGCGAAGACTGGAAATGATCTCCTGGAATGGCAACAGTTATTACAGTGCGATATCATGGCCATAAATGAAGAGGGGCTATGGGTACATCAAAAGTACGGATATTCCGTTCCGCGAAGAAATGGAAAGTCGGAGAATGTACTTGCAAGATGCCTGTGGGGGTTGAAGAATGGTGAACGAATTCTATACACCGCTCACAGAGCAACGACATCCCATGCAGTGTGGGAGCGGTTAGACCGGATGTGCGAAAAGTCGAACGTTGCGATCGGGTCATCTTTTAAAGCGTTCGGAAAAGAGCATCTATATGCGCAAGGTGGTGGGGTTATTGAATTCCGTACAAGGACATCGTCCGGAGGGCTTGGAGAAGGGTACGATCTTCTGATTATTGACGAAGCACAGGAATATACAGAAGCACAGGAAACAACACTGAAATATATTGTATCCGATAGTCAAAACCCACAGACGATCATGCTAGGAACACCGCCGACGGTTGTATCTGCCGGAACTGTATTCGTAAAATTTAGAGAAACAGTATTATCCGGTCGGGGATTTGACTCTGGCTGGGCAGAGTGGTCCGTACAACATCAGATGCCGGCGGATGATGTGGAGTCTTGGTATGAAACAAATCCATCTCTCGGAACTATCCTAACGGAAAGAAAGATCCGGGCAGAGATTACCACGGATGATATTGACTTCAATATTCAGCGTCTGGGACTCTGGCTACAATACAATCAGAAATCCGCGATCAGTCGGACAGAGTGGGAGGCGCTGAAGGCAAGTGGCAAGCCGAAACTTGAAGGTAAAATTTTCGCGGGTATCAAGTATGGACATGATGGACAGAATGTTGCGATGGCGGTCGCGGTCAAAACGAAAGACAAAAAAATATTCGTTGAAGCAATTGACTGCCGTCCGATTAGGGCAGGAAATACTTGGATCCTTGAATATCTATCCGCAATGAAGCCAGAGACAGTTGTTGTTGATGGGGCAAACGGGCAGCAGGTTCTTGCAGATGAAATGAAAGACGCTGGACTGAAAAAGCCGGAACTTCCAACAGTAAAGCAAATCATCACCGCGAATACGCTGTTTGAGCAGGAATTATCCGGAGGTGATATTACGCATATGAATCAGCCATCACTAACACAGGCGGTCAGTAACAGTAAAAAAAGGGCGATAGGATCCAATGGTGGATTCGGCTACCAGTCCATTAAGGAAGGCGTGGAGATTGCACTCTTGGATAGTGTTATTCTCGCTTGTTGGAAATGCGCTACGAGTAAGGAAAAGAAGAAACAAAAAGTAAGTTACTAAGAACACCTGGAAGGGTGTTTTTTAGTATACAAATTTACCGATACCACCGGGTTAAGTGGGGAAAGGAGCAACAAAATGGCATTTGAAGCAATTACAACACAGGAGCAGTTTGATGAAGCAATCAGGGAGAGACTGAATCGCGAAAAAGAAAAGTATTCCGGTTTTGAGGAATACAAGGAAAAAGCAGAGGCTTATGATGGGTTAAAGGAAAGGATCGGCGGGTTTGAAGATACGATCGCGGAACTCAATAAAGCAATCGATGGAGATGAAGAGACTCCGGGCTACAAAAAGCAGATTGAAGAGCTAAACGGAAAAGTGAAGAAATATGAAATCCATGAGCTTAAGACTAAGATTGCAAGAGAGAGTGGAATCCCATCTGAGTTGGCAGACCGTCTGACAGGGAAAGACGAAAAAGAATTAAAAGAAGATGCAGAATCTATGTCAAAGATTTTAAAAGCCGGAAGGAAACCACAGCCGCTTGCATCAGATGATCCTGACAAAATTGACAAGAAAAGAGCGGCCATGAAGAGTATGCTGGCCGGATTGAAAGGAGAATAATTATGCCTACATCAAAAGGAGCAATGTTTGACCCGACGCTGGTCACAGATCTTATTACAAAAGTGAAAGGAAAATCAGCACTGGCAGCATTATGCAGTCAGACGCCAATCCCATTCAATGGATTAAAAGAAATGATTTTCTCTATGGACAATGAAATTGACATTGTTGCTGAGAATGGAAAGAAAACGGAAGGTGGTATCTCTGTTGCACCAGTAAAAATTGTACCGATTAAATTCGAGTATGGCGCAAGAGTATCCGATGAATTTATGACAGCCACAGAAGAAGAGCAGCTGGATATTTTAACAGCATTTAACGACGGCTTTGCTAAAAAATTGGCAAAAGGATTTGATCTCGCTGGTATGCACGGAGTTAATCCGAGAACCGGAGAATCATCTTCGGTGATTGGAGATAATCATTTTGATGCAAAGGCGACACAGTCCGTGGATTATACTTCAGCAACACCAGATACTAATTTGGAAGATGCCATCAAGATGTTAGATGGATCAGACGGAGACGTGACAGGTCTTGCGCTCTCTAAGACATTCGGTTCGGATATGGCAAAAATCAAGGCAAATGGAATTAAACAGTATCCAGAATTTGCCTTTGGAGCATCGCCGGCATCATTTAACGGAATTCCAACCAGTGTTAATAGAACCGTATCTGGTGGGGACACAAAAGTTCACGGTATTGTTGGAGACTTCCAGAACGCGTTCAAATGGGGATACTCGAAAGAAATTCCTATGGAGATTATTGAGTACGGAGATCCGGACAACTCAGGGAAAGACCTGAAGGGATATGGTCAGATCTATATTCGCGCAGAAGCATACCTCGGCTGGGGAATCCTAGTGCCAGAATGGTTTGCAAGAATCAAGGAGGCGTAGGATATGAAATATAAAAATGTAAAAACTGGAGCGATCATTGATGTTGAATCCAAGGTTTCCGGTGAAAACTGGGAACCTGTAGTCGAAGAGGAACCTGAAAAGAAGAAAACATCATCTAAGAAAGATACATCTGATGATTCAAAAGAGGGTACGAAATAATGGATCCGTTTGCAACATTAGAGGACATATGTAGTCTGTGGCGGGAACTTAAGGAATTTGAGTACGGCAAGGCTGAGAAACTTCTGGTAGTCGTGTCCGATTCTTTGAGGTATGAAGCCAATAAGGTCGGAAAAGACTTGGACAAGATGATTGAACAGAATGGTGCGCTGCGGAATGTTGCGAAATCCGTTACTGTCGATGTTGTGGCACGTACGCTTATGACATCGACGGACACAGAACCAATGACGCAGGTGTCACAGTCGGCTCTTGGCTATTCTGTGACAGGAACGTATCTGGTGCCCGGTGGAGGTCTGTTCATCAAGAAGTCTGAGTTATCCAGATTAGGACTCAGACGACAGAGAGCAGGGGTGATGGATATCTATGGCATCGATGATCAAGGGGATTCCAGTAACACTGTATGAGAAAACGGTGATTGGAAAAGATGAATTTGACCACCCGATATACCAAGAGACTCCGGTAACAGTCGAGAACGTGCTTGTTGCTCCGGTGTCGACGACAGAGATTCTTGATACGTTGAACTTGACTGGAAAGAAAGCGGTATACAATATTGCAATCCCGAAGGGGGATAATCACACCTGGCAGGATTGCCGGGTGGATTTCTTCGGGATGTCATGGCAGGTAATCGGGTTCCCGCAACAGGGCATTGAAGAAAATATTCCGTTAGACTGGAATCAGAAATGGCAGGTGGCGCTATATGGGTAAGACAAAGATTGTTCTGAACCGTGCGGGAGTCCGGGAGTTGATGAGATCTCCGGAGATGCAGGCAATCCTTATGGAGCGTGCAACAAAAATAGCTAGAGTTAATGAAACTAAGGCGTATGTCGCACAGACCCGTGCAGTTGTAAAGGTCTGCGGTGATGACGGAAACAACGGATTACTGAAGGCGGTTGGAAAACATGGTGGAAAAAATCGTTAAGTACTATCTGCAGTCCAGACTAGAGATACCGGTCAGACTGGAAGAAGATGATAGTCTGGGAAAAGAATATGTATTGATTGAAAAGACTGGATCCAGTTCAGAGAACCATATTGCATCAGCAACTCTGGCTATCCAGTCTTATTCTATGTCCCTGTTTGGGGCAGCATCGCTCAATGAGCGGGTGAAAAAAGTAATGGAAAACATAATTGAGTTGGACGATATCTGCAGCTGCAATCTGAATAGTGATTATAACTATACAGATACAGGCAGAAAAAAATACCGCTACCAGGCGGTGTTTGACATCACCCATTATTGAAAGGAGTAAAAAATGTCAGATGCAATGAAGGTAAGCACAGGGAAACCCAAGACCGGAGGAGCGGTCTACAGGGCACCAATTGGGAGTACGCTTCCGATGGATGCCATTACGAAGTTGGACGAGGCATTCAAGCCTCTTGGATATTGCAGCGAAGACGGGATAGTAAATTCAAACAGCCCGGAGAGCGACAATAAGAAAGCGTGGGGAGGGGATACCGTACTGACGCTACAGACAAGCAAGGAGGACACGTTTCAGTACACTCTGATAGAAGCGCTTAACGTAGAGGTGCTGAAAGCCGTATATGGGGAAAAAAATGTATCAGGAACGCTGGAAACGGGAATCAAGGTAAAAGCGAATAACAAGGAGATGGAGGAAAGCGCATGGGTATTCGACATGATCCTAAAAGGAGGAGTGCTGAAACGGATCGTAGTCCCATCAGCCAAGGTAACAGAGGTAGGAGATATCACGTATACGGATGAGGATGCGATTGGATACGAGACAACGATTACGGCCATGCCGGATTCAGAAGGAAACACGCATTATGAATATTTGCAGAAGAAGGAGGCAGTGTAATGATAACAGGAAAGACGAGATCAGGGTTCGAGTTTGAGATTGAGGACGAGGCGCTTGACGACTACGAGATGCTGGAGAAACTGTCAGAGATTGACAAGGGGAACACGCAATATGTAACGGATGTCGTTGAAATGCTTCTGGGAAAGGAGCAGAAGGACGCACTGAAGGATCATCTCAGAAACGAAAGGGGAAGAGTGACCGCGCATGCAATGACGGAGGCTATTACGGACATATTCACGGGATGCAGCCAGGGAAAAAACTCCTGATCCTCGCCCACATGGTTGCACATCACGAGGATGCGCTCATATGCGACCTTGCGGAAACCTATGCGATATATGATTATAGGTCGATGCCATGCAGAATGGCAGCAACACTATCATGTGGGCTGAGGAACGACTCACGGGTAAAACTGGAAATGGCAGGAGTGAAGATCACTCCAGAGCAGATGATGCTTGCATCAATCGTGGATAGAATCGGGATGATCGGATGGATGATGTCCGATAGAAGAAAGGGAAGGAAGCGTCCAGCATCCATCCTACAGGCCATTATGGGAGAAGAGAAGGCAAGGAATGAGAACATAATGGCATACGTTTCTGGACAGGAATTCATGGACGAATGGAACAGGCTTGCAGGGAAGGAGGGATAGGAGATGGCGACAGAACTCGCAAAGGCATACGTGCAGATCATACCGTCGGCGAAAGGAATAAGCGGGGGGATACAGAAGGAAATTGATCCAGAGGCAGATGTAGCCGGAAGTTCGTTCGGTGGAAAGCTGATAGGTAAAATCAAAGGCGTAATAGCAACAGCAGCAATTGGAAAAGCATTGGCATCGACAATTAGCGAGGGTGCAAACCTAGAGCAGAGTCTTGGAGGCATCGAAACCCTGTTCAAGGATTCTGCTGACAAGGTCAAGGCAAATGCTGCAGAAGCTTACCGAACAGCCGGCATGAGTGCCAATGAGTACATGGAGTTGACCACAAGCTTCTCCGCAAGCCTCCTTAGCAGCCTGGGAAACGATACAGCGAAGGCCGCGGATATTGCGGATATGGCAATGACGGACATGTCAGACAACGCGAACAAGATGGGAACCAGCATGGAAGATATTAAGAATGCTTATCAGGGATTCGCGAAGCAGAATTACACCATGCTGGACAACCTAAAATTAGGTTATGGTGGTACGAAGACGGAAATGGAACGTCTGCTTGCAGATGCCCAGAAAATCACAGGTGTCAAGTATGACATAAATAATTTGTCCGATGTGTATAGCGCGATTCATGTAATACAAGGAGAATTGGATATAACCGGGACGACGGCAAAAGAGTCCGCTTCTACAATTTCTGGATCATTTGCATCAATGAAAGCGGCATTCAGGAATGTGCTTGGAGAACTCACGCTTGGAATGGATGTAGGGCCATCGCTTAATGCGCTGGCCGAGACGATCACAACATTCCTGGTAGGGAATCTATGGCCGGCAGTATGGAACATTCTTACAGCGCTTCCTGGAGCAATCATCACATTCGTGAAATCGCTGGGGCCGAAACTGGCGGCGGCGATATCGGAATGGATCCCGCAGCTCGGGACGCAGATTACGGCGGCTGGACCGCAACTGCTCACATCAGTCGCGACAATATTCACACAATTATGGAATGGAATACTTACGTATGCGCCACAGGTGTTTGAAATGGCGACATCCATAATCGGAAGCCTAAAGACGGGAATAGAGACGCAACTACCATTGATGCTGGAATCTGGGAGCAATTTCATCGTACATTTCGTAAATGGAATCCTTCTGAACCTTCCATCTCTGATCCTTGGGGCAGGAAACGTGATAGCACAGTTCATAGGGACTATCTCATCTGCGCTTCCAACGATCATATCGGCAGGAGGAAACCTCATTCTGAGTCTTGTCAATGGGGTCGTGAACAACCTTCCGCAAATTATATCAGCCGCGGCAACCATAGTGATCAGGATGGTTGCGGAATTTTCAAGGAACCTTCCACAGATTCTGCAAACCGGAATCGAAATGATTGGAAAACTAGGGGCAGGGCTTATACGGGCAATCCCGACGCTGGTAGGAAAGATACCGGAAATCATACGATCCGTGAAGAATGCATTTAACGAGACGGACTGGGGAGCGATCGGAAGAAGCGTTATAAGCGGAATTGCAAAAGGCATAAGCAATGCGGCAAGCCAGTTATGGAATGCCGCAAAGGAAGTGCTGGGAGGATTCAAGGACAAGGTCCTGGAGTTTTTCGGAATCCATTCTCCATCACGGTGGGGAGGATATGTTGGAAGAATGGTCGTACTTGGAATTGCGAACGAGATGGAAGACGGGCTAAGCCTGGTATCAAACGCGGCAGATGAATTGAAGGATGCAGCCATGAGTCCATTTGGAACCAGCATTGCGCAGGAGGCAAGCAGATTGAGCATAGACAGCAGGACAGGAGCGGATCAAGGAATCCTGAGCAGGCTGGATATGCTGATCAGCATACTGGAAGATTCGTCTGGCGGAACACAGGAACTGCATATGCAGATTGGAAAACGGGAAGCAGTAAGAGCATTTCGGGAAATGGGGGTGGCATTCAGATGATAGTAAGGTATGTATGCTCGAATGGGAAGGAATACAGCCTGATCGGAGACAGGATGCGCGCCACATCAGGAAATTTCCACAAGTACGAATGGAAGCAGAATTCTACGGAGATACAGTTCGGGGACAGCGTGTACGGATTTACGAAGGAGTCTGTAAAATACTCGATCACGCTTACGATGCGAGGAAAACTTGAAAGCCGAAAGGCTATGATTGACGAACTGACGGATGCATTCGAATATGATATTGTCAATGCGACTCCGGGGAGAATCTATTACGGGGAATACTATATCGACTGCTATATCAGTGGATTAAGCAACGAGATATCAGGAACATGGAATAACTGGACGGATTGCAAGGTTGACATCTACTGCCCTTATCCGTTCTGGTCAATGGAGCAATCGAAGAGTTTTTATCCAGACTCGGCGCATAAAGGAGAGGAGTATGAGTTCCTGGACTATCCTTTTGATTATGCGTATGACTATTCTAGGCCAGCCGCAGGATCACAGCACTGGATTATAGACCATTACAGGAACAGCAATTTCAAGATGACAATATATGGACCATGTGCGAACCCGAGAATAACGATTAATAGCCATGTATACCAGGTATACGATACGCTTGAGCCAGAAGAGTACATGATTATAGAGAGCCGTGACAAGACAGTTACGAAGCACCTATCGAACGGAACCGTTCGGAACATATTCGCGAAAAGGGAGAAGAAAAGTTCGGTGTTTGAGAAAATTCCACCTGGAGAACTGCTTGTATCGTGGAGCGGAGACTTCGGATTCGATGTGACCGTATATAAGGAAAGGAGTGTGCCAAAATGGAGCTAATCCAAACAGACATACTTGGAAGAGAGGAGGGATACGTGCTAAAAGCGAACATTGACTTCGAGGTCGGGGAGGATGAGAAGGACAGCATAAACGACTTTGAGGTAGAGTTTAAGAGATATTACTGGACTGGAAATATCACATACGGATGCAGGATGTTCTCGCCAAATACCGAATTCGGAGGGATCGTAAGAGAGATAAGCACGGACACCAGGGCGAATACGGTCATTGTAAATGGATATACATGGAGGGGAATGCTCGCAAAAAAGATTATTACTCCGGCACCGGGGCAGGACTATGCCAAAGCGTCAGGAGAAATAAACAGCATCATAAAGTCAATGGTGGAAGCCGAATTTCCAGGGATGTTCTACGGAGTTGACAAGGATACCGGAGTAAGAGTGGAGAACTACCAGTTTGACAGATACTGCACGCTGCATGCGGGAATCGTAAAGATGCTAAAGTCGGTAGGATACCGGCTGGACATACGATACCGGAATGGAGCCGTAAACGAGGTGGGGTACGTGATGGTACAGGCGGTACCAATCGTAGACTACTCGAAGGAGTACGAATTATCAAACGACAATAACATGAATTTCACGATGGATGATAATCGGCGCGGCGTAAACCACCTGATATGCCTTGGGAAAGGAGATCTGAAGGATCGGCTGGTGGTGCATCTGTACGTTGATGGGAATAATAATGTCGGATATACGCAGCATTACAGGGGAGCGGACGAGATAGCAGAAATCTATGATAGCAATGGATCTGAGAAGGATGACCTGATTAAGAACGGAATTGAGAAGCTGGAAGGACTTAAGAACCGTACGGAATATAACATGACAATGGAAAAACTGGAAGGAAGCATAGATATCGGTGATATTGTCGGAGGGCGAGACTATTTAACACAGGTAAGCATAAAAAAGCCCATTGGAAGGAAAATATGGACGATTGCGGACGGTAGGGAAAAAATCGAGTACAAACTGGAAGGAGAGACGTAATGGAAATAATAACTGGATTCACCGGAGCCAAGCATGTTAGATCCGAGCAGGATCGAGATATAAATATAGGGACGTTTGGGGAAGAATCATATGTCCTTCAAACGGGAATGAAAATGGCAGCAGAGGTATCATCTAATAACGAGATTAAGATCCGGGATGGGGTTATCATGCACCAAGGATGTGCGGCGTCAATAAAAAAGAACACCTATGACTCTGTAACTATCGTGAATGGATCACAGGGGATGAAAAGAATTGATCTCATCGTAGCAAGATATCAGAGAAACCAGGACGATGGGAAAGAGTTCATGCGATTCGTGGCGATCCAGGGTACACCAGCAGAATCAAATCCAGCAGTACCGAGCCACATAACGGGAGATATACAGTCCGGCGATGCGGTAGCGGACATGCCAATGTACAAGATCATAATTGACGGGCTGAACATAACAGAAGTGCAAAAAGTATATAGCGAAGCGCCAAATATTACTGAACTAAATAGAAAATTGCCTTTCTGCGGCAGAGGGAAAGGGACAGTAACATCGAATGAAGCGAACTCGCTTAATATCCCGGTTACCTTTCCAACCGCTATGAATAATACGGATTATGTTGTCTGTGCAAATCTTGTCACTGGCAGCATCGGCGCTTTTGATAAAAACTATGATGTAGAGGTCATTGTTACCAAAAAAAGTTTAACTGGATGCACCTTATCAATAATGCGAGGCACATTCGGGTTTTTAGATTATGGTGCAGTCCTGAGTGTCGAATACATTGTTTTGCCATCCTAACCTATAGATTAGTATAATACGTGAAGTTTACGGCGGCATAGGTAACCGCATTGGTTACAGCAATTGCACACGTTGAACCT
>PPYE01662356.1_pt1 | contig 13597 bp, 14 predicted proteins | sample 1559881 | NCBI WGS metagenome assembly PPYE01 (sample SAMN08240022, study PRJNA423297) | Human gut metagenome, whole genome shotgun sequencing project.
GCTCCGGATCCCGGGGGGCGGCCTGGAAGGTACGCTGCCGCATACTCCGCTGGGGCGCGTTCAGGCGGTCCATCAGGTCCTCCATGCGGAAGAAAAGCTGCATCAGGTTGGAAAAGGGCAGGGTGAGATCCAAAGCGGGGCAATAGAGGGCGCCGGAAATGTTTTTCTCCTCGTACCCCGTAACGGCGATGACATAAGTGCTCCGGCTGCAGGGCACAAACCGCGCGGACACATATTTCACGGAGTATCCCTCCCCTTCTGGCAGTTAACCGATAACCTACACCTACAGGATACGCCGAAAAGGTTTCCGGATTGTTACAGGAAAGTAAATTCTTCAGGAGAAGACACCAATTTCAGGGCGGGATGGGGGTATGCAAACTGCAAACTTGCGGCCTGGAACTTCCTGTGATATAATATATAATAGCATACAAAAAAGCGTATGGCTCTTAATGTGCGGCGCAACGGGGGGGAAAGGGAGTGGAGAAGCGGGACACCCTGCAGGTCCGATTGTTCGGGAGATTTGAAATACAGCACGGCGAAGGCGCGCAGGCCCGCATCCTGACCGAGCGGGACAGCACGTCCAAGCTGCTGTGGACTTTTTTGGAATATCTGATGGTGTTTCATAAGCGCGGGGTGACCCAGGAGGAGCTGATCGAGGCCCTGTGGGGCGATCTGGGCGGCAGCAGCAATCCCACCAACACGCTGAAAACGCTGCTCCACCGCAGCCGGCTGGCGCTGGAGCGGCTGGGCCTTCCGGACGGCAAGCAGGCGCTGCACTACCGAAGGGGGCTTTATACCTGGAGCCCGGACGTACAGCTGGAGCTGGATATGGAGCGGTTTGACCAGCTGTGCAAACAGGCCAGCGCGGATCAGCTGGAGCCGCTTTTCCAGGCGATCCAGCTGTATCGGGGCGACTTCCTGCCCAACGCGATGGGCAGCCCCTGGGCGGTGTCCCTGCGGACCTATTACCACGCCAAGTTTCTCAAGGTGTGCCAGGAGACGGCGGCCTATCTGCTGGAGCTGGGGCGGAATGAGGAGGCGGCGCACCTGTGCCAGCACGCTACGGTCATCGACCCCTATGACGAGGCCTGCCACCTGCTGCTGATGCAGGCGCTGATGGCAGCCGGCGAACAGCAGGCGGCCATTCAGCACTATACCCACGTGACCAAGCTGTTTATGGACCAGCTGGGGGTGAGCCCCTCGGCGGAGATGACCGCCCTGTATCGCAAGCTGGTTAAAGCGGGAGCCGAGGTGGAGATGAACCTGGATGTGGTGCGGGAGCAGCTGCAGGAGCTCCACCCGGACAGAGGGGCCTTTTTTTGCGAATACGGTGTATTTCAGAATATTTACCGGCTGGAGGCCCGCAACGCCGTGCGCAGCGGGCGGGTGGTGCAGCTGGCAATGCTGACCGTTTTGGACCAAAACGGGAATCGCTTGGAATCCAAGCGATGTTCTGCAGCTATGAAACAGCTGCAGAGTGTGATTCAGACCCACCTGCGTGCGGGCGACGCGTTTACGCGCTTCAGCGCTCCGCAGTTTTTGATTTTGCTGCCTGCTGCCACGTATGAAAACGGGATTACAGTTCTTCAGCGGATTTTGGCCGCCTATGAGGAAACTGTGGTGGGAAAGTCTGTACATGTGGAATACAGTCTGCTGCCGGTCCTGCCGGTACAGGAGATGGAGCCGCTGCCGACCGGATTTGTATCCATAAAGCATAGAGCGCCGGGGAAGAATTGCCCCTGCGGCGGCTGACAGGACGCCGGGACAGGCAGCGGACAGACCGTTTGGACAGCACCGAGAGAAAGGGCCAGGAACACTGTGCGGAAGGCGGGGAAATTGAAACCATATGAGGAAAAAACAGTGAGTCACTGTGGAGGGATTCCGCAGTGACTTTTTTATGGACAAGAAGCAGACTGGCGCAAGAAAGCGTTCCCCTATGAGGTGATCCATAGCAGCAGATACCGTCCGCCGTGATTTGAAAAACATGGAGCAGGAGGGCGGAACAAATATGTCCGGGGCGTGCCTGCCGGAAGATGGAGGCGGGAGGCCGCCCGCAAGGTAATTGCGGCCATGGACTCCAGCAAGCTGGGACAGTGCTCCAAGCGATTAGCCCTCCCGCCAAAGCAGGTGGCTCTGCGGCTGATGGACGACCACATTTCGGAAGAAATGAAGCAAAAATATCTGGGAAAAGATGTCTCATTCCTCTGAAAGTCTGCAAAAAGGCCCGGACCAGAAGGTCAGAACTGGAATGAAGCAGTTACATTGTAACCGCAAAACTTCGAACACAAGCAGCAACGCCGCTATCTGACCTTCTTCGGAGGCTGGATAGCGGCGTTCGATTTATAATTTAATTTCGAAAAATAAGCCGGCTTTACTTAGATATTATCCTTCTGAATGACCCTGGGATCACCAGGGCTCAATAAGTTCAGGAGGAAAAGTACCATGAAAGAAACCACATTTATCTGTACCTGCTGCCATGAAGAACACCCCATGTCGCAGCATCGGGAGGTTAACGGAACCCCTGTATGCCCTCGCTGTCTGGAAGAGGAGACGACCCTTTGCAGCCGCTGCGGTGACCGGATCTGGAATGAAAGCAACGCCGGGGATGAGGACACACCGCTCTGTGAGTGGTGCTACGACCGTTATTACACCTTGTGCAGCCGCTGCGGCGCACTGTTGACCTATGACAGCGCGCGATACACAAGGGATGACGAAGATGCGGAATCCCCCCTGTGTGATTCGTGCTACACCCGTACGGCACAAGAATGTCCAATTCAGGATTACTGTTATAAGCCGGCCCCTATCTTTTATGGAGATGGCCCCCGCTTCTTTGGGGTGGAGCTGGAGATTGACGGGGCAGGGGAAAGCGGGCGCAATGCCAGGGAGCTGCTGAAAATCGCAAACGCACATGGAGAAGAGCGCCTTTACTGCAAACACGACGGAAGCCTGGAGGATGGCTTTGAGCTCGTCACCCATCCCATGACGCTGGGGTATCACGAAAATAAGATGCCCTGGGCGGAACTCCTGGCACAGGCCGCAGATATGGGGTATACCAGCCACCAGGCAGGGACCTGCGGGCTCCATATCCATGTGAGCCGCCTGGCCTTTGGAGCAGCTGAACCGGAGCAGGACGCAGCAATTGCCAGGGTCCTGTACTTCTTTGAAAAGCATTGGGAAGAACTGTTGAGATTCAGCCGCCGTACCCGGCGGCAGCTGGAGCAGTGGGCAGCCCGGTATGGGTATAAGGAACAGCCCAGGGAGATCCTGGAACACGCCAAAAAGGGTTATCACGGGGGCCGCTATACCTGCGTCAATCTCCAGCCTTGTGACACAATTGAGTTCCGAATGTTCCGGGGGACGCTGAAATACAATACGCTGATTGCCACGCTGCAGCTCGTGAACCGGGTCTGTGACGTGGCAATTCATTTGTCAGATGAAGAATTGAAGGCCATGTCCTGGCCGGACTTTGCTTCCGGATGCACCCAGCCGGAGCTGGTGCAGTACCTGAAGGAGCGGCGGCTGTACGTGAATGAGCCTGTGGAAGCGGAGGCGGAGGTCTGATATGTGCTGCTTATTTGGACTGATCGACACCCGGCATTCCCTCTCGGGGAGGGACAAATCCAAGATCCTGCATATCCTGGCCTCAGAGAGCGAGTCCAGGGGGACAGATGCCACCGGGATCGCCTACAACGTGGGGAGTCAGCTCTGCATCCACAAGAGGCCTATTCCGGGGCATAAGCTCCAGATCCGGGTACGGGATGATACGGCTGCGGTGATGGGCCATACCCGAATGACCACCCAGGGCAGAGCATCCCGGAACCGGAACAACCATCCCTTCTTCGGCATAGCGGGCGGCACCCCCTTCGCATTGGCGCACAACGGGGTGCTGTATAACGACGGCCGCCTGCGCAGCACCCAGGGCCTGCCGAAAACCAGAATCGAGACAGACAGCTACGTGGCGGTCCAGCTCCTGGAACAGCGGAAAACCCTCGGCCTTGACAGCCTTCGGTATATGGCTGAGCAGGTCGAGGGTTCTTTTACCTTTACCATATTGGATGGTGCGGACAATCTCTGCATCGTCAAAGGGGACAGCCCGATGTGCCTGTACTGGTTCCCTGAACCGGGGCTCTATCTTTACAATTCCACAGAAGAAATCCTGAACCGGGCGCTCCGCAGGATTTCTCTGCCCCTGGGGGATCATACGCAAATCCCAGTCAGCTGTGGGGAGATTTTACAGATCGCCCCCAGCGGTGAACTCACCCGCGGAGAATTCGACAACCCCTGCCTGCTTTACGCCAACCCTTGGCTCCCATACTCCTGGCACAGGCAAATGAACTTCCAATGCCAAAAGGCAGCATCTGGACCGGGAAGCTACCTGGATGAGATAAAATCGGTGGCAATGGCCTTCGGGTATGCCCCAGACGAAATCGACCATCTGGCTGAAATCGGCTTTACGCCAGAGGAGCTGGAAGAAATGCTGTACTGCGGTGAGCTGTGAAGGGGGACGGTGGGATGTCTGTTTTGAAATTTTTATTTGAGACAGAGCTAGATTTTCCTTGGAGCTGGAAAGCGGAACTCCAGTATGGCAATGATGCCGAGGAGGTACGCCAGTTGGAGAAACAGATGGAATCGCTGCTGAGCGAAGAACAGATGCACCTCTGGGAGGAGTATCACACCAAGGAGCTGCAGCTCCACCATTTGGAGTGCCGGAAGGACTTCGAGCGCGGGTTCGTGCTGGGAGCGAAACTTCTGATGGAGGTTGCAGCGCGCTCCGAAAACATGGAACGCTGACTTGATTATATTGATTATAAAAAAGACCCTGGCGGGCCGGAAAGGAACGATTATGAGCATTCACGAATTGGACGCCAAGGTAAAAAATCTGCGGGAACTTCGGAATTTTGAGGCGGAAGTAAAATCGGAGATCACTGCCATTGAGGACGAGCTGAAGGCGGAGATGCTGGCCCGGAATACAGACACGCTGCAGGGGCAGGGCTGCATCGTAACCTGGAAAACCATTGTCACCAGCCGCTTCGACAGCACGGCTTTCCGGCTGACCCATGCGGAGCTGTTCCGGCAGTACAGCAAGGCCACCACCAGCCGCCGGCTGGTGATCGCATGACAGAGAACGTCCCCGTCAGGGTTGGTGTCCTGACGGGGACGTTTTGCAATCATGGGTGTTCCTGCATAGTGAGGCGGGAAGAGGAGGCGCGAAATTGCTAACTGATATAGTCCGCTTTCTCCTCCATATCTTGGATAGCGTTCTCCGTATAGGCGATTTTACACTGCCGGGTTGTTTCCATGGATCAGACGCTCCTCCACCCGGGCATCCACGTCCTCTTGAGAGAGCACCCGCCCCTCCAAAATATCTGTCTCGCTCTTTGCCAGCTTGGCACTGATTTCCTGGGCGGTCATTTCGTCCCAGGTCTTCAGCGTGGGACGGAAGGGCATCCCTCCTTCCCGCAGGCTCTGCTGGGCGAAAATACGAACCGCCTCAGCAAAAGAAGTGCCAAGACTTTTGTAGAGCGCTTCTACCTGGGTTTTGAGGTCGCTGTCCATTCTGACCTGAAAGGTCGATTCCATAGCCATAGTGAGCACCTCCTTGTAGTGCTATTGTACTACAAGCCGATGAATCAGTCAATAACGAACCTGTCGTATTTGTATAGAAATACGACTACCAAAATTTAGACGTTTCTAGGGGCTCTCGCCACACATTGAAAAACGTCGTATTTTTACATGCCAAATGTCGTAATTTGATGGGAAAAGGGGGGACAAATTTGAATAAGAAAACCCTGGCGTTGACCACGGAACAGTACCGGGAGATTATCTCCGCCATGCGAAAAGGGTTTACCGGCTGCCGGCCAAATGATACAGCTGCAACCGCTCTCATGCTGGAGGCCAACCTGGGACTTAGGATCTCCGATATTCTCCGGCTGCGGTTACAGGATATTGTAAGAGACGGGGACCGCTACCGGCTGTCCATTGTGGAGCAGAAAACCGGGAAGGCCAGGACATTCACAGTGCCCTTGGCCCTCTACCAGTTCGTTCGATGCTACTGCTTGGACCGCTCGATCCCCCCTGATCGCCGGATCTTCCCTCTGACAGAGCGGACCGTCCAGCGGCACTTGCAGCGGGTCTGTGATTATTTGGGGTATGCGGGTATCAGTACCCACAGCTTCCGAAAGTATTACGCCACGGAGATCTATAAAAACAGCGGATACAATATCGCGCTGGTACAGCAGCTGCTCCAGCACAGCTCCACCGCTGTGACCCAGCGGTATATTGGGATTCAGCAGCAGGAAGTGGAGCGCGCAATAGAGCGCCATTTACAGCTTGATGTATAGGAGTGAATTAAATGATTGTTTTATTATTCCAGCCAGGTGAAAAACCTGCTTTGACAGAGATCGACGGGACACTGGAGTCAATGCAGAAGATTGTAGGCGGCTATATCCAGATCCTGTATCCATTTGATGATCCGATCGCTCTGGTCTGCAACGAGGAAGGGAAGCTCTTGGGGCTTCCCCTAAACAGGGGCCTGCGGGATCAAACCGGAAAGATTTATGATGTCATCGCCGGGACCTTCTTCCTCTGCGGTGCTCCGCAGGATACTGATCATCTGGACAGCTTGCCAGAGGAACTGGTTGAAAAGTATCGTCAGAAGTTTGCTGCTCCTGAGGTGTTTATAAACATAGACGGCAATCTGCTCGCCCTTCCGTATCTGTAACCGCGCTCCATTCGCCCGTGACGGATTGGTATATGAAGACAATGCTCAAAGGGGGAAAGGCAGTGGACAGACAGGGACATTCCCGTCTGTCCACTGCACACGATGAAGAAATTCCTTTTACTTTTAAGAGAGATTTCCGGTCAATAAGCTCTGTATGTGCAGAAATCTCAAGCGCACATGATCTCATAATATCTCTCAGAAGCTCAAAGAATAAAAAATGATTTCAGATGAACATGGTAGTAATGGGGAACCAAGCGGGGAAGTGACGGCATCGTCCTTCCCCTTGCGATACCCATAAGGGTATATATGGCATACGGGGGTATGCCGTCACCCGAAATCAACAAAAGGGATATGAGAAATTATGAAAGAATCTAAAATTACTGTACGACCGACCGCAGAGGAATATGAACAGATCCGAAAGCGGGCAGAATCGGCAAATATGAGTGTGAACCGCTATCTGATAGAATCTGCATTGCGCCCTATGCCTAGAAATGACCGACAACTCAGCCTTCTGATGGGGCAGCTTTGCAGACTGGAAAATCATGTGCGTAGCGCCAAAAACTTCTATGAATTGCAGAAGGAAGTCAGTGATTGGCGTCAGCAGACCATGAAGATTATGGAGGGCTACTGATATGGCATTGATGAAGTTTATTACAGAGAACGCATTGAACAGTTCATATTCCGAAAAATATAAGGATGATGACGCTATTGGGGATGTAGTCAATTATGTTTGTAATGCAGAAAAGACCGATGGCTGTATTGGAGGTTGGGCAGTGGACCCCTATCATGCTGCATATGAAATGGAATTGTTGGCAAAGCTGTTCCATAATGATCGGGGAGTCCGACTGAGACATTGGGTCATCACATTTTCGGATAGTGAGCTGTGTGAACTGGAATACCGATTTCGCCGTAGTGCTATGGATGCCTTACATTGCTTAGGTGCGTACTTTTCCGCATTCTATAAAGAAAGATACCAGATCCTATATGCCGTTCATGGTGGTGAACAGCCGCATATACATTTTGTAATGAATACGGTTTCCTACGTGGACGGAAAGAAGTTCTCTGGAAACAAGGCTGACTATTATCAATACGAAAAATACGCCAAAGGAATCGCGGGCGATGCAGGTTTGACGCTGTACACAGTGAAGGATCATATGGCGACAAAATACTACCATTCATAATAAAATAAATGCAGAAAACCGAATGCTGTGGCCTGAATCGGCCACAGCATTTCTGTGTTACTCGTCTAGTCCGCTGTTTTTGCGGATGAATTGGATGACAGCCTCCTTGGAGATTAGCCAGATACGTCCGTTGCGAAAGGCCTTCAGTTGTCCGCTGGCCAGCAGCGGATAAATAGCCCCTCGGCCCATCCGCAACAGGGTGCAAACTTCAGGGACTGTCAGCAAGTCTTCGGCTTCTTCAAACATACAATCCAGACCTCCCGTAATGATTTACATAGATGTTTGACCGTATGCGTTTTGATTTGCCCTGAACGAAGCACGCATGACGAAGCGGTGCCGTCGGATGTTCTATAAAGTACGTATCTATGTATAAAAGCTCCGGCTCCTCCTTGCTGAAGCACCGCCGCATCGCTTATAATCACTTCTGTAAAAGGAGGCCGTGAGTATGGGATCCGAAAACAAAAAACGTCAATTTAAATGGTCCAGCGGAAATGGTCCCGTTTTTCCCATTGACTATTCACAGCGGGGCTTTGCAAAATATCTGGACAAAGACCCCCGCCAGATAAAACGATATGTGACCAGCCACCCGTTTTTCCGAGATATCTTGCGTGGGCAATTTTCTAAAGATCCAAAAAAGGGGGATCAATTAGACCGTCCTGACAACGCCGTCATTTCGATCCCGGTCGAATGCGCGCCGTTTTTTAAATGCTTCTACGAACTGGCTGTCAGTAAGAAGTATCAAGCCGCGCTTTGTTCTGAAGAGAAACGTGTTTCAGAAGAGATCCTGGCCTCTTTTCTGCACGACTTATGTCGGAGCATCTCTTTATGTACCGAGCATGATGATGCGGAAGAAAATCCATATTGCCGCCACATATTATATGAGAACGAAGTGTTCCGCCAGGAGCTTCTCTCCGCTCTGTGGACTCGGGAGTTGAATCTGCGCATCGAAAAAATCAAGGAGCTGTCCAAGACCGCTAAAACGGAAAGGCAGCTGGAAGCATTGATGGACTGTATTTCATGCCTGGACCGAAACATCATAAATCTTCAGATCGATTCACAGCACAGCGCGGACAGTGAAAAAAGCGGAGAAGTTCCCGCTATGCCCCATGGCAGAGACGCTGTCCGGAATCTGCTGGAGGCTCTGCTTCAGAGGGAACGGGCAGAATCTGGCGGTACTGCATCCCTGTTTGCTGTCTATCGGGTCGATGACATCGACCTGCCGGAAGTGGACGGCTCCGGTGGTGTCTTCACCCTGAGGGACGCCTTCTTGGAACTGTCCCACAGTACGACAGAGTCCAGCACCGAGTTAGAAAAACTTGCCCGGAAGATGTATCTGAAACACCTGGCGGCAAAAAGGCCCGAATCGGAGTTTGAAATGAAATATCTGCTGGCAATGAAGTATTTGAGAGTTTCGACAGATGTCCAAGAAGATTTGCTAGAAGACCTGGTTAAAGAACGTGTCAAGACCTACTGCAACGCTCATTTGGATCAATGCTTTGCCTTGCCGGATCAGACGCTCTCCCCAATCAAAGAAAAATACACGGACCTTCATTATATCGCACAACTGGTAGACAATTTGGTCAACAGCGCAATATCACCCGTCTTTTACCAGTACAGTGATATCATTAATTTTACCTCATGTCTTGTGAAGGCAGGGTATGGTATCGAACACGACAAGTTTCGCATGCAGCTTTTGAATCGTCAAATCGGACAGATCCTGTCCATCAGGTTGGACGAGGAGTTCCATCCAGCAGTAGCGCCAGAATTGAATCCTACCTTGTTGGAGACAAGAAAAATTGCCGAATATTTTTCCCTCATGTGGCAGGATCTCTACGGAGAAGCTGTCCTTGATCCGAAAAGCGGACGTGTTCTTGACCTGGCTCAGACCGCCCGCAGGATCTCCGAAGAGGGGCTTACCAACGAGACGTTTTTTGACCGCAAAGAAATATTCCCGCTCACGCTGGAGGACGTTTGCGCCATGTTCCGGACCTATGAAGAGATCATTTCAGCCCCAGATCGGCTGTACGGATTCGAAAGTTTATTAAAATTTGCTCCCCCGCTGCTGTACTTTTTGCTTTTGGCGATCTACAGACGTAAGGCAGACAGTACGATTCCAATGATCATCTCCCATGTAAGGCTACTGCTACAAGACAACAAATAGAAGACACTGCTGAAAAGGCCCTGCTGTGTAGCAGGGCCTTTTCAGCTTGTCGGAAATCTTCAATTAAAAGGGAGCCGCCCGAGTTTTGGCGGGGGAGCTCGAGTGGGATCGAATGCCCTGAGTGCCTTGACGGCAAGGCGTTCAGCAAGTGCAGCGAGGACTTTTCCGCCGCTGTACGGCGGAAAAGTAACAGTATTTTTGTCAATAGATGATGCAATTTTTTTATTAAATACTTCAATTAATGTATTACTAGAAAAATTGCGGTATGATTGGGTATAGCAGGAGCGCTCTGCGAGAATTTTTACAGATATCTTGGATTCTGCCCGGAAACATGGCCAAATTCAGGCAGTATTTCAACATTTCTAGCAGGAGGTCATATCTAATGTACCCCACCGACATTAATAATCCTTTCTCCGCTCTCCATCAAGGCCAGTTACCTGGCCCTACTTTTCCTCAGATATTCAATTCCCCCTCCCCCGCGCTCCAGCCGCCGGCTGTGCTTCAGGTGGTTCCCGCAGAGGCAGTGTGTTATCTGAAGGACGCTGGTGAGCAGAATCTCCACCTTGCGGTCGAAAACGAACGGCTTAGACATCAACAGCATACGAAAAGACTGAAGGAGGAAGCTTACACCAAAGCTGTTGAGGGTGATAATCGGACCTGGACAATGACAGAAAGCGGCAGACTTGTTGAACTGCTGGATGCCGCGCTGACTGCCGCGTTCCAGCTGACTCCTCAGGGGCCAGAGGAACATCCGGTCACCTATGGGCTGAGATTCACAGGGCACGAAGAGCTCATCCTTTTCAAGGAAGCCGATTATTTGGATGACAAGCTCCTGATCCATTGCCTCCAGACCGCTGGTATCCATGTTACATGCCGCCGCTCCACACGAGCAACCGCTGCCCTGATCCGGCAGTGTATCTCTGAAAGATTGGTTCCCGTCATAACTGATTTTTATGGTGGGTGGAAAGTGGAAGACCAAGGGCTAGTTTTCATGAGGTTTCAAGTGTTCTCAAGCCATCAAGGCCCGAATTATCGGGATGTGGCGCAGCCCCTCCCGGATGTCTCTCCAACAGCCGCTGCTATGGCGGTGATGCAGCTTGCCAAGCTATTTCAGGCAGTCCGTTCTCCGGCCCTGTGCTGGCTGCTGTCGGTCTGGTTCCATGTGTCCTTCCTGTTCTCCCTGTTAGGGGCAGCGGAAAGCGCGCTGCCAATGGGTCTCTGCCTTTACACGCGGGAACCAGTAATCCAAAGCTGGCTGGAGCGTTTGTTCTGCTGGTACGGTGATCCGCCCATCAACCTGGATGACCGACCCGCTGCGTTCAATAGGGCCATGTGGAGCCGCAAGGATCAGCCGGTGGTGATCCTTGACCGGCATCAGACAGAGAATGCGTGCCGCAACTCCGTTCTGCTGGAAGAGATCCTGGCCACCAAGACGATTGCATGGAAGAATGGGCGCAAAGAGACCATAATTCCTCTGCAGGCGACCGTTGTTGTCCTCTGCGACACGAGTTCCTCTCTCTGCTGTTCCCCGAAGCTTTTCACTCTGGACCTCCAAGCAGAAGATTTTGACCTGGAGTTGTGCCGGAAACAGCTGGAGCAGGCGTCCGTGCATCAGGATTATCTGCAAGCGCTGGCGTCCTACACGGCGGCACATTGGCCGGAGCTGCAGGAATCCCTGCGGCAAGGACGGACACAGGCAGCAGCTTTTGCAGACAACGCAGATACGCTTGCCGAAGCTGGAACACTTCTTGGGGTGGCTTCCTTTGCGGGCTCATTCTTCCGCTTCTGCGGAGCAGAGAATGCTTCTGTTTCGCTGGGTGGGGACGTGACGTTGGACAGTCTTCAGGATGTATTCGGCCAAATGGCCTCGAATATATCCGGGATAGACCTTCCCTCTCAGTTTTGCCAGCTGGCGCAGCGCTGTCTGGCGGACGGGACCTTTTCCATCCAGAATGCGGACAGAGATGATTCAGACGGGACCAAGCCTGTGGTTTATCTGATTGGAGAAGATTATGCCTTTACATTTGAGGCTTTTCGGACCGTCTGCTGCCGGATGTCACAAAGCGCACCAGTGATTGCGCAAAACCTTTCGGAAGCGGGACTTCTGCGAGGGAAGCGCACCAATACCACTACTGTGCAGACCAGAATCCCTGTAACGAACGTTTACGGTAATTGCCGCTACGTGGGGGTCTATCGGATCGCACAGGAAGAAATTATGAGTGAACTGTTTTGAAGGAGGAAACTATGCTGGAATTAACGTTAGGCTGCCGCACTGATGGACGAGCTATCACCACGGCGGGAAGAGAAAACCCCCACATTTTTGCGGACGGCATCAGCGGGGCTGGAAAAAGTTTTGAGCTAAAACGGCTTGCAGAAGATGCAGTATGCCAGGGGGCACAGGTCATCGCGTTCGACTACACCGGCGATTTTGCGGCGTATATGCCGCCGGAGGGATTACCCCTCCGGCGGATGGACGTATCGAGTGAGGAACTGCAAATCAATCCGCTGTCCCCCGCTTCTGGTGCTCCTGCATTTGTCCGGGGTCAGCGGCTGGTCAACCTGCTGCTGGCGGGGTACCGTCTAGGAACCCGGGCCTGTGTGGACTTGTTGGATGCTGCCGTTCAATATCTGGAGTCCGCGCCAGAAATTCCAACCGTTTCCGGCCTGGTAGAATACATTGAACAGGTTTGTCCAATGACCAGAGGGCTGGCATCTGCATTAGAACCTTTAAAAGGTCTCTCTCACCTGATTACCAGCGGGCCGGAAGAGATCAACGTGAATCTGAACTCGCCAGGGCTCCTGATTTTGGAGTTTAAACAGGTGGAGTCCAGTTGGATGCGGCAGCTGATGATAGAACTTCTTCTGCGGGTCATCTGGGACAGCCGGACTTCCACGGCTGCAGGTAATCCGAATCCGTTGATCCTGCTGCTGGACGAGTGCCAAAATTTAAATTGGAGAAAGGATGGAATGCCTGTGCGCATTTTGCGTGAAGGGCGAAAGTATGAGATCGGCGGCTGGTTTGCGAGTCAATGGGTCGAAAACGAGCGTGCAAAGGCGGCCCTGCGGGAAGCAGCCGTGCAGATGCACTTCCGTCAGGCTCGGGATGCAGCGATAAAGCTGGCTCGAACGATGGCATTCAACAATTGGGAAAAACGGGAGCGGTATACGCGGCTCATTCGTTCCCTCCCCAGAGGTTCCTTTATCGTGGAGAATCCTTGCGGCGGAATCTGTATTGGACATGCGTAAGTAATGACGTTGCGCTGGTGGAGGTAAACGTTATGCTGGATACTCCCATTTTCATACTTGCTCCCGAGGACGGAGTGGGACAACCAGCAGCAAGACAGGCTTATCCCCAACTCTTGCGCCAACGGGACACATAATGGAGAACCTTGTTGTGTGCCAGCTGAAACGGCATAGCTGGCCTAGTCAAGCCATATGATGATCATGAGCACATTAAGAAAGATTAACTATTAAAAGTCAAGCCCCAAAATGAATGGTGGTGGTGAAAAAGGATAGCTCAAAAAAGGTATAGCA